>JABEBX010016276.1_pt1 | contig 16851 bp, 14 predicted proteins | sample 7245971 | NCBI WGS metagenome assembly JABEBX01 (sample SAMN14506365, study PRJNA622280) | hot springs metagenome | biome: hot spring [ENVO:00000051]|acidic hot spring [ENVO:00002120]; feature: spring [ENVO:00000027]|sediment [ENVO:00002007]; material: sediment environment [ENVO:01001048]... | reverse complement strand
GGCGGCATTGCCAATACCTTATTACTCGCGAAAGGAATAGCCATTGGCAAATCCTTGGTCGATCGGGATCTGCTTGCGGAAGCGCAAACACTATTGCAACAGGCAGAAAAGGCAGGGCGACCGATTCCCCTCCCACGGGATGTAGTCCTTACAAAAGCCATACAGCCTGGGGCAGCCTTGCGCGTTTGCCCGGTATCCGAAATCGGGGAAGACGAACTCATTGCAGACATTGGTCCACAAACCATTCATGATTATCAGGCGATACTACAATCGGCACAAACCGTTATCTGGAATGGACCTTTTGGCATTGCTGAAATTCCAGAGTTTGCTACTGGCACTCAAAACATCATCGAAGCCATAGCAAAAAGTCAAAGCTATTCTCTTGTCGGTGGTGGAGATACCGTAGCGGCCTTACACCACAGTGGACTGAGCAAACAGATTTCCTATATCAGTACGGGTGGTGGCGCGTTTCTGACCTATCTGGAAGGTAAGCCCTTGCCTGCCCTGCAAATCCTCGAACAGCGAGCTACCGAGGAAAAAAAATGAAACGAATCTGCCCTACTGTTTTCCCTATGGAATTGCCAGGTATAGAGGAACTATATTCATGAAGAAAAGTCCGGAACACTACAAAAAGGAACTCAAGCAACTACAAATTGAGTTAGTGAAATTTCAAAAGCATCTCATTAAAAAACGCAGCAAAATTCTGGTTATTCTGGAAGGGAGAGACTCTTCCGGCAAAGACGGAGCAATCAAGCGGATCATCGCCCATTTAAGTCCGCGAGAAACTCGTGTTGTCGCTCTTGGGATTCCTTCAGACCGAGAAAAAAGTGAATGGTATTTTCAGAGATACGTCGCTCATCTTCCCGCTGAGCAGGAATTTGTCCTGTTTAATCGCAGCTGGTATAACCGAGCCGGGGTTGAGCGAGTTATGAAATATTGCACGCCCGAGCAATATGAAGAATTCTTTTCCGAAGTGAACAATTTCGAGACCATGCTCCTTCGTTCCGGGATCAAAATATTCAAAATATACCTGGATATTACCAAAGATGAGCAAAAAGCGCGCATGGAAGCGAGAAAAACGGATCCTCTCAAGCAATGGAAGGTCAGCCCTATAGACCAAGTGGCCATTACCCATTGGGATGATTATTCCACTGCGCGGAATGCGATGTTTGCCCGTTCGCACACCGAATTGTGTCCATGGTATATCGTCCATACTGACAATAAGCACGAGGCTCGCCTGAACATCATTCGAGGGATCTTAAGTCGTCTGGATTATGCGCAGAAAGAGGAAACCCTCACGGCTCCTGATCCCAAGATCTTTTTTTCCTATGATCCCCAATATTTGCAGACAGGAATGATTGCCCCATGAAAACTCCCCCATTGCGACCGGTATTATTGGTGATCTTTGATGGCTTTGGCCTCAATCCCAATCGCGCCCTCAACGGCTGGGCCCAAGCCCGTACCCCCCATCTGGACCATTACTTTGCGAGCTACCCGCATACGGCCCTGCAGGCGTCCGGACGGGCCGCAGGTCTGCCCGATGGCCAGTTTGGCAACTCCGAAGTGGGCCACCTGACCCTGGGTGCCGGTCGGGTCTTGCTCCAAGACCTGGTACGGATTTCCGAAAGCCTGGCTGCTGGAGAATTTGCCAAGATCCCGGCCTGGCAAGGGTTCCTACAAGGGCGCCGTCGACTCCACCTGGTGGGTATGATCTCTAACGGCGGTGTGCACTCCCACATCGAACACCTGCTCGGGATCCTCCCCCTGGTGGTGGCGGCCGGGGTGGAGCCCATCGTGCACATGATCACCGATGGCCGCGATACCGCTCCCCAATGCGCCGACCAGTTCGCAACAAAAGTGGAAGAGCGCCTGCAACAACTGGGCAAAGGTCGCATTGCCACCATCTGTGGGCGCTACACCGCCATGGACCGCGCCGGTCACTGGGACCGCACCCAGCAAGCCTGGCAGGCATTGGTCTTGGGTAAGGGTAGGCTTGCCAGCGATGCGGTCACGGCCATTCACGCCGCCTGGCAGCGGGGGGAAATGGACGAGTTCATCCAACCCACCCTGCTTGGGGATCCCAAGCAAGATCGCATTGCCCCAGGGGAAGCCGTGTTCTTTTTCAATTTCCGCTCCGATCGCATGCGGCAATTGAGCGCCGCCCTCGGTATGCCCGACTTCCAGGGCTTTGACCGTGGTTCAGAGCAGGCCCGACCCGTGCTTTGCATGACGTCCTATAATGATGAATATGCCTTTCCGGTACTCTTTCCACCGGAAATTCCCCACCAAGTCCTGGCAGAAGTCGTGAGTGAGGCGGGCTTGCAGCAGTTTCATTGTGCCGAAACCGAGAAGTACGCCCATGTCACCTACTTTTTCAATGGGGGGCGGGAAGAACCCTTCCCCGGAGAAGATCGGACCATCATCCCCTCCCCCCAGGTAGCGACCTATGATCTACAACCGGAAATGAGCGCTCCCCAGGTGGCCGATCGCATTATCGATGCCGTGGAAAGCGGCCAATATGCCTTCATCCTGGTCAACTTTGCCAATGGCGACATGGTCGGCCATACGGCCAAGATCCCCGCCATTCTCCGCGCCGTGGAAACCTTGGATCTACAATTTCATCGGGTTGTCCAAGCGGCCCTACAGGCTGGATTTCAGGTGATCTTGACGGCAGACCATGGCAACTGTGACGAGATGGTGGATCCCCTCACCGGCGCTCCCCATACCCAACACACGGTCTATCCCGTGCCTTTTCTGCTCTTGGGTGCGGGCCATCGGCGACTGGGGATCGGGCGAGGCATTGCCGATGTGGCCCCGACGGTGCTGGAACTACTGGGCATCCCCCAGCCCACCGAAATGACCGGACGGAGTTTGTTGTTGGCGTAACGAAAGGAAAATCTTGCAAAGGAGATCAGGTACATGTCTGCAAAAGAACGGATACAAGAAGTCGAGCAACTCACCGAGGGGTTGAAGGATCAATATCCCGCGGAGATTAATTCCTTTTTGGGTTTTATGGGAAAAGCCGAAGGAAATCCCGCGTTGAGCAAGGCCCAAAAGGAACTGATCAATGTTGCCTTATCCGTAGCGGCCCAATGCGAGTGGTGTATTGCCCTGCATGTGAGAAGTGCGATTAAGGCCGGCGCCAGTCGCGATGAAATCATGAGCGCCGGGTTTCTGGCGGTTTTGATGCATGGGGGTCCCGCCCTGATGTATCTCGTCCCACTCACCAAAGCCATCGATGAATTTCTTGCGGAGGAACATCATGGATAGGAACCACCTGCTGGCCATGCTCCAGGACATGCTGCGGGCGCGGGCCTTTGAGGAAGCCGCCGCCCAAGGCTATGCCCAGGGGGACATTGCCGGTTTCTTGCACCTGTATCCAGGCGAAGAGGCCGTCGCCGTCGGCGTCCTTCATGCCAGTGAACCGGGAGATTACATCGTCAGTACCTATCGAGAACATGTCCATGCCCTGGTCCGCGGCATTCCCGCCCGTGCCCTCATGGCCGAACTCTTTGGCAAAAAAACCGGGGTGAGTTCCGGGCTCGGGGGCTCCATGCATCTTTTCGATCGGGAACGCCGTTTTCTGGGCGGCTACGCCATTGTCGGAGAAACCTTTCCCATCGCCCTTGGGGCCGCCTATGCCGTTGCTTATCGTCGCTTGCCGGAAGCCGTAATCTGCTTTTTTGGCGATGGCGCCGTCAATCAAGGAACCTTCCACGAATCCCTGAACATGGCGGCATTATGGAAACTCCCCATTTTTTTCGTTTGCGAAAACAATCACTATCAAATTGGCACCGAAATCCATCGCCACTCGGCCCTGACCGATGTCTATAAACGGGCCTGTGCCTATGGGATCCCCGCCGAACAAGTGGACGGCATGGACGTACTCGCCGTCCATGGGGCGGCCCAACGGGCCCTTGATCGGGTCCGCAGCGGCGATGGCCCGCAATTTCTGGAGCTCACCACCTATCGCTATCGCGGCCATTCCATGGCTGATCCCGGCACCTATCGGCCGGCGGCGGAACTCAAGGCTTATGAAGCAGCCGATCCCATTGCCGCTGCCATCCACGAATTTTCGTTCCAATATCCCTCTGGCCAACTGCCCCAGGACTGCCTCCAACGCTTTACCGAGCATTGCTGCACCGCAGGCCATGTGGACGAAGCCGCCATTGCGCGCCTTCGCCAGGAAGTACAGACCGAAATGGACGATGCCCGACAATTTGCCAAGGAAAGCCCGGCCCCAAGCCTGGAAGATGCTTGGGCGGCATTGACCCGTAATCACCGTCTGGAAACCTTGATGGAAGGAGTGGGCGCATGAGTGAATGGCTCTATTGGCAGGCATTGAACCGAGCCCTCGATGCCGAGCTCGCAGCCGATGATAGCGTTTTTACCCTCGGGGAGGATGTCGGTCTCTATGGCGGTACCTATCGAGTGACCGAAGGCCTCCTTGCCAAATATGGCGAATGGCGGGTGCGTGATACCCCTATCTCCGAAAATAGTTTTACGGGACTTGGGGTAGGCGCCGCGATGCTCGGCTTGCGCCCAGTAGTGGAAATCATGACCGTGAATTTTGCCCTGCTGGCCATGGATGCCATCGTCAACATGGCGGCCAAAATCCCGTTCATGTCGGGCGGACAGTTTCCCATGGGCCTGACTCTGCGCATGCCAGGCGGGGTTGCCAAGCAGTTGGGAGCTCAGCATTCCCAACGTCTGGAGGCCATGTTCATGGGGGTACCGGGCCTGCGCATGGTCGTCCCCAGCACACCCCAGGATGCCTATTGGCAGCTGCGCCAAGCCATCCGCAGCGATGACCCGGTGATCGTCCTCGAACACGAACTGCTCTATTTCAGTAAAGGGGAAGTGGACGAAGGAGCGAGCGCACCTCCCATCCACCAAGCCCTGCTCCGCCGGGAAGGCAGGGATCTCACCTGCATTGCCTACTCCCGCATGGTTCAGCTTTCCCTCCTTGCCGCCGAAGAACTAGCCAAGGAGGGAATCGAGATGGCCGTCATCGACCTGCGCAGTCTCTCGCCCATCGACTGGAAGACTTGCGAAGACTCGGTCAACAGCACCCATCGCTGTTTGATTGTCGAGGAGGATTGCCAATTTGCCGGTGCCGGTGCCGAACTGGCTGCTACCTTGCAGGAACAATGTTTTTATCTTTTGGACGCCCCAATCGGCAGAGTGGCGGGTCTGCCAATCCCTACTCCCTTCAATGGCGACCTGGAAGCGGCAAGCATCCCGCGCGTCGAAGACATCGTCCAGGCCGCCCGGAAGCAGCTTGGTCAAAGCAAAGGAGTTTCTCGATGATAAAAGAACCAATTCTGATGCCGGTTCTCTCGGATACCATGCAAACCGGTCGGTTAACACGTTGGAACAAATCTGTTGGCGATCCAGTCCACAAAGGCGACGCCATTGCCGAAGTCGAAACCGACAAGGCGATTCTGGATGTAGAGGCCTTTGCCGATGGCTATCTAGCCGGCCCCTTGGCCCCCCTTGACGAAGACATTCCCGTGCGCCAAGTCATCGGCTATCTGGTAGATACCCCAGCAACAGCCCAAAGTGCAGACTCGGCTCCCCAACAGGAAAAACCAACCACAACACCTGTTGTCCCAGAAACTCCAGATCGGTCCCATCCGGCTGCATCCGAAGCCCCGTCAAGCCAACCTGTTACCGTCGCACCCACCACCGAGTCCGCTACGAAAACCCATATCGAAACATCTGCAGGGTCGCTTTCTTCCCAAGTCTCTGCCGAAGCAAGTCCCAAGGTCGCCAACCCTCACCCAGCCGGTGTGGTCGGTGCCACCCCTTATGCCCGGGCCCTTGCCCAGGACCTGGATATCGATATCCGCCAGGTTGCGCCGGGTCCCGATGGTTCCATTCACGCGAGTCAAGTACTGGCTGCTGCGTTGGTACCACACCATGTCGATCTTCGTTTCAGTCCACCCTATGAGATCCACAAAGCAAGCAGCATGCGCGCAGCCGTTGCAAGGAATATGGTGGCGACACTGCAAACCCCCACTTTCCGTACCAGTGGTCGTTTTGATCTCTCTCCCTTACACCAACAAAGCAAAAACCAGGGGGTGAGCTTGACCCTGGCCCTAGCGCGAGCTTGTGCGTTGACGGTTGCAGAAGATCCCTGGTTCAACCATTGCTGGACCCCGCAGGGTCTAGCCATCCGCAAACGCGTGGATGTAGGCGTCGCGGTAGATACCGATGGCGGGCTGATCACGCCGGTACTTCGCGATATGGCCACGCGTCCCCTCCCCGAATTGGCCGAAGACTGGCGTATTTTGCTGAACAAAACCAAAAGCGGCAGGCTCGTACCGGAAGATTATCAGGGTGCCAGCTTTTATCTTTCCAATCTGGGTATTTTCCCGGAGATTACCCAATTTGACGCCATCGTCCCGGTTGGGGCATCAGCCATCCTGGCGGTATCGGCTCCCGGAACGGACGGCTGTACCGATCTCACTCTCAGTTGTGACCATCGAGTCATTTTTGGCGCGGACGCCGCGCGCTTCCTCCAACGTCTGGCGCAACGCTTACGGAATCTAGCATGGCTGCAGTAAAACACATCCTCGCCCTCAACAGCGGCTCTTCCTCCCTCAAATTCGCCCTCTTTCGCTGCGGCGACCAAGGCGAGGAAGCTCTCCTTATGGGGGCTGCCGAACGCATTGGCGAAAGTACAGGACGGTTGTGGGTAGAGAGCGAGGGGCGGCGCTTCTATGACGAAATCCGCCCCATTGCCAGTCCCAAGGAGGCCCTGGCAGGCCTTTTCGAGGAACTGCGCGCTCGCAGGATCGGTCCCCCCGATGCCATTGGCCATCGCATCGTCGCCGGCGGGCCCCGGCACACCCAGCATTGCCTGGTGGATCACGCCGTCCTGCATGATCTTCGGCAAGCCCTGCCCTTTGCCCCCTTGCATTTGCCAGCAGCCATTGCCGGCATTGACGCCTGCCAAGCGCTGTGGCCCGATCAGCCCGAGGTGGCCTGTTTCGATACGGCTTTCCATCGCAGCATCCCAGAGCTTGCCGCCCGCCTCCCCCTACCCCGCCATTTTTGGCACGAAGGTGTGCGTAAGTATGGATTTCATGGTCTCTCCTACGAATTCATCCAAAGCCAACTCCCCGATCGGGGTGAGGCCCCCACCATCATTGCCCATTTGGGGAATGGTGCCAGCATGGCCGCCCTTTCCCATGGTTGCTGTCAGGATACCACCATGGGGCTGACCCCCACGGGGGGGTTGGTGATGGGGACCCGCAGCGGTGATCTGGATCCGGGGGTACTGCTCTATCTCCTCTCGGAAAAGGGCTACAACGCCCAACGGCTCGAGCATCTCCTCAATCACCAGTCGGGTTTGCTGGGGGTTTCCGGGTGTACGGGCGACATGGAAAAGCTCTTGCACGCCCAGGAGACCAACCCCCATGCCAAAGAGGCCATCACCCTCTTTGCCTACAGTGCTCGCAAGCACTTGGCGAGTCTGATGGGGGTACTGGGCGGTCTACAACGCCTGGTCTTTACGGGCGGCATCGGCGAACACGCCAGCGCCGTCCGCTGGGCAATCTGTCGTCCCCTGGAGGGCTTGGGAATCGCTCTGGACCCCATCGCCAATGCCCACAGCAGCAAGGCAACGCGGCGCATCTCACGACCGGAGAGCCCGGTCGAAGTGCTGGTGATCCCCACCGACGAAGACCGCATGATCGCTCGCCATGCCTATGGTCTGGCTTTTCCAACCCCCACCGATCCGGCCTCCACTGCCCCAAGGAGTTGACCATGCCCTATCCCCATTTTGATGCCTTGCTTGCGGAAGCCGCCAAGCTCCCCCCAGTAACCGTGGCCGTCGTGGATGCCACCGAAGAACACGTCCTGCGTGGGGCCTGCGACGCCCAGGCCCAGGGCTTTCTGGAGCCCATCCTGATCGGGGATCCGACGATCCTAGAGCCCCTGCTGCGCCGGCTGGAGCAGGACTGTCCCGCCGCGCGCAACGCCCAGATTGTCGCCGCCGCTTCTGCCGAAGAAGCTGCCGAACTAGGGGTGGAACTAGTGGAAAAGGGACGCGCCCAGGCCCTCATGAAAGGGCACCTGCACAGCGATACCTTTCTCCATCCCATCCTGGCCAAACTGCGCACCAAACAACGCCTATCCCACGTCTTCGTAACGGACATCGACACCTATCCCAAGCTGTTATTGATCAGCGATGCAGCCATCAACATCAGTCCGGATTTGGCCACCAAAGCGGCCATTCTCCAAAACGCCATCCAGTTGGCAAGGATTCTCGGGGTGGACGAGCCCAAAGCCGCCATTCTCTCGGCGGTGGAGGTCATCAATCCCGCCATTCCCTCCACCATCGATGCGGCTTGTCTCTCCAAAATGGCCGATCGCGGACAGATCGAGGGCGCCTTGGTGGATGGCCCACTGGCCTTTGACAACGCTATTTCCAAAGAAGCCGCCAAGATCAAAGGGATCCGCAGTAACGTGGCCGGGGATGCCGACATCTTGCTGGTCCCCGATCTGGTTTCCGGCAATATTCTGGCCAAGGATCTGGAATACCTGGCCGGGGCAAGCCTTGCCGGTATCGTCCTCGGGGCCCAAGTCCCCATCATCCAGCAACTGGAAGTCACCGCTACCGGACCCCGGGTATCCGCCATTGCCCTGCAGAGCATTACCGCGACCTTTCTCGATCTCTGTACGGGTGGCTATGGGGTCCTGACGGGCTCGGTACCACCCGGTGTGGACGACGACATCTATGCCGCCCTGACGGACAAAGTCCAGGCCAGTGGTGGCAAGGCCATCGTCGATGCCCATGGCCCCCTCCTCCAACATGCCTTGCCGCATCGGCCCTTTCTCATCAAACCCAATCAGTATGAGCTTGCTCTCCTCAGTGGTCGGGAACTATCCAGCCTCGAAGCCGTCGCCGAAGAAGCCCGCAAGATACAACAACAGGGTGTTACCTTTGTCTGTGTTTCCCTGGGTGCCCAGGGAGCCCTGCTGGTCGGTCCCGACGGCAGTCATCTGGCCAAAGCCCCGCTCATTACCGTGCGTTCTACGGTGGGTGCCGGGGACTCCATGGTCGCGGGCCTGGTGGCGGCTTTCGCCCAACACAAGCACCCAGCCGAGGCCTTACGCCTGGGGGTGGCCTGTGGTAGTGCCACAGCGACCCAACCGGGGACTGCCCTGTTTACCCGGGAAAAGGTGATTCAGTTGTTGCAACAAATCGATGTCCAACCCTTGGACATCTAGGAAACTAACCCAAGGAGACAAGTACTATGGCCGAACAGCAAACCGACATACTCATCATTGGCGGCGGACCCGCCGGAATGATGACCGGAATTACCGCCGCCCAGTTTTCTCCCCACAAATCCGTGTTACTGGTACGACCGGAAAAAGATGCGGTCATCCCTTGTGGGATCCCCTATATTTTTGGAACATTGGGAGGTACCGACGAAGACATGGCGGGCCGCGCCCCACTCCTGACCGCAGGTGGCAAGATCCGGACCGATCGGGTGCAATCGGTGGATCGAAAGCAACGGACCGCCCTATTGCAATCAGGAGACGTAGTGCACTGGGAGCGTTTGGTCTTGGCTACCGGTGCCGAGAACTTCATCCCTCCCATTCCCGGCACCCAGCTGGAAGGAGTCTTCAGTATCCAGAAAGATTATGACTATCTGGATCGGTTGTTCTCTACGTTGATCCCAAAACTACAAAAATTGGCCATTATCGGTGGCGGGTTCATTGGGGTGGAGTTTGCCGATGAAATCCGCAAGCGAGGGATTGAGGTCCACATCGTCGAGATGCTGCCCCACCTGCTGCAAGCGGCCTTCGATCTCGATGCCTGTACGGCGGTAGAGAAGCAATTACAGACCCATGGCGTCCAGATCCACACAGGAGCTCGGGTAGAAGCCTTGCTACCCGATGCCAGTGGCGTCCGCGTCGGACAAGTGCAGATTGCCGACCAGGAGCCACTCACCGTCGATGGCGTCCTCATTGCCATTGGTACGCGTCCCAATGTGGCCCTCGCCCAGGAGATGGGACTCACCCTGAGTCGCTCCGGAGGCGTTTGGGTGGATAACTTTCAGCGCAGCAGGGAAGATCCGCACATCTTTGCGGTGGGAGATTGTGCCCACAAGCAGGATTTCTTCACCCGCAAGGCCAGTCATGCCCTGATCGCCTCCCAGGCCGCCGCCGAAGGACGCATTGCCGGCATGAATCTCTATGGCCTGCAAGAGCAGCGCTTCAATGCCGGCTCGGTCAGTGTCTACGCCAGCCAGATCGACGGCCTTGCTTTTGGGGTTGCGGGTCTTACCCAGGCCCAAGCGGAAAAAGAGGGTTTTCCCATCCTCATTGGCGAGGCCCGTATGCCCGACCATCATCCCGCCAGCATGCCCCATACCACGGAGATCTATTGCCGGGTCATCTTTTCCAGTCATAGCCTGCAACTCCTGGGTGGCCAGGTGTTAGGCGGGGCCACTACCGGGGAACTCGTCAATACCATCGGTCTTGCCATCCAAATGCACGCCACCGCCCCGGCCTTGGCAAGCATGCAATTTGGCAGTCAACCACGCCTCACGCCGTCCTTGCATCCCCTGGTGGCTGCCACTGGCGATGCCCTACGCCGTCATTATGCCTCTCTTCACCCCTGCGTTGACTAACACTGGAGCTGATATGTCTATTATACCGCAAGCCCCCTTGGGAATTCCTGCCGAAAGCGCTCACCTCTGGATGGAAAATTATCGACTTGCCACCCAGGAGAGTGGCCACCTGTTTCTTATGGCTGGTGATCAGAAAGTGGAACACCTCAACGATGATTTTATTGGCGGCCAGGTAGCCGCCGATGATGCAGATCCCGAGCATCTGTTTCACATTGCCAGCACTGCCCCCATCGGTTGTTTTGCCGCCCAAATGGGGCTCATCGCCCGCTACGGTATGGACTATCGGGAGGTTCCCTATGTCCTCAAACTCAATAGCAAAACCCATCTCGTCAAAACCGGACAACGCGATCCCGTGAGCTTGCAATGGCAAAGCATGACCCAGGTCCGGGACTTTATCCGTTATTCCGGACTCAAGATCGTTGGCGTCGGATACACCATCTATCCAGGATCGGAATTTGAACCGACCATGCTCAGCGAAGCAGCACGCATGATTGCCGATGCCCACGCCATGGGCCTCTTGACCATTATCTGGGCCTACCCCCGCGGAAAGGCAATTCCGGGACGGGAGGATGATCCCCATTTGATTGCTGGAGCCGCGGGCCTGGCTGCCTGTTTGGGCGCCGATTTCGTCAAGATCAATCCGCCTCGGGCCGCCAATGGTAGCCTGGACAGTCGACTACTGGGCGAGGCCGTAGCGGCGGCAGGCCGTACCCAAGTCATCTGTGCTGGTGGTGCGGAAACCAGTGCAGCCGATTTTTTACAGCGACTCTATGACCAGATTCATATCGGTGGGACCCATGGCTGTGCCACCGGACGTAATGTCCATCAGCGTAGCCAACCCGATGCAGTACAGTTTTGCAAAGCCATTCATGCCATTGCCATCAAACATCAGGATGTGGACGAAGCCCTGAAATTTTTGGAGCCCAACACATGATCTCCCTGCTGCCAACCCATCGTACCAAAATCGTCTGCACTATCGGGCCGGCCTCCGATGCGATCTCGACTTTGGAAGCCATGATGCATGCGGGGATGAATGTGGCGCGAATCAACCTCGCCCACGGCACGCCCGCAGAACACCGAGCTCGCATCGGCCGGATCCGGGAGGCAGCACAAAAAAGTAAACGGCGAGTCGCCATTTTAGCGGATTTGCCAGGGCCCAAGATCCGCGTTGGTATGCTCCCGGCTCCCATCCATCTCCAGGCCGGCGAGCCAGTGATCCTGGCACCCAATGCTGCAGGCGTCGATGGCAAGATCCCACTCGAGTTACCGCGGCTTTCCCGGGCCCTCCAGCCAGGGGATCGCATTTTTCTCAATGACGGCTTCATTGAATTACGTTTTGTGCAGGAGGATGCCGAGGGCCTGCACTGCAAGGTCATTGTGGGTGGACCGCTGCTCTCCCACAAAGGGGTGAACCTGCCCGACATCTCCCTCGAGGGCGGGGCGCTGACCCCTGCCGATCGGGAATTACTGGCCTTTGCTCTGCAAGCAGGGGTCGATGGCTTGAGCGTTTCCTTTGTGGAAAACGCTGAAGATCTCCAGAAGGCAAGGAAAGAAGCTACGGCATTGGGTTACTCCCCTTTCTTCATTGCCAAAATCGAACGCGCCCAGGCGTGGAAACAGATTGACGAAATCATTGGGGCTTGCGATGGCATCATGGTGGCCCGTGGGGATTTGGGTGTAGAGGTACCCATTGCCGAAATTGCCGGCATTCAGAAACGCTTGATCCAGAAGACCCGAAACCGATGTAAACCGGTGATCGTCGCCACCCAGATGTTGGAATCCATGGTCCACAATCGTCGCCCGACCCGAGCCGAGGTGACCGATGTCGCCAACGCTATCCTGGACGGAACCGATGCGGTCATGTTGTCGGAGGAGTCGGCCATGGGAGATTTTCCCGTGGAGGCAGTCCAGATGTTGGCCGAAATTGCCCGCACCACCGAAGCCAATCGGAACGACTTGCAACCCTTGCTCCAATCCACCACCGAACCGCCCAGCGTCGAGTCCCTCATTGCCCATAATGTTTGGCAGAGTGCCGAACAACTCCACCCCCAATGGATCGTCACCCCCACCGAAACCGGGGCGACGGCCGCCCGCATTGCTCACTATCGCCTTGGGACCTGGATCCTGGCCTTCAGTCCCCATCCATCCACCTGCCAGCGCCTGTGCCTGCACTACGGTGTCCACCCCATTGAAATGCCAAGTCCCGAGGACTCCTGGTCCCTGGCCGTACGCCGTTGGTTCCAGGCACAAGGCATCCAGAGCGGGCAATTTATCCTGACCCAAGGTCCGAGCAAAGGACACCCAGGCGGGACCAATCGCCTGGAAATTCTTCGTCTCGAAAACCCCACGAAAGCGCAAAAGGAGTCAATATGAACGCAGAGATCAAGGAAGTTATCGCCAGAGAAATTCTGGATTCCCGAGGAAATCCTACTGTCGAAGTAGAAATCCTGTTAGGCAATGGCCGACGCACCCGTGCGGCCGTTCCCTCCGGTGCCTCTACGGGTAGCAAGGAGGCCATCGAGTTGCGTGATGGCGATCCGCAACGTTTTGCTGGCAAAGGGGTTCAAAAGGTGGTGGAAAGTATTGAAGAAGTGATCGCCCCCGACCTTCTGGACCTTGATGTACGGGATCAAAAGGCCATAGACGAGCTACTGATCGGCTTGGATGGAACGGAGAACAAAAGTCGTCTGGGAGCCAACGCCATCCTCGGAGTCTCCATGGCCTGTGCCCGGGCGGCAGCGGACGCCAGCAATCTCCCCCTCTATGCCTATCTGGGTGGACCCAGCGCTACTCGCTTGCCCGTTCCCTGTTTTAATGTCCTCAATGGTGGAGTTCATGCCCATTGGCAAGGCGCGGATTTCCAAGAATGCATGCTCGTGCCCTATGGCGCACCAAGCTTTCGGGAAGCCCTGCGCTGGGGGAGCGAGATCTACCACGCCCTTCAGGCCGAACTGCTCGATAAACACCTATCCGTAGGCGTAGGAGACGAAGGGGGATTTGCCCCAGCCGTCCGCGCCAATGCAGAGTCCTATGACTTGCTCTTGGCGGCCATCCAGCGGGCGGGCTTTCTCCCGGGGAAAGACTGTGGCATTGCCATTGATACAGCGTCCTCGGAGTTTTTCCACAACGGAAAATACCGGCTGCGAAGCGAGAATCGCGAATTGAGCAGCTCGGAGATGATCGCCTATTACGAAGAATTGCTCCGCAACTATCCCATCATCCTGCTGGAAGATGGTCTTTCCGAAGAAGATTGGGAGGGTTGGAAAATTCTCAACACCCGGCTTGGTGACAAAATCGAATTGGTAGGAGACGATATTTTTTGTACCAACCCCCACATCATCCGCAAGGGCATAGAAGAGAACATTGCCAACGCCGCCCTCATCAAACTCAATCAGATCGGTACGGTTACCGAGACCTTCGCCGCCGCCCATCTGGCCATACACCATGGCTGGGGTGCGTTTGTCTCCCATCGTTCCGGAGAAACCACTGATGATTTCATTGCGGACTTGGCCGTTGCTCTGGATAGTGGCCATATCAAGTCCGGAGCACCGGCCCGGGGAGAACGACTCGCCAAGTACAATCAACTCCTGCGAATCGAGGAAAGCCTGGGTACTGCCGCCACCTTTGCCGGTCGCGAGGGTTTTTGTCGACCAGCAGCCACCGGCTGATAACAAACGGACCAGCAACACAATCAGCGAGGAGAATCCATGTCGTCCACTCCGAGTACTGCCCAAGGATTAACGACTGCCGAGGCCCAAGCCAAGCTCCAGCAATACGGTCGCAATGAAATTCGCGAGGAGCAACCACACCTGTGGCTGCTCTTGCTCAGAAAGTTTTGGGCACCCGTACCCTGGATGTTGGAAATTACCCTCATCCTGGAGATTGCCCTGGCCAAATGGCCCGAGGCCATCATCATTGCCATCTTATTGGTTTTTAATGCCATACTGGGCTTTAGTCAGGAACAAAAAGCGCAAAAGGCCCTGGCCTTATTGCGGGAAAAACTCCATATTCAAGCGCGTGCCTGTCGGGATGGACATTGGCAAACTATTCCGGCTGCCGAATTGGTACCCCAGGATCTGGTCCATATCCGGGTCGGCGACATTGTCCCAGCCGATCTCCAAATAAGCGATGGCAATATTCTCGTGGATGAATCCGCTCTCACTGGTGAATCCATGCCCGTAGATCGCAACAAAGGGAGCACACTCTATTCGGGCTCCGTCATCCGGCGAGGGGAAGCCAGCGGGCTGGTAACGGCAACGGGCTCCCAAAGCTATTTCGGCAAAACGGCTGAACTCGTGCGGGGAGCGGGGGCCAAAAGCCACCTCGAGGGAGTCGTTCTCCACATTGTTCGTTATCTCGTGGCCATGGATCTCTTTTTGGTGGCGGCCATTTTGATTTATGCCACGGTAGCGAACCTGTCCCTTACCCAGATTCTCCCCTTTGCCCTCATTTTACTGGTGGCATCGGTGCCCGTTGCCCTCCCGGCCACCTTTACCGTGGCAACGGCCATCGCCTCCATGACCTTGGTCAAAAAAGGAGTGCTGGTCACCAGACTGGCCGCCATTGAAGAAGCCGCAGCCATGAGCGATTTGTGTAGCGATAAAACCGGGACATTGACACAAAACGCCTTGCGCCTCAGCAAAATCCAGCCATGGTCTGCCCAAAGCGACAAAGACGTAGTAGCAATGGCTGCGTTAGCAAGTGATCCCTCCACCCAGGATCCCATTGATCTAGCCATTCTCCAGGCACAGGCAGCCAACAACCCCTTGCCCGAGCGAACCCAATTTATTCCCTTTGATCCCAGCACCAAACGATCCGAAGCCCTCTTTCGTCAGGAAGGCACCACCTGGCGGGCGCTCAAGGGAGCACCACAGATTCTAGCCGAGCTCTGCCAGATCCAAGGGTGGGAAGAGACAGCCAATGCCCTAGCCAGCACCGGTGCCCGGGTATTGGCAGTGGCCGCCGGTCCCGATGGTCAGCCGCAGTTTTATGGATTTCTTGCTTTATCCGATCCTCTTCGCCCCGACGCAGCAGAGGTCGTGCACGGTTTACAAAATCTGGGGATAGAGGTGCGGATGGTCACGGGCGACAGCCAGCAAACTGCTGCCTTCGTTGCCTCGCAATTGCAGATCAAGGGTCCCATTTGCGATCCCAAACAGCTCGACAAAGACTGCGGGGTATACGCTGGCGTCTTTCCTGCCGACAAGTTTCACTTGGTCCAACGACTCCAAAAACGGGGACACATCGTTGGCATGACCGGCGATGGGGTGAATGATGCCCCTGCCCTCAAGCAAGCGGAAATGGGGGTCGCCGTGCAGAGCGCCACCGACGTCGCCAAGGCAGCGGCAAGCCTCGTGCTCACGACGCCCGGATTGCAAGGGGTCCTGGATGCCGTTCTCATCGGCCGAAAAGTCTATCAACGGATGCTGACCTACACCCTGAACAAGATCGTAAAAGTCTTTCAGGTAGCGCTATTTTTGAGCCTGGGCATTCTTGTTTTTCAGCAATTTGTCGTCACTCCCCTGCTGGTCCTGCTCCTACTTTTTGCCAATGATTTCGTTACCATGTCCATTGCCGATGATCATGTCCGCCCCTCGCCTCACCCCGATCGCTGGGCTATCCGAACTCTGGTGCTTTCCTCTCTGGCCATCGCCATGGCCTGGTTACTGTATATCGTCGCGGTCTACCTCATCGGTCGAGGCCTGGGCTTTTCTTTGGGAAAGATACAGACCCTGGATTTTCTGGGTCTGGTATTTTCTGGTCTGGCCAATGTGTTTCTGGTGCGTGAGCGGCAACATCTTTGGAACTCCGTGCCCGGAACTTTTTTACTCCTAGCGAGCCTTGCCGATGTGGTGGTGGTAAGCGTTCTCGCCACCCAAGGCTGGCTCATGACCGCCATCTCTCTACAAGAAACATTGATTTTGTTGGGAAGTACCCTGGTCTTTACCTTGCTACTGGATCAAATCAAGGTACCACTCCTGCAACACCTGAGTCCGGCAGTAGCAAAAAGAAAGGAGATCTGAACGCACTATGAAGGAATCCACCCAAAATATTGCCGTATGTACTGCCATACCCGCTATCTTGAGCTCCGGTAAATATCTGGGAATCATCATGCTCACCATAGTGAAGGTAGCTTTCTTGCTCACCATCCGAACAATTAATTACGCGTAACCAACAGACCAGACTAGCTTTTTTCCAGAAA
>JABEBX010017552.1_pt1 | contig 16853 bp, 17 predicted proteins | sample 7245971 | NCBI WGS metagenome assembly JABEBX01 (sample SAMN14506365, study PRJNA622280) | hot springs metagenome | biome: hot spring [ENVO:00000051]|acidic hot spring [ENVO:00002120]; feature: spring [ENVO:00000027]|sediment [ENVO:00002007]; material: sediment environment [ENVO:01001048]... | reverse complement strand
ATGCCCACATGTTTGCTGGGTGAGCAGGAGGAATAGTGATGCAGTACCGACAATTGGGCGCTGATGGGCCGAATGTCTCGGCTCTTGGCCTGGGATGTATGGGGATGTCCGAGTTTTACGGGCAGGGCGACGACGCTGAATCGATCGCCACCCTTCGCCGCGCACTCGATCTCGGCGTGAATTTTCTCGATACGGCCGACATGTACGGCGTAGGACGTAACGAGGTGTTAGTTGGCCGCGCCATCAACGGGCGTCGCGATGAGGTTTTCCTAGCGACCAAATTCGGCAATATGCGCGGGCCGAATGGCGAGTTTCTGGGGGTGAACGGCCGCCCCGACTATGTGCGCCAGAGCTGCGAAGCCAGCCTGAAACGGCTGGGCGTGGACGTGATCGATCTGTATTACCAGCACCGCGTCGATCCCGAGGTGCCGATCGAGGAGACGGTGGGCGCGATGGCCGATCTGGTGCGCGCGGGCAAGGTGCGCTGGCTCGGGCTGTCCGAGGCGGCGCCAGCCACCATCCGCCGCGCTCATGCGGTGCATCCCATCTCCGCGCTGCAGTCGGAGTATTCGCTCTGGTCGCGCGACCCCGAAGGCGTGCTGCTTGACACGGTGCGCGAACTGGGCATCGCTTTCGTCGCGTATAGCCCCTTGGGTCGGGGCTTTCTCACCTCGCAGATCAAGTCGCTCGACGATTTGCCCGAAGACGACTGGCGCCGCCGCTCACCGCGTTTTCAGCCGGAGACCTTTGCGCGCAATCTTCGTCTGGCCGAAACCGTGCGGCAGATGGCCGAGGCGAAAAACTGCACCTCGGCGCAATTCGCTCTGGCGTGGCTGCTGGCTCAGGGCGATGATGTCATCGCCATTCCGGGCACCAAGCGGCGGCGCTATCTGGAGGAAAACATGGGCGCATTGCGGGTGCGCCTGAGCACGGCGGATCTCATTCGCATCCATCAAGCGGTGCCGCCCGGTGCGGCCAGCGGCGAGCGCTACCCGGAAGCCGGGATGCAGGCGGTCAATCGTTGACCTAGTTTCCGATTCTTCGGCGCAACACCCGGAGATTTCCAGAGGGACGGTGCTTGGGCAAGTCGGTAACATGACTTGACATTCCAAGAAAAATCGTCCCATGCCTGCCTCGCCACTGACCGATCCCGAGATTCTTCAAGCCCTGACCGCCGAGAACCGGCTCCTGCCGTCGCCCAGCGCGGTCGCGCTTGAACTCATGCGCGCGCTGGAGCGGCGCGATCTGGGCATGCGCGACATCGCCAATATCGCGCGCAAAGACCCGGCCCTGGTGGCGCGCATGATCCAGTTGGCCAACTCGGCCATCTTCGCGGGCATGCGTCCCGCGGTGGCCATTGAAGAGGCGGTGCTGCGCATCGGCACGGGCGGGCTGGCCCGGCTGGCCATTGCGCTGTCGCTCATGCAGGCGAGCAAGGCCACGGATATCGAAGGTTTCGATCTGCGCCGGTTCTGGATGACCTCGATCCAGCGCGGTCTGGTGTTCCAGTATCTGTCGCAGCGTGTGGGCAAGATGCCCAGCGCCGAAGCCTTCAGCCTGGGCCTGCTCGCCGATGTGGGGCAACTCGCGATAGCTGTCAGTCTGGGCGCGCAGGCGGTCTATATCGGCGCCGAAGGTTCGGTGCAAGCGTTGCTGGCTCAGCAGTTGCAACAGTACGGCTACGACCAGGGCGACGCCAGTGCGGTGCTGCTCGCGCACTGGGGCTTTCCGCAGACCTTGGCGCAGGCCGTGCGTATTCGGCCGCAGACGCCGGGGGCTGCGGGCAGCCGTGAAGCGCAGCTGGGCACTCCGCCGCTGCTCGACGAACCCATTGCCGACGAAGTGCTGATTGTGTCGAAAGACGCCGCGCTGCGTCTTGGCCTGCGGCAGGCGCTGGAATCGGCTGGGCACGCGCTCGCCGAAGCCGCCACCCCGGCCGAGGCGTTTGAGATCGTGCAGATTCAGGGGCCGCGGGTGGTCGTGCTCGATTGGGCCGACGGCGACAGCGTGGCCGCGCTTTGCCGCAGCCTGCGTACCGAGCGCGGCCCGCGTATCTACTTGCTGGCCCTGTCCCGCGACATGGAGCAGCACGCAGTGCTGAACGCGCTGGATGCCGGCGCGAACGACGTGCTCTTTGCCCCCGTCTTGCCGCAAATGCTGATCGCCAAGGTGCAGACCGGAGCGCGCGCCACGCGGGTGCTGGCCGCTGCCGAGGCCGAGCGCAGCCACGGCTTGCGCACCCTGCGCACGCTCGAGCAGCGCAACGCCGAGTTGCTGCAGGCCGCGGGTACCGACGAACTGACTGGCCTGGGCAACCGCCGCGCGCTCGACGCTTTTTTGCCACCGCTTTTCGCCCAGGCCGTGGCCGAGGGCCAGCCGCTGGCGTGTCTGATGTTCGACCTCGATGAGTTCAAGCGCATCAACGACCGGCTGGGCCATGACGTGGGAGATCAGGCCTTGCGTGCCGTGGGGCGTGTGCTGCGCCAGCAGTCGCGCGGCATGGATTTTGTTGCGCGGGTGGGGGGCGAGGAGTTTTTGATGCTCTGCCCGCAAACGACCGAAGAGGCCGCGATGCGTGTGGCTGAGCGCATCCGCGCCGCCATTGCTGTGCCGCAAGCCGATCTGCCGCCCTTGTCGGTCAGCGTGGGGGTGGCTCTGGGCGCCGCGGGTTTTGCCGACGCCGCATCGCTCATCCGTGCCGCCGATCAGGCTTTGCTGCAGGCCAAGCGCCTGGGCCGCAACCGGGTTTGCCTGGCGCCGACTGCTTCCTCTGCGGCGGCGAGCAATTGATCTGAATGATCTGAATTTTAGACCAGCAGATGCAGGTCGGCCTGCCGGATACGCAGGCCAAGTGTGCCGCCGATTTCCAGCGCGAGTTCGCGCCAGAGCGTCGGCAGGGCGTAGGTCTCGGCTTCCAGCCCGCAGGGCAGCGCACAGCGCAGCCGCCACAGTGGGCCTTCGCATCGGGCTTCGATCAGGCGGGCCGTCAGGGTGAGGCTGTCGTCGTCTTGAGTCACTAAAGCCGAGGCCGATGCCGGGCAGGGATGCACCGCCTCGGCGCGTACGGCCAGGGTGACTCGGGTGCCGGGTTGCAACTCGGTGTCAGCAGGCAGCGTGCCGCGCCAGTCCAGCACGGGCTGGGCTTCGATGCCGAGCGAGAGCACGTCCTGTGCGCCCAGCCGCGAATGTGCCAGCACTTGAAGCGGCCACAAATTGTCCACACCCGCCAGTCGCGCCGTGGGCAGATCGGCCGGGCGCTCGAACACTTGTTGTGGCGTGCCCGCCTGCAGCAGACGCCCGCCATCGAGCACGCCCACGAGGTCGCCCAGCAGGCGTGCGTCCACCGGGTCGTGCGTCACCAGCACGGTGGTGATGGCGCGCTCGCGCAGCAGTGCAGCCAGGGTGCGTCGCAAGCTAGGGCGGGCCTCGGGGTCGATGGCCGAGAAAGGTTCGTCGAGCAGCAGCAATTCGGGCGCACCGACCAGCGCCCGCGCCAGCGCAACCCGCTGCCGCTGGCCACCGCTGAGTTGGTGCGGGTACTGATTCAGCCAGGGCCGCAGATCGAGCGCGTCGAGCAGCGGATCGAGATCGGCCTGTGCGCCGCGGCCGAACTGCAGATTGCTCGCAATCGTCCAGTGCGGAAACAGCGCATCGCGCTGGAACATATAGCCGATGCGGCGCTTCTCGGGCGGCTGGGCGGTGAGGTCTTGCGCGCCCAGTTGCACCTGCCCGGCGCGCGCGGGCAGGAAGCCGGCGAGGGTGTCGAGCAGGGCGCTCTTACCCGCGCCGTTGTGGCCCAGCAAAACCAGGGTCTGGCCGGGCGGAACTTGCAGATCGACGACGGCCGACTGCCAGGCGCCGATGCCCCATTGCAGTCCGCGTAAACGCAGGGCGCCGGGCGCGCTGTGGACCGAGCCGGTGACTGCGGGCGTTGCCAGGACGGTGCGTTGCGTCAGTGCAGCCATGCCTTTTGCCGGTCTTGTGCGGACTGCGGTGCGCGCACCGAGGCGAGCAGCCTCAGTCCCCAGAACAGCGCCATGACCACCAGCAGAAACAGCACCGAAGCCGCCACGGATTGCCGCAGCCCGGACTGCAGGAACAGGTCGTAGATGCGTATGGGCGCGGTCATCGGGTAATAGGCCAGCAGCACCACCGCGGCAAACTCGCCGATGGCGCGGGCGAAGCACAGCGTCAGCCCAGTGCCGATGCCCTGACGCGCCAGCGGCAGGGTGACGCGGCGAAATACCTCCCACGGCGCCGCGCCCTGAATGCGCGCGGCGCGCTCGATCTGCAGATCCACCGCCTCGAATCCGCCGCGGGCGGCGTTCACCGCATAGGGCAGGCCGACATAACTCATCGCCAGCACGATGCCGGCAAACGTGCCCCAGAACTCCAGGCCGATGTGCGCCAATGGTGCGCCCAGCCAGCCGCCTCGGCTGAACACCAGCAGCAGCGCGATGCCCGCAATGGTGTGCGGAATGGTGAGCGGCAGATCGACCAGCGCTTCCACCGCGCTTTTGCCACGAAACTGCTGCCGCGCCAGCACATAAGCCAGCGGCACGGCGAACATCGCCGCCAGCACCGTGCTGAACAGCGCCGCGCCCAGACTCAGGCCAATGGCGCTGCGCACATCCGCCATCGCCGCCACTTGCCGCAGATCGCCCAGCGTGGGGTGCAGCAGCAGGGCCAGCAAAGGCAGGGCGATGAAAGCCAGCAGCGTCGCGCCGATCAGCCAGAACACCCAGAACATCGGGCTGCGCGCCTCACGCCTCAACATGGTTTGCGTTCCTCGGCGAGGTAATCACAGTGACACGCCCGCCGGGCCGCCCCAAGGGCGTGGCGCCCCTTGAGGGGCAAGCCAAGCGCAGCGCAGGCTTTCGGGGTGGGCATAAGGCCACGCCCGCCGGGCCGCCCCAAGGGCGTGGCGCCCCTTGAGGGGAGAGCCAAGCGCAGCGCAGGCTTTCGGGGTGGGCTCATCTTGGCCAGGCCACTGTGAGTTTGCGCAGGTCCGCAGGAACTTTGTCGCGGTTCATGGCGTAGGCTTGCTTGAGCGGAATGAAGCCATTGGCCGCAATGACCTTTTGCCCTGCTGGTCCGAGCAGGTAGGCGATGAACTCCTGCGCCAGCTTGGGATGCGGGGCGGTCGTTGGGATCGTGACCGCGTAAATGATGGGACGGCCGGAAAGTTCGCCGTTCTTGGTCTTGGCGCTGGCCTTGGCGTAGTCGGCGTCGAACTTGGGATCGCTGAGATTGATCTGCGGCGGCAGGTCGATGGACTCCATGTGATGCTGCACGGCATCGGAGCGGTAGATGGCGAGATAGTCGATTTGACCGAGCTGCAGCGCCGAGATCAGATCGGTCTCGGTATCGCGCATATTGCTCTCGGGCGAGTTGGCCAGCACCTTGGCTTCAAGGTCGGGCTGTTTGTAGTAGCGGCCGGCCAGATCGAGCATCTGCAGGGTTTGATAGCCCGAGGGATCGGTGTTGGGGTTGGATCGCCCGATCTGCACGCCGGGTTCGGAGAGAATTTTCCACCAGTTGTCGGCGTTGATCTCCTTCGCGCCCTTGCTCTTGGGGGTGTAGATGAAGGTGATGGCGTTGCCCAGAAAGCCGATGGACCAGTCGGCCGTGGGTTTGTTGCCCTCATCGCCCTTGAACATGTACTTGGGGATGACCGAATAGTCGGCCACAGCCACTACGTCAGCCGGCTGGTGCAGAACAGTGACCTGCTTGACCATTTTGACGCTGCCGCCGAATTGCGGCTGCACGGTCACGCCCGGATGCAGCTTCTCGAAGCCGCGTGCCAGGGTGGTGAACGATTTGCCGAGAGTGCCCGCGGCGAACACGGTCAGGGTTTCAGCCTGGGCCGTGGTGCAGGCGGCAGCCAGCGCCAGTGCGCTCAAGGTGAGAGGGAGTGTTTTCATCGGGTGCATTGCAAGTCTCCTGTCGTTGTGCATTTTGAGCATAACGCGAAAGGCCGACGTTTGTCGTGCCCGCAGAAAGCAAGGTGGTGAGCGCGTGTTACGAAACCCTTGGCGGCCGCTGCGCCGACTTGGGGCGGAAGGCCACGCACACTGCGGGGTCGGTTTCCAGATACGGCCCGCCGATCAGATCGACGCAATACGGCACCGCGGCGAACAGGCCCGGCACGACGCTTTGCCCGGCGGCGTCGCGCACGCCTTCGAGCGTTTCGGCAATCGACTTGGGCTGGCCCGGCAGATTGATGATCAGCGTTTTCGCGCGGATCACTGCGGTCTGCCGCGACAGAATGGCGGTGGGCACGAAGTGCAGGCTGATGCGGCGCATCTGTTCACCGAAGCCGGGCATCTCCTTGTCGGCCACATCCAGCGTGGCCTCCGGGGTGACGTCGCGCGGAGCGGGGCCGGTGCCGCCCGTGGTCAGCACCAGGTCGCAATGCTCGGAGTCCACCAGTTCGCACAGCGTGTTGGCGATCTGCAGGCGGTCATCGGGTATCAGCCGTTCGACAAAGCTCACCGGGTTGAGCAAGGCGCGCCCGAGCCAGTCGCGCAAGGCGGGAAGGCCCTTGTCCTGGTAGATGCCGGTGCTGGCGCGGTCGCTGATGGAGACCAGGCCGATGCGGACCGGGTCGGCGGCGGACGTTTCAGAAACTGGGGAGGGGTTCATCGTCTGCGGGATGGTGAGGTGTGTCGTGCGCGGCAATGGCCGCTTTGACGAACTGGAAAAGTTGACGGGTGAGTCGCAGCGGCTTGTCGGCGCCGACTTCGGCGCGTGCGCCGCGCACGAGCTGACGCAATTGTTGCGCGTCGGTGCTGGGGTATTTGTCGAGGAATTCGGTCTGCGCCTGATCGTCGGCCAGCAGAACGTCGCGCCAGCGCTCCAGCGCGTGCATGCGGGCGACGCTGGCGCGGTCGTCCTGGGTGGCTGCGGCAATGACCGCGCGCACTGCGTCGGCATCGGTTCTTGCAGTGCGAGCATGTCGCGTTTGACCTGGCTTTTGCTCGGCGGTCGGTCGTCGGGTGGATCAAAGGCGGGGCCGGTGGGGCGATGCGGGAATTTCATGGCTCTTATTATCCGTTGAGTTCATGCGTGCCCTGGCCACCTGCCCATCCTGGACAGTGAGCCGGGCCGCCAAAAAAGGAATGCCATATCGTGGGACGTTTCGCCTACAACAAATCGCAGTTTCAGGTTCTCGCCCAGCAGGCACTCGAACAGGCGCGCAAGGTCGGCGCCTCGGACGCTCAAGTGGAAGTCTCCGAAGGGCAGGGCATGTCGGTCGGCGTGCGCAACGGTCAGATCGAGAACGTGGAGCACAACCGCGACAAGAGCCTGTCCATCAGCGTGTTCGATGGCCAGCGTCGCGGCCATGCCAGCACGTCGGACTTTTCGGCAGAGGCCATTGCGCGCACCGCGCAGGCGGCGTTCGACATCGCCCGCTACACCGCCGAAGACGACTGCGCCGGCCTGCCCGAGGTGGAGCTGCTGGCCATCGGTCGGCAACAGCCGCAGCTCGATCTCTATCACCCCTGGGATCTGACGCCGCAGAGCGCGGCCAAGATCGCCCTGCGCGCCGAGAAGGCCGCGTTCGCCGTGGACCCACGCATCCGCAACAGCGAAGGCGCCAGCGTTTCCGCGCAAGAGTCGCACTTCGTATTGGCCAACAGCCGCGGCTTCTGCGACGGCTACGCTACCTCGTCGCATAGTCTGTCGTGTGCGCCCATTGCAGGCCGCGGCGACGATATGCAGCGCGATTACTGGTGGACGTCCGAATGCGACCCCGCCGACCTGGCTTCTCCCGAGGCGGTGGGGCGTTACGCCGCAGAGCGGGCGTTGTCGCGGCTGAAGGCGCGCAAGCTGTCCACGCGCAAGTGCCCGGTGTTGTTCGAGTCGCCGCTGGCCTCCGGCCTGATCGGCAGCTTCACCCATGCCATCAGCGGCGGCGCGCTGTATCGCAAATCCTCTTTTCTGCAGGACAGTCTGGGACAGCAGGTGTGGGCCGATCACATCGACCTGATCGAAGACCCCACCCTGCCCAAACGCCGCGGCAGCGCGCCGTTCGACAGCGAAGGTGTGGCCACGCACAAGCGCAGTTTGGTGGACGGCGGCGTGGTGCAAGGCTATCTGCTCGGCACTTATTCGGCGCGCAAGCTCGGCATGCAGACCACCGGCAACGCCGGCGGCGCGCACAACCTGCTGCTGCAAAGCCGCCTCACGCAGGCCAAGGATGATCTGCGCGCCATGCTGCGCAAGCTCCACACCGGGCTGTTCGCCATCGAACTCATGGGCCACGGCGTCAACTATGTGACGGGCGACTATTCGCGTGGGGTTATGGGGTTTTGGGTGGAGGGCGGAAAAATCCGCTATCCCGTGCAGGAAATCACCATCGCGGGCAATCTGCGCGACATGCTGCGCAACGTGGTGGCCGTGGGCGCGGATACGCACACCTATGGCAGCAAGACCACGGGCTCCATCCTGATCGACGGCATGACGGTGGGCGGCGCGGGCTGAGTTTGCCGAGCCCCTCGCACAAGGCCGCCTTCGGGCGGCCTTGTCGTTTGCGCGTCCGCATTGGTGACTTCAAGTCAAAGCTGATTCGCGCCAGAGTCAGGAATCCTTCGCGCTTACCCGCAATGATGCGAATAGTTACATAAGTTACGATGTTCATGTCGGGTCAAGCCGTCTCGCGACTGCAGAAGAACTCACATCCCGATCCTTTCTTATTCCCCTTCCGGAGACTCCATGGAACGTCGCTCCTTTGTCAAACACGCCGGTCTCGCCGGCATCCTCGCTGCCGGTACCGCCCCGGCCGTCATGGCCCAGCAATCGGTACGTTGGCGTCTGGCCTCCAGCTTTCCCAATTCGCTCGACACCATTTATGGCGCCGCCAATGTATTCGCGCAGAAGGTCAAAGACCTGACCAACGGCAAGTTCGAGATCTCGGTGCACGCCGCTGGCGAACTGGTGCCGGCGTTCGGCGTGGTCGATGCCGTGCAACAAGGCACGGTGGAGTGCTGCCACACCGCGCCGTATTACTTTTTCGGCAAAGACCCGACCTTCGCGCTGGGCGGCACGGTGCCGTTCGGCTTTAACTCGCGCCAGATGACGGCCTGGATGTTCCAGGGCAACGGTCTCAAGCTCATGCGCGAGTTCTACAGTCAGTACAACTTCCTCAACTTCCCCTGCGGCAACACCGGCGCGCAGATGGGCGGCTGGTTCCGCAAGCCGATCAAGAGCCTGGCCGACATGAAGGGCCTGAAAATGCGCATCGGCGGCTTTGCCGGCAAGGTGATCGAGCGCATCGGCGTGGTGCCGCAGAACATTCCCGGCGGTGACATCTACCCCTCGCTGGAAAAAGGCACCATCGACGCGGCGGAGTGGATCGGGCCCTATGACGACCTGAAGCTCGGGTTCTACAAGGTGGCGAAGAACTACCTGTACCCCGGCTGGTGGGAAGGCGGTCTGGAGCTTGACCTCTATGTCAACCAGAAGGCCTACAACGCGCTGCCCGCAGACTACAAGGCGGCGGTCGATGCTGCGACGGCCTATGCCCACGTCAATATGCAGGCCGCTTACGACGCCAAGAACCCCCCGGCGCTCAAGGAACTGGTGGGCAAGGGTGCCAAGCTGCAAGGCTTCCCCAAAGACGTCATGGAAGCGGCGTACAAGGCGGCCAACGATCTTTACAGCGAACTGTCCGCAAACAATCCGAATTGGCGCAAGGTCTACGCCGACTGGGTGAAATTCCGCAACGACGACATTCTGTGGTTCCGTTTTGCCGAGAACGAGTTCGACCGTTTCATGTCCACACGCAAGCTCACCTGAGCGCGCTGCCCTAGCCAAAAAAAGCCCGCCGAAGCGGGCTTTTTTCAGGGCGTTTGGGACGGGTCAATACAATTGGAATCATCTTGATATGAAATGAATCATCTGTATCGAGAGTGACTCACTTACCCGGAGACCCTATGGAACGCCGTTCATTTGTCAAACACGCCGGCCTGGCCGGTATTCTCGCGGCGGGTAGCGCACCCGCCGTTGTCATGGCCCAGCAGTCCGTGCGCTGGCGCCTGGCGTCAAGTTTTCCCAATTCGCTCGACACCATCTTCGGTGCGGCCAACATCTTCGCGCAGAAGGTCAAGGAGGCCTCGGGCGGCAAGTTCGAAATCAGCATCCATGCTGCGGGTGAACTGGTTCCACCCTTCGGCGTGGTCGACGCCGTGCAACAAGGTACGGTGGAGTGCGCTCACACCGCGCCGTACTACTTCTTCGGCAAGGACCCGACCTTCGCCCTGGGCTGTGCTGTGCCCTTCGGCATGAACTCCCGCCAGATGAGCGCCTGGATGTATCAGGGCAATGGCCTCAAGCTCATGCGCGAGTTTTATGCAAACTACAACATCATCAGCTTTCCTTTGGGCAATACCGGCGCGCAGATGGGCGGCTGGTTCCGCAAGCCGATCAAGAGCCTGGCCGACATGAAGGGCCTGAAAATGCGCATTGGCGGCTTCGGTGGCAAGGTGATGGAGCGCATCGGCGTGGTGCCGCAGAATATTCCGGGCGGTGACATTTATCCCTCGCTGGAGAAGGGCACCATCGACGCGGCGGAGTGGATCGGCCCGTATGACGATCTGAAGCTGGGCTTCTACAAAGTGGCGAAAAACTACCTGTATCCCGGCTGGTGGGAAGGCGGCCCGCAGCTCGACCTGTATGTGAACCAGAAGGCGTACAACGCCTTGTCGCCAGAATACAAGGCGATTGTGGAACTGGCGGCCTCGCATGCGCACATCAATATGCAGGCCATGTATGACGCCAAGAACCCTCCCGCGCTCAAGGAATTGGTGGGCAAAGGCGCCAAGCTGCAAGGCTTTCCGAAAGACGTGATGGAAGCGGCGTTCAAGGCGTCCAACGACCTTTATAACGAGCTTTCAGCGAGCAATCCCCGTTGGAAAAAGGTCTACACCGACTGGGCCAAGTTCCGCAACGACGACATTCTCTGGTTCCGTTTTGCGGACAACGAGTTCGACCGTTTCATGGCCACGCGCAAATTCACCTGATGTGCGCAGAAGTGGTCTGATGAAAACGCCCCGCAAGTCGGGGCGTTTTTTTATTCCAGGGTGGCGGCAAGATGGTCGATCAGTGCACGCAAGGTGGGCGACACAAAGCGGCTCGGCGGATAGAGTGCGTAGGCACGGCCGCCATAATTTCCGAGGAAATTCCAGTCCGGCAAGACCAGGACGGCAGACCTTTTCTCCAGTGCGTGGCGCGCCACATAGTCAGGCAAGGTGCAGAGCCCCAGACCGGCCAGCATGGCCTCCAGCCGCAATGCGCTGTGATTCACGGTATAGCGACCCTGCACGACGACTTCAGTCTCAGTGTCGCCCTGCCGAAAGCGCCTAGGGCCTGTTAACGCTATTGATGCCCCCGCGTTGCCCCCAGACGGGGAGGGATGCAAGGCGGAGGTGCGAGGCAAGGCTGGTCGCCTTGCCTCGCACCGACAACGCCGCAGACGCCCCGCCTGGGGGCAACCCTTCGGGCCGGGGGTCTGGGCGGCGCACTGCCACGTTGCAGTCCGCTTGTGGTGCAAGACACCACGGCGCGGCCTGCGCCTCGCATTGCCTCCGCCCAGACCCCCGGCGCGGGGGCATCAATAGCGTTAACAGGCCCTAGTGCCTTGGGGGCGCTGATGCAGATCGATCCCTTCGGCGTTCCGGCTAGTTGTTGCGGCACTTGCATGACGGCTTGCGCCGCGGCGACCAACTCGCCGCAGCGCACGCGCGCCGCGTCTCCTGCGGCGGTCAGACGGAGTTGTCGCGTCGTTCGCAGGATCAGCTGAATGCCGAGGTGTTTTTCCAGGCGAAAGACCTGACGGCTCACCGCCGAGGGCGTGGTGCCAAGCTGCCGTGCGGCTGCGGAGAAACTCCCGAACTCGGCGACTCGCAGGAAGGTCACCATTTCAGGCAGAACGCTCAAAAACGCATTTGTACTCACGGCGCAATAGTCCTGTTCCGGTGGAGGGTCTGGTTTGCCAGGGATGCACGCCCAACAATGGGACAACGCTCCATCTTATGCAGGTCTTTCGATGACAAATCCGCCTATCAAGCGCGCGGCCTCAGCGCCCGCATTTCATGCGCTCAACCTGGGTGTGCCTGAAGTGCTGCTTCTACTGGTTGCAGCAGTTTGGGGTGGCAGTTATGGGGTGACCAAATTGCTGGCTCAGCAGTGGCCGGTGCTCGACTTGCTCACCCTGCGTTTTGGTTTGACCTTTCTGATCTTGTCGCCGACCTTGCGTCCCCTGTTTACGGCGCAATGGCGAGGCGGATTGGCGGTCGGCTCGATACTGGGGCTCAACCTGCTGGCCGTGTTTCTCTGCGAAACCTACGGCGTCACTTTGACGACTGCAGCAAACGCCGCTCTGCTCATCAGTCTTTGTGTCGCGCTGACGCCACTGGTCGAATGGGCGCTATTGGGGCAGCCGCCCACCTTGCGCGTGTGGCAGGCGGCGGGTTTGTCGGTGATCGGAGCGGGTTTGCTGTCGGCAACATCGGGAATCGGCCGCCCGGGCTTGGGCGATGCGCTGGTGCTTCTCGCTGCCTTGCTGAGGGCCGTGATGGTGACTCAAACCAGACGGCTTGCAGCCCGTCATGCCTTGCCCGCACAGACTTTGACCGCCGTTCAATCGGGCGTGGTGACGGTGGGGTTGGCTGCCCTGGTGTGGGTCTGGCGCGGGCCACACTGGCCGTCCATTCCCCTGCGGGCCAGTTTCTGGGCCGGGATGGCGTTTCTGGTGTTGCTGTGCACCGTATTTGCTTTCTTTGCGCAGAACTATGCGGCGTCTCGCACGAGCCCCAGCCGGGTCTCGTTGTTGATGGGTAGCGAGCCTTTGTTTGGCGTGTTGGTTGGCGTTGCTCTGCTGGGCGAGAAGATGACGATACCGGGCTGGCTGGGAGGTGGTCTGATGGTGTTTGCAGCTTGGCATGCCACTCGCCCTCCGTATCAGACGAATGAGACGGCGTCTGCCTTATGCGGGCTTCGCGCCCCGAATCCACAACCTGGCGAGCCCGTACGCTACCAAGACGCACAGGGCGCCCACGAACGCCCCGCCGATCACGTCAGCCGGGAAGTGCGCGCCGACGGCGATGCGTGACCATGCCACCCAAAGCGCGAACAGCCACAGCACGACGCTCCAGGGGCGGGGCAGCGAAAAGGCCAGACTTGCGGCAAGCACCATGGCAAATGCCGCGTGACCCGAGGGAAAGCTGTGCGCAAACTTGGGTTCTCCAAGCACATGAACCATCTGCGGCCCGAAAACCTCAAGCGGTCGCGGAAAGTGGGCCCAGGGTTTGAGTACGCCGTAAATCGAGACAAACAACAGCAGATTGGCCCAGGCGTAGACCAGCACGCTGCGCAGAGAAATCAACCGGGGCCAGCGCATCGCGAGGGTCAGCAGCAGGCCGAGGTAGACCGGCAGCAGATGATGGTCGCCCAAGGCGGTGCCCAGGCGTGCGGCGTTATTCCACACCGGGTTGTCTCCGGCGTGATTGATGGCGAGGAATAGGCGGGCGTTCCAGCCGTCCCATGCGTACCAGATGGCGTGGGGGTCGAGTTTCATGGGCGGTTATCCGTTTGCGGGCACCAGGCGCGTGCCCGCGAGCACATCGTGCAGATACTGACGGTCTTTGCGCAGCAGGCTGGCGCCGGCCCAGAGCAAAATGCCCTCCGCGAGCAGCCAGCCGGTCTCCTCCGGTGAAAGATGCACGGCCGCGGCCAAGGTCAGGGCGGGGATGACCCAGAGCCAGGCCAGAACGGCGCGCCATAGTGCGCGCCCAAGGCCGAGCGGAGCCCCGCTTGGGGTGACCAGAGCGATTTTCCAGACCTTCATGGGCAGCGTTTGTCGACCTGCACTCCAGAACCCGGCGCCATAGCCGGTCAGCACAACGAATTCTGCGACTTGCAGGACGACTCGGTGTGTTGCCGACGCCTGCGGCAAACCCAACAAGTGCAGTAGCCCTAGCGTAACCGCCGCAGTGACCAGGGACAGGCCCAGCAGTATGAGCCCTTCATAGGTGAGGCAGGCCAGGCGTCGGCGCAGCGGGGGCGCGTTTAGAGAAAGCATGGATTTGGGCGAAGACGTGCGCCCGCAGCGCGAATTTAGCGGGCCGGGCAGCGCAGCACATCTGCACAAGGCACGGCAGCGGAGGCGGTTTTGGCGGGTATCGGCGCCGATGCTGGGAGAGTGGGCGGGGGCGCGGGTTTGACGGGCGGCTTGACAGGCGGCGCGTGGCTTGCAGCAGCCTGTTTTTCCTGCAAATATTTGCCCACCTGTCCGGGGTGGGGCTTGGGATGTCGGGCTTCTTCCTTGAGCCGCTCACGTTCGGCCTGAGGCAGTTTTTGGTAGGCCTCCCAGGCTTCGCGGCGGCTTTGCTGCGGCGTCTTGCCGGTGGAGAGAAAATTTTCGCGCGCCAGACGACGTTTTTCCGGACTGAGGTGCGCCCACTCATTCATCCGCTGCTGCAGGGTTTTTTGCTGCTGCGGACTCATTGCGGGATAGCGGGCGGCAATGTCGAGCCATTTTTTCTTGCGGTCGTGATCGAACTCGCTCCAATCGGCTTTTAGGGGGGCAAGAATGTGCTGCTGCGTCGCGCTGAGGTGTTGCCAGCTCGGCGGCGCTTCAGCCGCATGCGCCGGAGTGACGCAGAACAGCAGGGCCACGAACAGGCCCAGCAGCAAGGCGGCCTGAAACAGAGCCGACTGAAACAGGGCAGACTGAAGCAGGAGGGAGCGCTCCATCAGGCGTGGAGGACAGGGGCGCAAAGCCATTAGCGCTCCAGCTTGAGGTAGCGGGCAAATCCGGGATCGGCGTAGGCCGCTGGCGGCAAATCGCCCAGCAAAAGGGCGGTGTCGATGTCGGCCGTGACGCGGATGAACCGTTCCTGTTGATAGTCTTGCAAGACCAGCAGGCCGACGACCAGCACGATCAGCGGCAGAACGGCGCCGAAACGAAACAGCCACGACCTCCAGAGCGAGGGGCCCGCCAGCGAAAGCGCGCGGCCCTGCGCGACGGCAGCAGTTGCCGAAACGGGCTGAATCTGGGCGACCGCCATCAGCCGCAGGGCCTTGAGGCGCTCGGACTGTTCGGGCGTGATCTGCTGCTCGGCCTGTTGCAGCCGTGTGGCGAGTTGCTGCGCAAGGCGGGCTTCGACTTTGGGGCGCAGCGGATCGGTTGCGTCGTTTTTCATGAGTAGCCCTGGGCTTTCAAGACGCGTGCCAGCGAATGGATGGCGCGCGAGCAATGCGTTTTGACGCTGCCTTCCGAGCAGCCCATGGCTTGCGCGGTTTCGGCAACGTCGAGTTCCTCCCAATAACGTAACAAAAACGCTTCCCGTTGACGTGCGGGCAAACGCGAAATTTCAGTTTCGAGATGTTTCAGGATTTGCATGCGCTGAACCTGGGTTTCGGCGCTCTCGAGATGCTCGCTCAGTGCTTCGAGTTCCAGCGTTTCGAGCAGGTCAAATTCGCCCTCGCTTTCCTGAGATTCAAAATCCGACAGATTGCTGAACAGCGCGCTGCGCACCTTGCGCTTGCGATGCCAGTCGAGAATGGCATTGGTCAGAATGCGCTGGAACAGCAGTGGCAACTCCTGGCGCGGTTTATCGGCGTATTTGGTCGCCAGGCTGATCATCGCCTCCTGCACCAGATCCATCGCGGCGTCGTCGTCGCGCGTCGAGAACGCGGCGCGCAAAAAAGCGCGCTTGTCGATGCTGGCGAGGAATTCGTTTAGTTCTCGTTCGGTGGCCATCGAGTCGGACGTCGTGCGGTCCGTGAGGATGAGAGGCAACTACACATTATGCAATGGCGCATCGTTGCACCAAATAGGCCACAGGACGGGCTCATGAAGCTCAACCAGCCGACTGGTATTGGGGCGACGTTGGGGCGTCAATCCGTTCTGATGCGAGACCAAAATCCCCACGGTCATGTGCAGCAGTGCTGCGCTGCACTACACTACCCAGTTCCGTTTGGTCTGAGCCTCCGTGCAGCAACAAGGTGAGATGCGATTTGCATTGCCTGCCGCGCCCACAACGTTCCAGATCGTACGTGTATCCCAAAGGCCGGCCACAAGCGGGTGCCGAGGGAGACCTGAAGTCTTTCGTCAGAGAAATTCACAAGGTGAACTCATGGAAATGAATCGCACAGAACACAAGTCGGCCGCTACGGCCGCATCAAAGTCCGGCGCGGCAAGCGCGCAGGAACTCACCGGGGCTGAAATCCTGGTGCGATGCCTTCAGGAAGAAGGCGTCGAATTCATGTGGGGCTACCCCGGCGGGGCCGTGCTCTACATCTACGACGAGCTCTACAAGCAAACCTCGATCCAGCATGTACTGGTGCGGCAGGAAGCGGCCGCGGTTCATGCCGCAGACGCGTATGCCCGTGCGACGGGCGAGGTCGGCGTGGCCCTGGTGACCTCCGGGCCGGGGGCGACCAATGCCATCACGGGCATCGCCACCGCGTATATGGACTCGATTCCGATGGTGATCATCACCGGGCAGGTGCCGACGACGGCCATCGGGCTGGATGCGTTTCAGGAATGCGACACCGTGGGCATCACCCGCCCGGTGGTCAAACACAATTTCCTGGTCAAGGATGTGCGCGATCTGGCGGCCACGATGAAAAAGGCGTTCCACATCGCCCGTTCGGGTCGGCCGGGCCCGGTGGTGGTGGATGTGCCCAAGGATGTGTCGCGCCATACCACTCAGTTCGAGTATCCCAAGACCGTGGAGATGCGCTCTTACAACCCGGTGCGCAAGGGCCACGGCGGGCAGATCCGCAAGGCGGTGCAACTGCTGCTCTCGGCCAAGCGTCCGTATATCTACACGGGCGGTGGCGTG
>JABEBX010000586.1_pt1 | contig 16853 bp, 24 predicted proteins | sample 7245971 | NCBI WGS metagenome assembly JABEBX01 (sample SAMN14506365, study PRJNA622280) | hot springs metagenome | biome: hot spring [ENVO:00000051]|acidic hot spring [ENVO:00002120]; feature: spring [ENVO:00000027]|sediment [ENVO:00002007]; material: sediment environment [ENVO:01001048]... | reverse complement strand
AGATTGCATGCTTGAGATTCACCAGATTGTTGTAAATCATCACGCCGTAAAACAGCAGCGCAACGAGCAGAACGAGGACGACGAGCGTGACGATCATGGCGGGGTCGGTTGAAACGAGATGTTGCGCAGTTTACGTTTGGCGGGTGAAGCCGCGATGCGGATGCGATGTAGCCGCCCGCCGCCGTTGCGCCCACGGCACGGCGGGGTGCCCCGCCCCGATCACTCCGGCTCCGCCTTGCGCCCCGACCGCAGCCCGCGCCGCAGCGCCTTGTTGCTCTTGCGATGCGCCCCCGCCTTGCGCTGCAGCGCTGGCGCCACCAGCAGGTTGCGTGGCGTGGAGGCGGGCAGTTTGAGCGTCTGCGTGCGGGTGCGCTTGCGGGAGATTTTCCCCACGATCTGCAACCTCCGTCCGGGCTACGCCGGTTCTCCAACGCGTCGCAGCACCGTGTCGATGACCTGTGCCGAGATGCGGAAACCCGAGCGGTGCAGACGCTCGAACACCGCGCGGGCGGACGGAATCAGTTGCCGGGATTTGGCCATGCCGATGACTGTCGCAGTGTCGGCAACGGCCAAGCCGTGTTCCTGGGCGATGGCGCGTCCCGCCCGTTCATCCATCAGCAACAGCGCCGGGCCGTCGTGGGCGAGCGCCAGGCGGATGCAACTGGCCTGCCCTGCGTCCAGGTCGGGCAGTTCCGGCAAAGTGGGGGCTTGCGCGCTGGCGCGCAGCCATCCTCGCAGTTCGGCGTCCCGGATGGTGGCCTCTTGCGCGTCGCCCTTGTCCGCCAGCACCTCGCCCCTGACCTTCGGCGGAATCCAGACCGTGCCGAACAGGGCGCCCAGCCACGGCAAGCCGTCCACGCGCGCCAGTCCGATCACCGGGCTGGCGTCGATCAGGACGATGCGGCCAGCCATGCGTCGAGCGTGTCCATGTCGCGCGCCGCCTCCTGCGCGTCGAGCCGAACGACGGCGATTCCCAGACGCGACAGATGCGCGGCGAAGGCGCTCACCGGCATGCCCGCCAACGCCGCCGCGCGCGGCAGCGACAAGGCGCCGTCGCGGAACAGAGCGGTCGCCAGCGCGGGTTTCACGCCCGCGAACGACAGCGCCCCCACCGATTCAATGCCCACCATCAACGCGTCGGGTCGGTCGCGGTTCATCACCACTACCACGTCGCCATGCGCCTTGCGCAACGCTTCGCTGGGATTGTTCTTCAGACTACTGACATTCACCGTTTCCATGCCTATCCTCCATGGGAAGATGAGATGGGAACCATCCTAGCATTTCCGCTTGAAGAAGATGAGTAGGGTCAGGTGACCCCGAGCGGGCTGTTTGACAGGGTGCTGAATCCGGCGAGAAATTGCATCAATATCGATGCACAGGGGGGCTCATGAGAACCACGGTCACAATTCATGATGCCTTGTACCAACGCGCGCTGGAGGTCGCCGATCCGGGCATGGAAAAGGCTGACCTGTTCTGTGAAGCCATCAAGACCTTTGTTCGTGTTCAAGCGGCCAAGCGGCTCGCCGCCCTTGGCGCAGCCGGACCGGAAATGCAGGCCATCCCCCGCCGCCGTGAGGGCGTCCTCAAGGAAACGTCGGGCCGCCCCAAGTTTCCTTGACCCCCTCGGGGGGTGGGTCGGCGAGCCGACCCTGGGGGCGTCCAGCAGTGAGGGGGGGCTGGTCGATACCTCGGTGTGGGTTGATCACTTCCGGTATCTCAATGATGCGCTGGTCGAACTGCTCGAACTCGACCTGGCGATGGCGCACCCGCTGGTTGTCGGCGAACTCGACTGTGGAACGCCGCCCAACCGGGTTCAAGTGCTGGCCGATCTCAATCAGTTGCAGCAGACCCAGCAGGCCAGCCTGCGGGAGGTGATTGCGTTCGTCGAGCGAGAACCTTTGTAGCCTGCATCAAGGCATCCCGCGCAAGCTGAAGCCGTGCTGTTCGGCCTTGGCTGCAATTGAAGCGCTGCAGCTTCGCCCATAAGATGCAGAAATCTGTACGAATTTACGAACGCCGATGAAAACCACGCTCAACTTGAATGATGCCTTGTTGACTCAGGCCAAGGCGCTGGCGGCGCAGCAGCGCACCAGCCTGACGCGCCTGATCGAGGAGGGGCTGCAATGGCGCGTGCGCCAGCCTGACGCGCCGGTCAAGGCCGTGCGCATTCCGGTGTATCGTGGCAAAGGCGGATTGGCGCCGGGGCTCGATGGCTTGAGCAACAAAGCCATGCTGGAAGCCGCAGGGCATGACGCCTGACGTCAACGTGATGGTCGCTGCCTCGCGTAGCAACCATCCGCACCACGCGCGGCGCGGGGCTGACTGGAACAGGCCGTCGGCAATGCCGCGCAGGGCGCGATGCTGACCTTGCATCCCATGGTCATTGCCAGTTTTCTGCGGCTGGTGACGCATCCGAGAGTGTTCGTCCAGCCCACGCCGATGCCTGATGCCTTGCGCTTCATCGATGCACTGCTCGCCGCCCCTGGCGTCCAGCAGCCCAGCCAGGGCGTTGAATGGCCGACGCTGCGCAAACTGTGCGCAGACAAAGCGCTGAGCGCCAACGCCGTGCCCGATGCCTGGCTAGCCGCCGTCGTCATCCATCAGGGCGAGCATCTGGTCAGTTTCGATGCCGACTTCAAACCCTTGCTGCCGCGCAGCCAGTTCACTCGGCTGCCAGTGGCGTGAATTGATTTGATGACACAACAAATAACCAAGCTTTGAAGGTCGTTTACATCGTTGCCTATCGCGCACCCGACTACATCCGAAGTCAGGCGCTTGTTCGTGCGATGGGCGAGTGTGGAGATATTGAGTTATTCGAGGCGCGCAATCACAGCACCGGTTTGAGGCGCTATCTCGAGACGTGGGCGACATTGCTGCGCCTCAAGAGGAAACACAAGCCAGATCTCTATGTGCTCGGCTTTCGTGGGCATGAGATGTTCTGGCCAGTGCGCTGGCTGTCGCTGGGGAAGCCGCTAGTTTTCGATGCCTTGATGTCTCCGTCAGCGGCGTTGGGAGAGGAAAAGAAGGCGGGCATGCTCGGTCAGTTATTTGCGCCTGTTATGCGTTGGCTGGAACTCGGCATTTTGCGAAATGCCGACCTAGTGTTAACTGATACCCAACAGCATGTCGATTTTTATGTTCAGCAATTCGGGCTGCCGCGCTCCAAATTACTTGCAGTGCCCGTCGGAGCGGCTGAACAGCCCATTGGCGCCGATAAGCAGGAGAAGCATTCTGGCGACGACGGGTTTTCAATCCTTTTTTATGGCTCGATGTTGCCGCTTCATGGTGTTGATGTGATTGTGGCTGCCGCAGCACTGTTGAAGAATTTGCCGATCCGCTTCGACTTCATCGGCGGCAACGCCAAGCAGGCGCGGCATCTGCGCCAGCTATGTGCGCGGCATGACATCACGCAATACACCTACCGCAGCTGGGTGCCGTTCGATGAATTGGTGAGCAAAGAGATTCCTAGTGCCGACCTTTGTCTGGGTGGCCCGTTTGGCGGCACGCCTCAGGCACGGCGTGTCATCACCAGCAAGACCTTGCAAGCGCTCGCACTGGGCAAGGCCACGGTGATCGGTGCGATTGACGAAGACTTCGGATTGCTCGACAAACACAACTGCCTGCTGGTCCCGCAGGCGAACCCGCAAGCCCTTGCCGCTGCACTGCGCTGGGCATTTGAAAAGCGCAGCGAACTTCCTGAAATCGGAATACGTGGACAAGTGCTGTATCGGGACAGACTCTCCGTCCTCACCATCATGCAGCGGCTCTGCCCGGCATTGCGAGCGCTGCATCAGCGATACAAGGCAGAACCTTGACCCAAGTACACGACATTTCGCCGGAGATCAGCATCTGCATCGCCAACTACAACGGCGAAACCATGCTGCGTGATTGCCTCGAATCGGTCTATGGGCAACGTCCTGATTTCCACATCGAAGTGCTCCTGCATGATGACGCCTCGACCGACGGCTCGGTGGCATTGATTCGAAACGAATTCCCAGATGTCCGTGTGATTCAGAGCCGCGACAACGTGGGTTTTTGCATCAGCAACAACCGCATGGCGGAGGCCGCACGAGGGCGCTACTTGCTCTTACTCAACAACGATGCCGTGTTGCGCCCGGGCAGCCTCGATGCCCTGTTGCATGAGGCACGAGGCGCCACAATCCCAGCGGTGCTCGGGTTGCCGCAATACACCCTGCACGACGGGAGTCTGGTCGATCGCGGTTACGAGTTCGACCTGTTCATGAACCCGATCCCCATCTTCACCACCGGCGTGCACGAAGTGGCCACCGCGACAGGCGCCTGCCTCTGGATTCCGCGCGAGATCTGGAATGCCGTCGGCGGGTTTCCGCCCTGGTTCGAGTCCATCGCCGAGGACATTTATCTTTGTCAGGCCGCACGACTGCTCGGCTACCCCACGCGCGTGTTGGACGCGCCCGGCTTCGATCACTGGATCGGCAAGAACCTGGGCGGCGGCAAAGTGATGGATGACAAGCTCAAAACCACCGCGCGCCGCCGCGCCCTGAGCGAGCGCAACAAGACAGCCGTGATGCTGCTCTGCTATCCCGCCTCGGCGCTGCTGGTTCTGCTGCCCATCCACGCGCTGCTGCTGGGGATCGAGGCGCTGTTCCTATGGGTTTCTGGTTCGGGACGCGGCAAGGTCGCGCGCATTTATGGCTCGATTCTTCCCGACCTGTGGCGGGAACGTGAAGCCATCAGCGCGTTGCGACATCAGTTGCAAACCCACAAGAAACAATCCGGCTGGCGATTCATGCGCCGCTTTCACTGGCTGCCGCGCAAACTGCGCATGCTGCTGCGCCACGGTGTGCCGGAAATTCGCTGATGTCGCCTCAGTCGCCCGCGGTTCGCAAAAACGCGGCGGGCGTCAAAATGGGCACGCCGTGCCAGGGGTGCAAGACGAGCAGATCGGCGTCGCTGGTGACCAGGGCCACCGCATGACACGCCAAGGCAAGTGCCAGAAACTTGGCATCTTTCGCGTCACGGCACGCGCCAGAAGCAGCCTGCTCGCTCGCTGCATCCACCTCCACAAGCCGCGCGTGCCTGGAGACCAAGCTCAAGAAATCAAGCCGCGCTTGCAGAGGCAGATAGCGGTCGAATTTGGGACGCTGCAAAACCTCGCGCAGCTCATCCAAGGTGGCAACACAAGCCGCAAGCTCGCAGGTGCGCAGCGCATTTAACAGCGCCTGACGCGGCACCGAATCGGGGCGCAACATGGCGCCGATCAGCGTGCTGGTATCGATGACAACCCGCTGTGGGCCGCTCACCGCGATTCTTTGACCAGACGCAGCACATCTTCATCGGTCAACGTCCGCGCGGCGGGTGTGAGCTGGGCGTCGCTCTTGGCCAATGCGGCCTCGAATTCCGCCACCGCCGTGCTGCGTTTGCGCCGTGCAGCCTGCAGCGCCTGCAAATCCTGCATGTCTTGCGGCGAGACGATGAACGCCGCTGCGCGCCCATGCCGGGTGACGACCACCGGCTCGCGCTGCACGGTATCCAGCAACTGCCCAAAGCGGTTCTGGGCTTCGACCGAGGTGACGGTGATCATGGAAGACTCCTGCGTGAACTGTCTATTCTAGCCATTTTAGCTAGAATAGACAGGTTTGGCTTGGTCACGGCCTGCCTTGACAGATCGAGCGTCCAATGCGGCCAATTGCCATGACCAAGCTGCAGCTTCACCCCTGCCACGGCCCCATGCGCCCTCGCAGGCCGTCTCGCAGGCCACGCGCGGCCATGCGCAAAGCCGCCAGGCGCTGTCGGCCGAACACGGTTTGGGTGTATGCAACGCCGAGGATGTACCAGCCATTGCGCAACTTCCAGCGCCAGGGGACGAACGGCAGGCGGCACAACGCCACGAAGTTGCGGATGCGGTAGTACACCCGCACCGGGCTGTAAGCGCTTTCTAGACGCCAACCGAAAAACCACATACGCAGCGCCTGATTTCCCATACAGTGATATATAAGAGCCGCGCCGATGCCGAATACCAAATAGCCAGCTCGACGCGCGCGGTGGTTCCATTCGTTAGAAGTGGTCACAACGACGGCGAGCATGCGTCTGGTAGCTGAAGTGGGCATGTTGTTTATTTGCGCGCGGAAAAGGTGAGGAATTCGCGCTTCACGGGTTGCCTCATTTCGCGCAATTCATCGATGACGGCTGCGACTGATGGGATGATCGGGCCATTAGTTCCCTGCGCCATAGTTCCATTGGCTATCGCGGTACTCTCAGCGTACATTGAGAACACAGCCATGCCGTGCCAATGTGACTCGATTTGCTTGAACCCTGCGTCAGCCAAGCTGGTGCGTAAAGAACTTGGGCTGAACAGCACCAGATGCCGTGGCACCTCCAAACCGCGCCAAAATTCCTTGAATCGAATAGCGCCCAGACTGTTGATATTGGGTGTTTCCAGCCATAGACGACCGTCATGTTTGAGTAGCCGATAGAGGTCTTTCAGTAATGCGACGGGGTCATGGACATGCTCAATAACATGGCTCAACGTGATGATGTCATAGCTTTCGTTGCGGGCCGCTAACTCATTAACTGACGCACAGGAAACATTCAAACCTCGCGCTTGCGCGACTTCGACGGCCTTGGCGTCGAAGTCGATGCCTTCTGCGCACCAACCCATTTCACTTGCAATCTTGAGAAAACCGCCATTGCCAAAACCGACGTCTAACAAGCGCCCGCCACCCGGAGGAGGCGGTGTGAGATGGCGCATCTTGGCGCGAGATTTTGCAGAAAAAGAAGGCACTAACGGAATTAGCCAGCGACCACCCCATGTAGCGGGCTCGCGGGTTAATCCATAAAGCGCATTGAAGTGATCATTCACCCAGCCATGCAAAAGTCTGGCTAGAGGATTTTTAGGGCGGCCTTCCGATGAGTTTTCTGTTGCATGGGTGTAGTAATGGGCATAGGCAAGCCCGATGCTGCCGAGGGTTGGGCGAGGGTCGAGATAAGCCGCTTCGCATTGATTGCAGCGATAGAGTGTCCATCTTCCAGGCGCCACACCAAATGTGATGTCCGTCAACTCCTCATATAACAGTAAGCGAGAAGGGCTGCGGCAAAGCGGGCACAACGGTACGGATTCCAGGCCGTCTTCAGGCCAATCTGGTAGTTGCTTCATCAGGGCTGCAAGCGCAGTGGTTGGCTTATGCGCCATTGCCGCAACAGGCCAAGGGCGGCGATGCCGCATAGAACGCAGATACACAATGCGAGAAAGCCGAGTGCCAGAGTATTTTCCGTTATCAAGGGTATGCAGAGTGTTGCAGCAGCAGCGAGCACCAGTAAGGCGCTGCGGTGCAATACGAAGCGCAGAGGATGAATCAGACGCGATGCCGCGATGTAGAGCAAGCCGGAATCTATTGCCACACGCAGCGTCCAGGCCATCGCCGCACCTTCGATGCCCCACCAAGCGACACCCCATACCAAAAGAGTGGCGAATAACGGTAACTCAAGAGTATGCATTTTCGCAGTCAAGTCGGATCGCCCCTGCGCCTGCAGTAGCGCATAGGGCAGGTGCGCGTTTCCATTGAGAAACACCCCTAGCGCTAGCCATTGCAACACGCGCGTGGACTCTTGCGCGAACGCAGTACCTAACCAGATAGTGAGCAGAGGCAGCGCAAATATGGATGCGAGGAGTAGCGGCGGCAGCATGAACGATACTAGGGCGTGGTTGGAAAACCGCAGCAAGGGAATGGCACGCTTTGGCTCGAATTGCGATTCGGCAAATGCGGGAAACACGGCGCCCATCGCCATAGAAGCCAAATTACTCATGCGCGAAATACCGTCTAAAGGCACCGTGTAATACGCCACCGTCGCGGGCGGAAACAGGCTGGCGAGATAAAAGCGGTCGGCATAGACCATCAGCGGTCCGATGAGGTTGCTCACCGACAGCCAGCCGCCAAAGCGCAGAGCGTGGCGCAGATCGTCGCGGCTGGCGTGGATGCCCTGCTCGCGCGGCAGCAGGCGCTGCAACTGGGTGAGCCATAGCGCCATCCACACCACGCGCGTGGCGGCCAGCGCGGCGATCACCCAGCCGATGTCGGGGCGGATCAACGCCACGATCACTGGCAGGCCGAACTGCAGCAGGCTCATGGGCATGCGCCACAGACTCAACAGGCGGAACTGTTGCAGACCTTCCAGCGTGCCCATGGCTCCGGTGGCGGCCAGCGCGAAGGGAATGGACAGCGCCAGCGCGCGCAGGCCGAAAAGGGTTTCGCGCGCCATCTCGCCGCTGAGCGAAAACAGCCGCTCCACCAGAAACGGCGCGGCCCACCACAGCGCCACCAGCCACAGTACGCCAAAGCCCGCGAGCAGGCCGATGACGCGCCACACCAGCGCGGCCACCTGCGTGCGCGAACGCCCCAGCCCCAGACTGCTGGACACGGTTTGCGTGAGCGCGCGGCTCAGACCCATATCGAACAGCCCGGAAAATCCGATCAGTCCCAGCGCCAGCGTGAACACGCCCAGCCGCGCCGCGCCCAGCGCATGCAGCAGGATGGGCAGCGCCACCAGCCCCACGCCCAGCGTCACCAGTTGCCCGCCGACATTCCACAGGGCGTTGTGCGCGACCTTGCGACTCATGCTCAGCGCGCCACGCCCACGCCTGCAGCCATTGCGGCCTGCATCAAAGCAGCGTCTTGCGTGGCGATGGGTAACTGCAGGCGCAGGGCGAGTTCCAAGTAGGCGGCGTCATCGCTGGTGAGCGCCCCCGGGGCTGGGCTGCGCCCAGCCCGCCCCCCGCGGGGGTCAAGGAAACTTGGGGCGGCCCTGCGTTTTCTTGAGAGATCGAAACGCAGGGCGAGGGCGTGGAGTGCCGCGGGCGACTGCGGCTCCGCGTCAATCGTGATGGGCAGGGCGCAAATTTCCGCGCTGATTTCCTGCGCTCGCTGCGCCACGAGCGCGCCGCGCTTGCATGCCGTGCGCAGCACATTGGCGAGTTCCAGCGGCCATAGTCCGGGCGCAATGGCGGTGCCGTCCAGCAGGCGTTGCGCAATGGCCTCGGTGTAGGGCGTGGCCTGGTTGGAGAGAAACCACCCGCAGACCACCGAGTTGTCGATGACGAAGGGCATCAGCGCGCGCCTTCGCGGGAGAGCGCCTTGATGTCGCCTTCGAGTTGCACCTCGTCGCGCCAGGTGCGCAAGCGAGAAAAGCTGGCGGCGATGCGGCGCCTGGCCTCCGCCTTGCCTGATTTGGCGGCGGGTTCGGCGATCAGCCGCGCGACGGGCGTTCCGCGTCGCGTGATGGAAACAACCTCTCCCTGCTCCGCGGCTACCAGCAGTTCGGAGAAGCGGTTTTTGGCTTCATAGACGGGGACGGTTTTCATGGTGCGCTCACTCTGTGAAATGGCCAGCTCGATCTTAGGCCTTCACCCATCGCGCTTGTACGTCATCGTGGGAGAGATCAGGCAATGACCTCGATGCCAAATTCGGGCATGACGGGATCGACGCTGACGAGGGGAACGCGCTCAACGCTGGCCTGTGCGGCGAGCAGGCGGTCAAACGGGTCTCGGTGCGGGCTGCTCCAGCTTGCAGCCTTGAGTGCATGGGCTGTGGTGATGGCGAGTTCGCAGGCGCCGAGTTCGCCCAGTGCGTAGGCGTACTGATCGAGCAACTGCGCCGCGCCAGGAAGTTTTCCCAGGCGGTGCTTGGTGGCGATTTCAAAAGCCGAGACCGAACTGGCGAGCAGCGTGTTGTCGGGGTCTTCAAGCAGCGCCCGCAAAGGGGCGCGCAGCCTTTCGGGCTCCAGCACGGCCCAGAGCAGAATGTGCGTGTCGAGCAGCAGCCTCATGGTTCCCAGGCCTTGAGTTCCTGTTCCGGCAAGGGGTCAAAAAAACTGTCGTCCACATGGCCGGGAAGAATGCCAAGACGGCGTTTGACGGGCGTGGCTAGCGGCATGAGCCGCGCATATGGCTTGCCCGCTTTGGCGAGGATGATTTCTTCGCCCGCGTGCGCCTGGTCGATCAGGCGCGACAGATGGGTTTTGGCATCGTGGACGTTGACGATCTGGGGCATGGTGTGAGGTTGGCTAAGGTTGTTAGTCCATATTAACCCGCAGGCCAGCCGCTGTCACCCATCGCGCTTGTACGTCAGGTTGGTGATCTGCTCCGAGATCAGCCCGATGAGGAACACGATGACCGCTGCGCTCATGAGCAGCGCGCTCATATTGGTGAAGCGATGGCCAATGGTGAAGGTGTAGGCATAGTTGCCCAGGCCCAGCAGGAAGAAGCCCGCAGCCACCGGCGCGAACAGCTTGAGCGGCGAATACAGCGTGGCGATCTTGAAAATGATGAGCAAAAAGCGCACGCCGTCACGTAGCGGGCGGATGTGGCTCTTGCCGATGCGCCTTGCCGCCACGATGGGCACATAGGCCACCGGGTAGGCGCTGCGGAAAAACGCCATGGTGCTGGTGGTGGGGTAAGAGAACCCGTTGGGCAGCAAATGAATGAATTCGCGGAACTTGTCGGCCCGCGCTGCGCGAAAGCCGCTGGTGAGGTCGAGCACGGGGTGGTTGGTCATCCAGCTCGCCAAGCGGTTGTACAGGCCGTTGGCCAGGCCACGGCCCACACTGGCCTGCGAGCCGTCGCCTCGCGCGCCCACGGCCATGTCGTAGCCTTCACCCAGCTTGGCGAGCAGGCGGGGAATGTCGGCCGGGTCGTGCTGCCCGTCGGCGTCCATGAACACCAGCGCCTCGCCAAGCGCGGCGCGCGCGCCGGTTTTGATGGCGGCGCCGTTGCCCATGCCATAAGGCTTGCTGATGACCCGCGCGCCCGCCTGCTCGGCCACAGCGGCGGTGGCGTCGGTGGAGCCGTCGTTCACTACGATGACTTCGGCTTCTGGGTAGAGCGCGCGGATGCGAGCGACCGTCTGCCCCACAGCGCCGACTTCGTTGCGGGCGGGGAGAATGACGGACAAAGAAGTCTTTGGGGTCAGCTCCGGCTTTGTGGCAAATGCATCGAGGCCAGACCTGACTCCCTGCAGATCAGTCGTCATTTCTTCTCCCCGATTTCTTCGGCTAGCACCTTGCGCAGATGCGCCTCGCTGTCCTGATAAAAGCCCACATGCCGCAGCCAGCGCTGGTGCAGGGCGGCCATGCTCCAGCCATGAATGTGCGCCAGCGGCGACGGCACGGCGTTGAGCAGGTCGAGCGCCTTTTGCTGATGCCCGGCGCTAGCGAGTTCCACGGCAAAGCGCAAGCGTGCGCCCACCGGCAGACCGGGCAGCCGCAAGGCTTGCAGGTCGAGCGCATAGGCCGCTTGCGCATGCCCCGCGGCGAGGGCCGAGAGGGCTTCACGGTGCAGCAAATCGCGCTGCACCGTGGTCTGCCTCGCATGCGGATTGGCCAGCGCCGCAGCAATCAGGTCTTGGCTGAAGTCAGCGCCTAGCGCGGTGCAGGTGCCCAGGCCATCGAGCAATTTGCCGAACTGGTATTGGGTCACGTTGTCGGCCAGATCGGCGGTGCGGGCAGCCTGCAGCAGGCTGGTGCGCAAGCCCTCGGGCGCCTGGCCTTGCGCGCAGGCCACGCCAGCGCGGTTGATCAGCAGAATGAGGCTGTGCGGATGTTCGCGCAATGCGGCATCGAGCAGGCGCGCGGCCTCGGGGGTGTTGCCGACATTGCTCCAGAAATTGGCCAGATAGCCTTGCGCCCGTGGCGAATCCGGGTGTTCGCGTGCCCAGACCAGCGCTTGCTGGAAGGGCTTGCCCCAGACATCGGCCCGGCGCGCGGTCTGCAGCGCAAACAAGGCCAGCAGCGCCACGGCGAACCAGATGGGCCAGCGCCTGCGCGGCGCGGCTTGCGCCTCGCTGCCTTGCGCGGCGCGCACCAGCCAGATGGCCAGCGGCAGAAACATCAGCGCAGCCGGCAGGTAGTTGCGATGTTCGAAGGCGAGTTCGAGCTGCAGCCAGGTGCTTTCCATCACCTGTCCGGCGAGATAGAAGCCCACGGCGACACCCGCCGCAGCCACTACGGGGCTGCGCGCCCAGCGCGACAGCGCGGCAAAGACGATGAGCGCCAGGATGCCGAGCACGGCCAGCAGCGTGGACGGCGGCTGCAGCAGCCCGGTGGAGAGCACGATGTCGTCGTGGAACAAGCCGCCGTCATGGGTGCGCGCCAGCCAGATGTCGCCCAGATACGTCCACACAATGCGGCTTTCGGTCAGCAGACGCTGCAGCGGCGTGAAGTCGCGCCCGGCCATCGCGCCCGTCCACAAGCCCGGCAGAAAGGTGGCGAGATAGCCCAGCACCGCCAGCGCGGGCAGACGGATGAACACCCAGCGCCAGACGAGAAACGTGCGCCCGCCTTGCGCGACGGCCGTGTGCTGGCGGTCGAACACCAGCGCCTCCAGCACCCAGGCCAATACCGGCAACAACGCGCCGTTCTCTTTGGAAAGCACCGCCAGCAGTGTGCCCAGCGCCAGCGAGAGGCTCATCCACACATAAGCCGTGCGCCTGCGCCCCTGCGCCAGCAACGACCGGCCATGCGCGTAGCCCCAAAGCCCGGCGAATACAAAGGTGGCGGCGAGCATGGCCATGCGCTGCACCACATACAGCGTGGTGCTCACCCAGAACGGGTCGAGCAGCCACAGCCCTGCGCTCAGCACGCCCACCCAGGCGGCGGGCTGCCGCGCCAGACCGAGCGCCCGCGCCAGCGCCGCACTCAGACCCGCGAGCAGTACGCCGTTGAGCAGGTGAAACGCCACGTTGGTGAGCTTGAACGCCTCGGGCGCTGCGGGCCAGTTGCGGGCATCGAGCAGAAAGGTGGCGAGCGACAGCGGCCGTCCCGTCGGCCCGGCAAAACCCGAGGTGAGAAAGGCCACCGCTTTCCACCATGTGTCGATTTGCCCATAGTCGCCCAGCGGGGCGAGGTTGGAAAAATCGTCGAACAGAAAAGGCCCGGTGCGCCCGGGCCAGTAAGCCAGCCAGGCCAGCGCCAGCAACACCGCCAGCGCAGCGAGCGGCAGCATGCGGCGATGGGCCGGCGCGGTGCTGGAAGACGGTTCGTTGTTGTGCATGGTTAGCGACTTTCCGTTTCAGCCTGCCCGCTGGTCTTCATCTTCTGCGCCAACTCCTGCGTCAGCTCCCTGATTTCCGCATCGTGAATGCCAAAGCGATTGAGCTCGCGCATGCGTTCCAGAACGTTGCCCGCATCGCCGTAAAGCCCCGCGGCCGTCTGCATGACGAACAGGTTTTTCCAGTAGTCGTATTTGCCGGGGTCGAGCGCCACGGCGCGCAGCATGAGCTGGTAGGCCAGCGGGTTGTCGTGTGCGAGGTTGGCGGCCCAGTTGGCTTGCAGGGTGACCAGATCGGCGCGGCTGGGGTTGCGCTGCACCGCGAAGGCGATCAACTGGCCGAGTTGCTGCACATCGCCCGGGGTGTAGTGGCACACGCCGTTGATGCTGCACTGAATCAGGCTGTAGAGCGCGCCGACGTCTTCCGCGCTCATCGGCGAGGTGGCGATGGTGTGGTGCATCTCGGCCCACCATTGCGGCTGAATCGGCAGATCGTTCTTCGCCGACATGAACACCAGCGCCTGCAAGGGTTGCAGATCAGCGCCGGGCAACAGCGCGCCCTGTTCCATCTGCCGCATGCCCATCTGGAACTGCGGGCTGCCCACGCCCTGCGCCGTGATGAGCATCATGCGGCCCAGGTCGTAACTGGCGCGGGGAGACTGCGGATGCGTGGTCGCCTCGAAGTACGCCAGCCGGTACGGGTTGCCCCAGGTCTGCGCGCGAATCGCGGTAAACAGGCCGTAAAGCGCGATTAAGGCTGACACACCGCCCACGGTGAGCAGGCGCAACGTGGCGCGGCGCTCGGCGTCCGGCGCGCGCCCCCTCCCGGCCTCCCCCTCTGCGTGCAGGAGGGGTGTTTGCCCCCTCTCCACTTGTGGGGAGGGTTGGGGAGGGGGTTGTGCGGTGCTTGGGCTCCAAGTGAACAACAGCGCGAACAGCGCCAGAAAAATGCCCCAGTCCGGCAGATAGTTGCGGTGCTCATACACCAGTTCCAGCGGTACGAAGGTGGACAGCAGCGACTGCCCGGCAAACCACCACAGCACGCCGAATGCAAACAGCGGCAGCCGCTTGCGCAGCCACAGCGCCGCGCCCAGCAGCGCCGCCAAAAACGCCCAACTCGCCGCCGTCGTCCACGGCGACAGCCAGCCGGTGGATAGCGCAATGTCATCGTGATAAAGCGAAAGCGCATCGGGCGAAGGCAGCACGATCCAGCGCAGATAGTCCACCAGCACCCGCCCTTCGGTGAGCAAGCGCTCGCTCAAGGTGAACGGGCGCGCGGCGTAGGCCGAGCCGTTCAGCGCGCCAGGCAGCAACCAAGCCAGGCCGAGTACGCCGGGAACCAGCAGCAGCACCACGAACACCGTAACCAGCGGGTTGAGACCGCGCGACAGTGCGTTGGCCCCCTCCCAACCTCCCCCACTGCGTGGAGGAGGGTTGTTTGCCCCCTCTCCACTTGTGGGGAGGGCCGGGGAGGGGAGGTTTTGCGTCGCAAGCACCCCCCGCAGCACCACCCATTCCAGCACGAAGGCGTAGGCCGGCAGCATCACCCCGGTTTCCTTCGCCAGCGCGGCCACCGCCGTGCCGATGGCCAGGCTGCCCCAGATCCACGCCATCGCCCCGTGTCTGCCTGCGATCAGCCGCATGCGCCCGTGCCAATACCCCAGCAGCCCCAGCAGCACAAACGCCGAGGCCAGGGCCTCCTCGCGCTGAATCACATACAGCACCGCCGTGAGCTGAATCGGCGCCAGCACCCAGGCGGCAGTGGCCAGCATCGCCAGCGTGGGCGCGCCCACCAGCCAAGGGCGCGGCGCCCGCCGCTCCAGCCAGCCCAGCACCCGCACCGACAGCAGCCAGATCAGCCAGCCGTTGAACAGATGCAGCAGCACATTGGCCAGTTTCAGCGGCCAGGGGTTCATGCCGGTGAACACCATCTGCGCGGCAAAGCTGAACATCGACAACGGCCGATCCAGCGGCCCCGCGTGCGCGCTCCAGATCGCGTGCCAGAAGTGCGACTGCAACGCGCTTTGCGCAAACGCCGCGTTGTCCACCAGATTGCCGAAGTCGTCGAACACATACCCGCCCGACAGGCCCGGCCAGTACACCAGCAGGCCGAGAGCGAGAATGCCGAGCAACACGAACGGGGCGGCCCGCAGCTTGGCAGATTTCATGGGGCTGCGCCTGCCCAGACGCCCACGCCGCTGGCCTCGGCTGCGCGCCGCAACGCGGCATCCTGTGTGGCCAATGGCAAGCCCTCGTGCAAGGCCAGGGCGAGGGTGCTGGCGTCGTAGGCGCTCAATTCATATTGCCGGGACAAGGCCAGCAACTCCCCAGGCGCGCTATCTGCGGGCTGAGACAAGGGCTGAATGGGCAAAGCGGCCAGCAGCGCCAGAAAGCGATGGCTACGCGCCTCATTGCAGCGACCACGCCGTTCTGCAACCCGCAGCACGTTGGCAATTTCCAGCGTCCACAGCAGCGGAACGCAGGCGGCATGATGGCGCAAGCTTTCCAGCGTTGCGGACGCATAGGCGCTGGCCTCGTCCTCAAAAAACCAGGCCAGCGTGACCGAAGCATCCAGAACGAACCGGCTCACCGTCTGCCGTCCTCGATGAGCGCGCGAACCGAACCTTCGCCGGTGGTGCACCCACGGGAAAAACCACGAAGTTCCTCGATGGCAGCCAGCGGGTCGGGCGTGGCCGTGTGCACCGGAGCGAGCTGCGCCACCGGCTGCCCATGCCGAGTGATGGTGATGCGCTCCCCCGCCGCCACCCGCTTGAGCAAGGCGGGCAAATGCGTCTTTGCCTCGAAAGCCCCAACATCCATGACAGTACTCCCGCAGACTGGTCTGATCTGGTTGATTGTTGTGGAATCCATCAAGACTGGCAACCGGGAAATGACAGGGAGCGAAACCCGCCCCCGGAAACTCTCACTGATGCGTCAAGGCATTTGCATCGCCATGAAAAAACCCGCCTCGCGGCGGGTTTCGGGGTGAACAAAGAAATGGAGGTATGAAACTAGACCTGACCCCCTTCTTTTCTCTTTAGGTACCAGTGCAACTGGAAGGCAGGTATTTTTGCGGCAAAGATGTAATGCCCTTGCAGGTCCACTGAATCGAGCCGTTATTTGTCAGAGCGGACAGGGCGAGGACTGACCCGCTGATGTTTGAGTTGGCCTTGTTCCCATAAGTGATTTGAATCTGGCCGACGGCCTTGGAAACGTCGACGCCAGTGACATAGTTCCCTTTGATGTTGCCAGGGGCGCTAAGGCCAGCGGAACTATTATTTAGTGGGAAATGTCCAGAGTTGGTGTAAAACTCAGCCATTGCCGTCTTCGCCCCATCTGCCAGGCTCAGACCTTCTGAGACTTGCGCCCGAACCGTGTAATCCTGATACGCCGGAATCGCGATCGCCGCCAAAATACCAATAATCGCCACGACGATCATCAATTCGATCAGCGTGAAACCTTGTTGCAGTTGCTTTTTCATCTGAAACTCCTGAGAGTGGAAAGTCAAAAAATCAATCACGGTTGGGCAAAAAACTCACCGCAGCCCGGGGCGGAACTAAGTCTGGAGATGCTGCGGCCCCAGACTGCGGTGGACTGACATCACCCCCCGATGGGCAGGAGAGATAGAGCACATGCCGTGCCAGCCATTTTGTGTCTTGCTCACCTCGTTTTTCGTGAACTGCTTCACGAAACCCGGCGATTCGGCCCTCTCAGCCGCCGACAATCTTTGCTGGGCCTGCCAATTTTTGTCAGGTGAGGCGAAAATTGGCGATGCGCGCAAGTGCCCAAGCCGCCGCGAGGGGCGATTTGGCGCAGGTCAGCTTGCTGACGCGGC
>JABEBX010001903.1_pt1 | contig 16855 bp, 24 predicted proteins | sample 7245971 | NCBI WGS metagenome assembly JABEBX01 (sample SAMN14506365, study PRJNA622280) | hot springs metagenome | biome: hot spring [ENVO:00000051]|acidic hot spring [ENVO:00002120]; feature: spring [ENVO:00000027]|sediment [ENVO:00002007]; material: sediment environment [ENVO:01001048]... | reverse complement strand
TGTCCATCCTGCGGGGTGACCTGTGGGCGGGATGAGAATGCAGCGAGAGTGCTCTTGAGGTGGGTACTGAACCAGATCGAGAGTGTTCCCGATCTGGTCGACAATGTTCACACTGGTCTGGAACGGGCCAATAGGCGGAGCCATGGTAGTCTCATGGCGGATTCCTGAAACTCCACTCTATACGCAATCAGGCGTTAGGTGGAGTAGTTCATCCATGACGGTATTCCTGTTATATGGCGCATGTGGTGATTTTTAAATATGTTTGGTATTGCTTCCACGAATGTTTCTTTGAAATACGTTTTAAGAATGTTTTTGTATAAGAAGTTAATCTTTCGCTGTTTTTTTAATGTTATCTAGTGGCACTGTCAGATCGGGTTCACCACTATTAGTATTATTTTCTTTCCACTCGTTTTGGGCACAAAAAAGAACGTACAACATAGAATTTACAAGGTCGACTCTTTCTTTTGGAATATTATATCCCATTGCTTTTAGATCTTTTTGGTTAAATTTTTTGAATTCCATTTTGTATCCTTAATAATAATCACACAAAAACAGTGTTATATACTCCCGTCGCAAAATAACGTGAGTATATAAATAAAGAAATTTTAGCATAAAAGAGTTGTCATGTCAAGTATGCCAACTGAACAGTTGGCGATTATTCAATTGCTTTGCAAATTTTTGCAGATCATTGCATGGGGTCTGTACACTCATTAACAGTCATCTTTCGATTAATTTTGGCAACGTGTTCCTCGATAAAGAAAAGCACTACCATTAAGTTCGCAAATATAAAAAGCACACACCTTGATAAAATGATAACCCAGTCATCGAGTTTCATCGTATAAACCAGACTGAATATGCCAATGAAAACTAAGACAAGCAAAGTGAGCGCAACGCTAAACAAAAAAAGCACGTCCAATGCGATAAATGATATAACCAATGTTCTCAGAAATTTATTCTGTATGGCTCCAAGCATAGACTTCAAAAAAACTGATACGCTTGTCATAAAACTTGTTAATGCATCCAATACTGCATCGTTTTCGTTCATGCGGTAAATATCCTCAAGGATCGATATAATTTAAAAAACATATTTTCACTATAGCACTCTTTCATATGATAGGTCAAGGTCTGCTTTTGATTGGGGTGAATATTTGGTAGAGATGTATAGAAAAATAGTACTCCTTGACAATGCGAGCTGTGAACTGTATAATCAAAAACATGCAAAATACGGAGATAGCATTCATGTCAAGCAAGTCAAGTGAAAAAGATATCAATGAGTTAGTCGACACGCTAGAGAAGTACAACGCAGCGTACCGCGCAGGTACGCCAGTCGTTTCCGATAATGAGTATGATAAGCTGGTGCAGAAGTTGCGTGGCTTGGATGCGGAAAATCCTTACTTACAGCGTGTTGAACCTGAGCCTGAAGACTTTTTTTCTGGCGAGCTTATCGAGCATGAGTCGCCAATGTTATCTACTGACAAAGCGTATACGAAGGAAGACCTTGCCGCTTTTTTCCGTCGCGTCGAAGCTTGTGCGACCGACCTTGGAATGGATAAAGATACTATTACTTACTCTGCAAACGCTAAACTGGATGGCCTTTCTGGTAGGCTATACATGCGAAAGGATCGCAGGATTCTCAGTACACGTGGGACGGGATTGCGTGGTAACGACATCAGCTGTGCGTGGGATCGTGGCCTGGTTGCGATTATGGGAGACGATCATTCTGAGGATTATGTTGACGGTGAGATTGTCATTGAAGAGAAATTCTTTCAGGAAAGTATAGCGCCTCTTGGTTTCAAGTATGCACGTAATTTTATGGTAGGCTTTGTACGGGCAGATACGGTAAAAGACCATCACCATATTGCGGGAGCTAGTGGCAAGGCACGATTTGTTGCCTATGACCAGCTTCCCGCAGTAAGTGGTTCTGCTGATTTTTTCCTCAATAATATCGCGGATATTAATGAACAAATACGTAAAAACTGTGAGTACAAGACAGACGGCATTGTGTTGTCGGTAGATAACATGAAAATCAGGAGTGCTATTGGTTCTACTCATAATTATCATCGGTGGCAGATTGCATTTAAAACTCAAGAGGATGGTGTGGAAACACGCGTGACAGATGTGTTATGGCAAACGGGAAGAACTGGTCGTGTAACTCCTGTGGTTATCACCGAGCCTGTCGAATTTCCTGGGGCCACGGTTCGTAGAGTAACAGCACATACTGCGAGGATGATTGCAAACAAAGGGATTGGAAGAGGGGCACTGATTCTTTTGGTTCGGTCAGGGGATGTTATTCCAAAGATTTTGGATGTTGTGGAACGGGTAGACGTTTCCTTGCCTGAAGTGTGCCCTAGTTGCGGGCACAAGCTGGAGACCGATGGGGAGTACTTGATCTGCCCTAGTTTACAGTGTACTGCACAAGCAGAATGCCGAATTACCCATTTTTTTGGAACGTTGGAGAATGCTGACGGTTTTGGTCCAAAGTCAGTAGAAAAAATCGTCGGTGCGGGTGTCACCAGTATAGCCGATATTATGAGGCTAACAGATTCTGATTTTGTTGCGATGGGGTTTGGGACCGGTCAAGCGGAGAATCTTTGTTCGGAGATTAGCAGGTGTGTTACCACACCAGTGGAAGACTGGCGGTTCCTTGCCGCATTTGGTATTCGTCACTTGGGTAGGGGAGATTCTCGTAATTTGTTAGATGCCATCGGGTCTATTGACGCACTGAAAGGAATTCGTTGGGATACTATTGCGGGAGTGAGCGGGTTCGCTGAAAAAACCGCGAAGAGTATTGCCGCTGATTTGGAAAGAATGTGGGATGAGATATCGTGCGTACGTGAGTTTGGCTTCAATCTGGTAGAAAAAGATCGTGGTGTGGTTAAAATGCAGAGTGTTAAGCCCCTGACAGGGATGTCTTTGGTATTTACTGGCACATTTAGTCTACCTCGTGTTAACATGGAAAACTCAGCGCAGTCCTATGGTGCTCAAGTTCAACAGGGAGTAAACAAAAAGACTACCGCAGTGGTTGTTGGTGCCAATCCTGGCGCAGGAAAAACAAAAAAAGCTGAGGAGTTGGGTACTCCAACTTGGACAGAGGCTTACTATTATGATATGATTAACCCTGTTACATGTCAGGTTGGCGAGGTTGGTTCGTGATGAGTAACAAAAACTTGACATCTTCCTGTTAACAGTAGACAGTACGCACATGTAAACAATGTGCGGACGCGAGTGCTCTTATCTTGGAGTTGACTAGGTAGAGTGTGGACCGATTATTAAGGAGAAACTGAATGAGCTATCCCGTTGTGGCGTTAGATGTTGATGGTGTTCTTTCTGACTTTGAGGGGCACTGGATGCGGTGTGCAGGGCGGATTCTTGGGCGTGATATTCAAAAGCAGAGCGATCAGTATGATTTGATGTGCAGGTTTGGTTTGACCAAGAAAGAGTTTGACGCGGTATGGGACTCGTTTCATGCCACCGAGTGGGGCAATGTACCACTGCATGCACATGCTCAAAATTTGGTTTTTGAACTAGAAGATATTGGCTGTGAAGTATGGTCCGTAACCAGCATTGATGCAAAACATCATGAGGTTAGGGCTGAAAGCCTTGCAGGTCTTATTCCTTACGAGCGCATTATTTGTGTAGGGACTTCACAGCAGCTGGGTGGACATGGGGTTGTTGGCGCACAGAAGGCTAGTGTACTACAGTCGTTGGGAGCTGTTGCATTTTTGGACGACCAACCAGATAACGCAAACGCTGCCGCTAATGTTGTTGATCTATCGGTATACCTGGATTTAAAATATCAGGGTCTTGGCGCGGTTGATCCGCGAGTCACTGTTATCGATGATCCGATGGATTTCCCTGTTTTGGTTGAGAATTTGTTGAATAGAACACGGCGGTATAGCAATGCATTTTTGTAGGAACGGATAAAGAACAATTAGGAGTGAGGCAGCTAACCCTGCGGGTCAAGCTCCTTACGCCAATTTTATGGATAGCGATTTATAGTATTTTTCTCTTGACAATAAGATAATAACAGTGTTATTATGTGGTTTTGCTCATATGGAGAGCATGATGCTACATAAAATGGGAAGTGACTGTGTGGATGAAGTTGATAAAGAATTAGCTGCAGCACAGTCAGAATATCATAAGTGGTCGATGGTCGTTATTATTGTTTATTTTTCACTGCTTGTTGGTCTCATTTTAGGGATCGTGAGTTTTGTTTCTATCATAGCTTCCATGAAACACATTAAAGGAAACCTTCCCATATATAATATGGAAATTGTGTTGGTTGTTATGTCGGTTTTGGTTGGTTTGTTCGTGTATGCTGTCAACGAGAGAGAAAAGCATAAGAAAATTTGCAAAGAAAAGGTGCAATGTAAGGAGTAGGTCATGAGAACTCCCGTAAATTTTATTAACAACATGCCGAAGCCATGTATCTCAAAATAGGTTGAATTACTTTTTCATGTCAAATAGAAAGGAGCAATATTATGTTTGGATTTGGGGAACATCACGAAGCAATGCAGGCTACTTGTCCATGCTGTCAGACGCAGATGCAGGACATGGGAACTCACGGCGTTCGCATGGGCGGATTGACCGGTTTGGGGGGAGCAGCCCTTGGAATGATTGGCGGTCAACTGGCCGATGATGGCGAGGAAGCATTTGAGAAAAAGCTCAAGGTGCAGGTCTTTGTCTGTCCACAATGCAAGGAAATCTCTTTCAAATATCTGGGTGGACTGTGAACTTTCTCATTGCCTCTAGCGTCTTGCACCTGTTGCTTGGCAAGGCCCCAGTACTGACCCGCGAAGTTCTGGATCACCCCGGAACTTTCGTGAGTTTGCCGATTCACCCAAGCGGCCTGCCACCAAAAGGCTGGCGGGTTTCCCGCCTGTTTCATTTCACCAGTATTCCGGCCTTACGTCGGGCATATCGGCAAGGCGCAATTCCTGCTGGCGCTGCCGTAGGCTATGACAACGAACGCTGGAGCTTCACCCCAGCCCAAGAACAAGCAAATCCTACTGCTTCCGTGCGAACATTCGCGGCTCTGGTCCATGCCCACCATGACGCTTATTTTCAGTTAGGCAACCTACCGGTCGATGGTTCTCCAATGGGCGGTGTCCGATGGGCACAAGCCATCGACATCCAGGCCCAATATGCAGAGCGAAACCCTGCCCGATACCGTGCCATCGTCTTGCGGGACGCGCGAATAATCCGCCGCCTAAACCCACATGCCCAGATATTCGCCGGGATCAGTACCAACCCCCCGCCCGGTACGCCTGTTGCTCTTTCCACATTGGAACGTGACGTGCAGGAAACCAGCGCTCTGGTGTCCGGGTACTGGCTCAACGTCCCGGCCAAGGGTGATTATTGTCCTCGATGTGGACCGCAAAATCTGGAATTGGCGGTGCGACTACTCCAATGGATTCATCAAGGATAATTTCATGAATAAAAGCCAGTTTCTCTCGCGCAACATTCTCCTGCCAGACCCAGAAGCGCAGGAAATTCGCTGGATAGATTCGCAAGATTCCATGGACAAATGTAAGAGGATTGAGGGATACAGGGTGAACACGTGATAGAGAAAGAAATGTATATGGTCGAAAAAAACAACCAACTGGTTTTTGTTACAACAGATCAACAGAATTCGATTGTTTGTGCGTCGGCAGGCTGTGCGGAAAAGGTAGCCGATGACCTAGCTGACATGTCGGTTATATCATCTCACATGTTACTCTTTGGTACATTGCTAATGATGATATCATTAATTTACAGCAAGTTTCCTTGGGAGTTATCCTCAGTACCTATTTTTGGGTCTCTTTTGTTGAGCTTAGTCAGCCTATTGGGCAGACGTGAGCTTGGGTTTTATGGTGACAATCGAGAAGAGAAAATTCATATTCCTGTGAGTAGCTCCTTGTATGTCTATAGCCATGAGTATGACTATGTTTATGTTTATGTTTATGGGGGCAATCATGGCTAGGAGTCCATTTTACGGGCACAGCATTATACTGCTAGATTCAGGCGCTTTAATTAACGAAGAACTGGTTTTGGTGTCACGGGTGCTCCCCGATGAGCTGATGGAAATTAGATGGATAAATTCTCAACATGCCATAGAGGAAGCCAAGAATGATCTATATAAAATTGAACAAAACCATTCAGAAGGAAACTTTCCTTTAATTCCATACCCGTTGACTGCATGGGTCATAGATTGTAGAAAAGTGGACCCAGAGATTCTGATTCAAGAAGATTGCCCTACTTTTATCTTTCGGGCTATTGGTACCGGATTGATATTTCTTTATGAGACTGGCAGTAGCATACCAGAAATCATAGCTAAGAATAGTGCTTCTACCTTTCTCGCGAGTAGGAAAAGAATAAAGGAGTACAGAAATCCACTACTGGTCAATTTGCTGAATCGGTTAGTGAAAACAAATTACAGGGTCAATTACCACGCCCTAAATGGCGGGGCTTGGTGAAGGCTGTCATACCTGTGGTGGAAGCTGAGATTGCGTAGGGTACCACGCTGGCTTGGAATGCATGGGGGACTCATTGGGCATAATGATAGCATTGATGAAAGGAGAAGCGGGATTAGGAAGCTATCCCTCACCGGCCTAACCGCCGATGTTTCCCGCGCAAGAAGATGAAGGAAAAAGTGTCCCTTTGGATGGAAATGGCATTATATGAATTAAAGGTAAACGTCAAAAAAAGTAGTAAGGGCATACAATATATAAGTCAATTTTATCCAAAGTGTATGGATCTTGCAGACGAATCCTATTGGAGTAATCCAGAAAAAATAGCTAATTCCAACGAAGTCAACTGCCAAAGTCTTCGTCTTGCGTTACAGGCTGTTGGTGAGACGTGGTTGTCTGGGCATCCTTTGCGTGGAATGTCAAGCATGGAAGGAGTTGGTTTAGAGGTATTGGTATACGCATCACAAATTGGCGGTGTTCGAGCTACACTGATATTGCTTCTTTATATGATGAATATATCCCCTGATAAATATGCTCTACTATCCGCAAATATCTTCCGCGATTATATACAAAGAAAAAACGAGGATGATAAAGAATATAAACTGGAAGAAATACACTCTAGTTACTTCCATAGAAGATTAGAAACCATTCTTCTGGCGGTGGGGTTACGCGCAGGCATTGCTTTGAATGATGTTGATTTACTGGAACTTGCGTTGACGTTGTTCGCAGGCATTCCTGATGTACCAATTGACCTAATTGCTGATATAGAAACGGCGAAAAAAATATGCGTAGAGTGTAGCTCCGCCGTCCAAAAAGATGCTTGCGAGTCTGTTGCTGGTGAGTTGACTGCGGGTTCGTGCTGTTTGGTTCCTGAGCTTACTGCCGATTTTTATGTTGAGGTGCTTGCTAACCGCCCACTACAAACCAAAACCGCCACAGCTGATTCTGCTTGTGATGCAATGCCAGTACTGTCTTCTATCACGCCATTTAATAACGGGGATGATGTTGCCGTTGCACGTTACCAACGGTTATTACATCCAGTTCCGTTGTGTAGGTGGCCAGATGCAAATAACTGGGCTGCGGATCTGCGGAAAATGTCGCCGGGTGCTGATTCGTTAATTACGGCTTTGGAAGGAGAAATGGCGTTAGCTCAGGCTTCAGGGAAACGTATTTTGAAGTTTAGGCCGATTCTTCTTGTTGGTCCACCAGGAATTGGAAAGACTAGAATCGTTCAGCATATTGCTTTGGCAATGGGCGTTCCGTATATCTTTCTGCCGTTTTCTGGCAGTAATGACAACGTAGTATTAGCGGGAACAGCGCGGGGATGGCATTCAGCACGGCCATCATTTCTTGCTGACGAAATACTTCGCACCGAATGCGCCAATCCCATTGTTTGCTTGGATGAACTGGAGAAGATAGGCGTCGGTGAAAGAAATGGCAGACTGTGGGAAACGTTGCTAACCCTTCTTGAGCCATCGACATCAGAGCTTCCAGCTTTAGATAATACAGTAGTGGCAGAGTTAAGAAAATCGTTCAGACGGAATCCTGGGTCTATTCGACGGCTGGCCAGTTCGGTGAGGCATGCCTTGGAGTGGTCTGCGCGTATTGAACGTGAACATCACATGCATATGCCAAACTGAATGGAAAGTAACAAAATGGGACATTACATAAAAAGGACTTTGAGTTCAGGAAAATGGATGGGGAATGGTATCTGTACAAGTACGGTATGTCTTATATGTGAAAGAATTACCGTATCGACGTAGTGAGGATATCAGTGTTGATTTTTCCGAAAAATAGGTAAGCTGGGTAACTTCATGTTAATTGTTAAACAGAATAATTTTTATGTGAACGAGTCATTTGCTGTTCGAATGGCCGCGAGGGATGCTGGGTACGATGTATTGAACGTCAGTGACACGGCATCCTTTCCTTCCAAGCCGTTTATGCCGGTGGGGAGTGTGGAGTTTTGTATGGCGGCGATGCGGCACCAACACATCGACGTAAGTCATGGGTTTCCGCCATATCCTGAGCGGCTGATTGCCATGGGTTTTCTTCTACGGAATGTAGAGTTTTTCTCTTCGTACAAAAAGTTTCGTGAGAGTGAGCATGGTGAGGTATTCATCAAGCCAAACTGGCCGCCGAAATCGTTTGATTGTTATATTCTTTCTGCAAGTAATGAGATTGCAGATGAAACCGTGAAAATTGCAGATGATGAGTCTCCTGTCTGGGTAAGTGAGCTAGTTACTTTTCTTTCTGAGTGGCGTTATTACATTGCACGTGGGGCAATAGTTGGGGCTGCCAGATATGATGATGGTCTAGATGACGCACCTGTACCCGATTTTGATGTGGTAAATGCTGCGGTGCTGGAGATGAATCAAGATGCCGCAACTCCAGCCGGGTATGTGCTGGATTTTGGGGTATTATCGGACGGGCGTACAGCGTTGGTAGAAGCGAACGATGGGTGGGCTGTTGGCCTCTATTCAGGGGATATCAAACGGTTTGCTTATTTGGATATGTTACTCGCAAGGTGGCAGCAGATACAGAGAAATTACTTTCTCTATTGATTATCTAAGTATCAAAAAAATTTGACAAATACGCATCGATCTGTGCATACTTACCGAGGTAAGCCTTACCGTGTTTGGTTTATTTTATTGATGACGAATAGGAAACTAAAGTGGACATATTTCTACGGAAAGCATGGAAGTATGGTATTCTTTTGTTGGTATCAGTTGGACTATACGGGTGTAGTGGTAAGCAAAGTGCATCAGAAATAGCTAAGAAAGAATCATTAAAAGCGGGAGAAGTAAAAGCGGCTGTTCAGATGAATGATGCCAGTTTTCGTGAAAATTGGCCTGCGGAGCCTAACGCTCAGTTAGAACAATTGATGAAAAATGTAAAAAAAATCAAGTGTCACTATCTTATGGGTTACTTTCATCAGAAAAAATGCAAAGAATTTTATGTAAACCATCCAGACGGACCAGTGCATGAAAAACAATTCAGAATCATAGAGGTAAAAAGAAAATGGTATCTCTATTTTCCCCATAAATGATACACGGGCGGGTAGCTCAATGGTAGAGCAGGTGTCTCTAAAGCATTTTGTGCGGGTTCGAGTCCCGCCTCGCCCACCAAATTAATAGCCGTGTAGGCGATTTAGAGGATTAACTATACTGAAAAAAATATTTGATAATTCTTTAAAAGAAAAGGATAAAAACTATGGACAACATTATATCGGTAGAAATAACGTCAACAGATAGCACAAAGACTGATGGAAATGTTCGTGGGGCATTATACGTTTTTGGAAAACAATACTGGACTACAAAAACAGGTGAAATGTTTGAGTGGGAGTGGCTTGACTTGCTAGAGTATCTGGTGCGAAATTTTGACAGGCTGTATTCGGAGCAGGAATATCCTATTCCTTTGTTGGGCGTCGGTCATCCTGGGGAACTTTTGGATGTTGCTGAAAAAAGATGGGATGGATTATCTCAGGAAGATAGATCGGTAGAGGAGCGGGAAGTCTTTTCTTTCTTGCTTGCGCATAATTTGTCAGAGGGAATGGCAGATGCAGAACTTCCTGCCCTTATTCTAATGCGTGATGGCGATCTTGCATGGGTTGTGGACGTTGATAACAATGCCAAAAGAGTTCCTTTTATTCAGCTTATGGATGACGTTCTGGAAATGGGGGACGCTATTGCAAAAGCATACGAGAATAGTGCTGGTGAGCATATTCAAAAAGTAATAAACCAGTGGAGAGGAAAAAAAGAGCAACTTTAATTAAGTATTGCAAAAATAATTTGCCTACGTTAGTATTAAACGTTTACCTTTTAGTGCTTCACGGTATGAGTCATGCATGGATGGCTGCGTTCAGTTCGCCTTTTTTAGTTGTGTTGCTGTCGGAAAAACAGAATGTAACTTATGATTGTGGCTGGATGAGCAACCAGAAAGGCTCAACATGGCAACCATTAATAGTGCGTATAGTCTAAACATTATTTGTTAGCATCCTTGCGGTTATTGATATAAATAGCATACCACCATCGGTCTATATAAAAAAGACTGGACTCAGGTGCAGAAAAGTGTTATCGTATGTGCATAACCATGATGGATGCACCAAAATTTCCAAAGAGGTGGAATTTTTAGATAATAGGGGAAAGGCTATGAGAAATGAAAAAGTATCTGTAAAAATGCCAGCCATAAAGGTGAGATCACTATATCATCGTCCTACGGAACAGCATAGGGATGAGACAGTGTATAGGCGAAAAGGGAAAAAAGCACAACGTGTCATCCGTGAAGAAAGTGATTATCTTATGTATTTTGGATACAGATACATAAGATAATCACTGTCAAACCATTGGATCATGTTGTTAGAGACGAATATGGGAATATTTTTTACGTCAGATCATCATTTTTTCCACAAAAATGTTATTGAGTATAATCATAGACCTTTTTCTTGCGTGGAAGAGATGAACCATCATCTAATCCAAGCGTACAACGAAAAAGTAACTCAGGAAGACACGGTTTATTTTTTGGGGGACTTTTCTTTTTGCTCGTTAGACAAAAGCATGTCTATTCTGGATCAGTTGAATGGCCGCAAACATTTGGTTCGAGGAAATCATGACCATAACGGAGTGTGCAAACTAAGCCACTGGGAATCTGTGGATATAATCAAGGATTTGTGGGTAGACAAGCAAAGAGTCATCTTGTGCCATTATCCGATGTGGGTATGGCCGGGAATGCACCGTGGTGCTTGGCATTTGTATGGTCATGTTCATGGTAGCCATAACAATCCACAACCGAAGAGTTTTGACGTTGGCGTTGATACCAGCAAAAACTTTGGTCCGTACTCTTATGATGATATTGCACATCTTTTTGTTGGCGGCGACTAGTGTTCATCTCGGAAGCTGAAGCCAAAGTGGTGCGCCTGCAAAGGTACTCCGAATTGAGGTGGATTCCAGAAGCAAGCATGGTTGAGTGGTTGACTATATTCATGGGAAAGATGGATAATGGAACTCCCATGAAAAAGGAAATTTTTACTGATGTGTAAACGTAAAACAGTATGTTGGGCATGTATTTCTATTCTTTGGGTGCTCGTAATTGCTTTTTTTACGACAATTTTCGGGTGGATTTATCTGCAATATCACGATCAGAACACTCATGCGCCGGTGTCTGAGGTAAAAAAAGCATCTGTCTGTGTAAAAAATTGGCTGCGTAACTATACCGACAATACTCCAACTATTGCACAGTTCAGTCATGCCAAAAAACATTGTCACGAAATAGAAGATCGAAAAATCGAGGGGTTGGATTACTGATGGAAACAAATCACGTTGTAACGGAAAAAGACCAATGTGGTGAATGTGTTGCTATGACTATTGGGACTCTTTTTATAATTTTTCTGTTCTGTATTTTTTTAGCCGTTCCATACTTTTATTTTAGCGGAAAGGCTACAGAACCAGTATCGAAGGTGAAGAACGCTTCCGTATGTATTAAGGATCAGTTGAATAACGATTTTCTCCATCGCAGCTCAAATAGCGTGGCACCGCCAACAGTATCAGAATTCGATAACGCCAAAAACCTGTGTCACTCTGCGGCAGTAAGAAAAGAAGAGGGACTAGCGTAGGTTCACTGCTCGTGTAATATGGTCAATTGCCTCGCCCTGAAGGGCGGGGATTGGTGAAAATAGCCCAACCAACGGAAGGAAAGACTAGTCTGGTCAAGTCCGAATTCGGTAACGAACATTCGCGAACGTCCGAAGACAACTGAACATTCAGCTTTAAAAGAGTTAGTTCGAACATGGGCGGATTTCACCGCCGCGCTATCTCTCGTCGGTCGAAAGGTTGGTGTTTTACGCGCAAAAGGATGGCATGGTTTCAGTTAATCCAGCAAAGCATAAAAACTTGACATATTCATGGGAAAGATAGATAATGGAATTTGCATGAAAAAAAGGGGATTCCTGCGGATGTGTAAACGTAAAACAGTATGTTGGGCATGTTTTTCTATTTTTTGGGCGCTCGTACTTGCGTTTTTTTTGACAATTTTCGGGTGGATTTATCTGCATTTTCACGATCAGGACACTCATGCACCTGTGTCTGAGGTGAAAAAAGCATCTGTCTGTGTAAAAAAATGGCTGAACAACAATACCTACAAGGCCCCAAGCATTGCACAGTTCAGGCATGCCAAAAAACATTGTCAGAAAATAAAAGATCTGAAGATGGAAGGGTTGGATTACTGATGGAAATAAAACACGATGTAACGGAAAAAGACCACTGTGGTGAATGTTTTAATCTATTTGCTATGGTTCTTCTTATAATTTTTCCTTTCGGCATTATTTTCTGCTCTTCGTACCTTTGTAATGGAAACGCTACAGAACCGATATCGAAGGTGAAGAACGCTTCAGTATGTATTAAGGACCATTTGAATAGCGATTTTCACAATAGGATGAATAGCGATGGTTTTTACAATAGGCCACATAGCCTGGCACTGCCAACAGTATCAGAATTCGATAAAGCCAAAAACCGATGTCACTCTGCGGCACTAAGAAAAGAAGAGGGACTATCGGGTTAATGAACTACTCCACCTAACGCATTATTGCGTATAGAGTGGAGTTTGAGGTAATTTGGGCAGTAACACAAGGGTATTTTGCCCTATGTGTTTTTTTATCTCTGCTTTTTTGGTATCCTATATGAAAAGATTTTCTTTCACCTGAAAAAAGGAGACCACGAATGTCTAATAAAATTTTAAAAAAGATTATCTGTGAAAACTGGCAGATTGAGCCAGAAGAAGACGTTGATGTATACCCTGACCTTGCCATTGTTTCTCTGAGTCCAGCAGACTTGGATAAGGCTGGGCTTGTTATAGATTTTATGAAAAATAACAACTGTAAATCTGTTGATTTTTTGGGAGAAAGCTCTATTCAGTTATTGATTGGAGATGCAGACTCAAGTGTAGGTGATCTGGTGGTTTACAGTAGGCATACCGTTAATGAATATGGTGTTTATGAAAGAGAAAGTTACTCGGTGTTTGGGGATGTAGACTCGTATGACAAAAATATAGTTATCAGGGCGAGTAGTAACGGGGAGTTGCAGATGATTGTTCCTGTTCCTTATAGCATGGATATGGGAAAGGCGTCATACACTACTATGTTTACAGTATCGTTTGGCAATTATGCCAATCTATGTGCTAATTCTTTAGATTATGGGTTGAGTGACCCAGAACCAGAATCGGTTGCATCTGCGGCAAGGAGTGACTTGTATACGCATATTTTATAACGATATCTTTTTGTTTAAATTGTGGACTGGATAAAAAGGAGCGTGTTATGGGGAAGACCTATTTGTATCGAGATAACCTGTGTCCTATATACGGAAACAATCCAGACTGGATGTATCCTGATGCTGCAGTAGAGGAAGACGTGGTACTGTGTGATTATGATTATTTCGATAACGATGTCATTGAGTATGACTGCGCGGAGTACGTAGATGAAGATTATGATGATAAAGGGAAAAAAGACTAAAGGGGTGACAACATGAAAGAAAAAACAGCAAACAGATCAGCTGCAGATGTGGTAGCTGACCGTATTATTGAGATCATTGACTCGTCTGATTCGTCTGAATTAATCTGGCGCAAACCGTGGACTCCACCGCCGGGGCCTACGATGACTACCAATGGTGTTTCTGGTTCGAGATATGCTGGTTTAAATGCGTTTTCTGGAATATTAACAACGCTTTCTATCGAGTACAATAAGGGTGATCATTTCGCACCAGTATTTGCTACTATTAATCAGTGGATTAAAGAGGGGGAGAGGACTGGCTTAAATTTATTCCCTAAGCAGTGGGTTAAGGGCGAAAAAAACAGTAAGAAAGACGTCCCAACTATGATGATTACTATCCCTATATTTGAAGATAAAGAGGATAAAAAAGAGAAAAAAGATGAAAAATTAATTGCGGTTATGAATGAAAAAGGGTTGTCATTCACTAATGACGACTCAAAGCGAGTAATGGTTTCCGCAAAATTAGGGTTTGTTGTGCATTATTCTGACGTCAATGACGGGATGGAATGGTTTGAACAGAAATATGGCAAGCTTCCTGCTCCTGCGTGGGATATCGATATTGTTTATCCGATACTAAAAAAACAACTACAGGATAACATGGGCGTCCTCGTTACTGAAAAAAAGACTGATAAGGCGTTTTATGTAGAAGGAAGGAATGAAATCATTATACCAACATTGGGGCAATTTCCTGACGCTGGGCAATTTTACGGAACGTTACTACATGAGGCTGTCCATAGTACAGAATCTGAGGACAGCGTCCTGCAGGATTTTTTGAAAAAAAATTATCCTGATAAAACGTATGGTTCTAGTATAGAGGTACGTGGTTTTTTGGAGTTACGTGCAGAAATAGGGGCTTTACTTCTTTCAAGGCGACTAGGAGTACCTATTTCAGAGAGCGATATGGCGTCTTATGTAAATTGTTGGGACACATTGGCGTTTGCAAAGGAAAACAGAAAAATGATTGCAAAAGCGGCAAATTCGGCGCAAGGTGCGGTTAACCTGATATGTACGGATGATTTAATGCAAACCATTGAGCAGGCGAGACAGCAGAATGTAACTTGCATGAGCGACTCAGAAAGTAATGTTGTCACCAATGGGTATCAACCAGATTTTTCCTAAAAACCCGTACTAAGGGTGTCTTGTCTCTGAAAATTACATAAGGTTATTATGGAACTCAAACAAAAAAACAGCTGGTTGCTCAAAGCGAAAACAGTTAAAAATGACGAATTTTATACGCGGTATGAAGACATTGCAGAAGAGCTTGTGCATTATGCACCTCATTTTAAGGATAAGGTAGTTTACTGCAACTGCGATGATATCTATGTGAGCCAATTTGCTCGATATTTTTTAGATAATTTCAGGGCTTTACAGTTAAAGAAATTGATTGTAACAGGGTTTCCATTAAAAGTAGGAAAAGATAACAGGTGTGCATGTGCTGTTGGCGCTGAGATAAAGGACGTACCGGAACATGAAGGCCAGCTTGATGTTGATAAATTGTTTCACAGGAAAGGGAACAAGAAAATCATTTTAAGTGGAGATGAGCAATATCAAGCAGGCGACTTTCGTAGCAGACAAAGTGTTGCTTATCTAGAGGAAGCTGATATTGTGGTCAGCAACCCGCCATTCTCGCTGTTTTCAAAATACATGGAATTATTGATAGAACGAGATAAGAAAATGCTTGTTATTGGTGGGTTGACGGGCATTACTCTGCAGCATATTTTCCAAAAGATTAAGAAAAATGAATTGTGGTTTGGAGTGCGGTCGTTCTCCAAACACTTTACATTTGTTTCTACCAATGAACCGAGCAACGGCGATGTTGCTTATACAGATATAAACGCTATCTGGTATACCAATATAGACCACGGTGTAGAAAAACCTTTTTTTGAGTTGTCTGCCACATTCTCAGAAGAAAAGTACCCAAAATATGAAAACTATGACGCCATAGAAGTAGGAAAAACAAAAGATATACCTGGTGACTACCCCGGAGTTATGGGTGTCCCAATATCATTCTTTAATAGGTACCGACCGGATCAATTTGAAATTCTTGGCTCCAATTGTGGAGTCAAACAAGATAGTACTGGTTATTTTGGAAGAAAATCCTTGATAAATGGAAGATCAACTTTTAAAAGAATATTTGTAAGAAACAGAAATATTCGGAATACAGGTTGATAACTGCGAGAACAGATGCTACGTTTCACAACCACACGTGGGCGGCCAGATTAAGAGCCTTTGCCTATGAGTTCAGTATACCATTCCCGTTGTCGTAGGTATCCCATAGGTTATGGAAATACGCCATGTCAGGATCATCCTGACGAATTTGCTTTCTTGCAATTTCAACAAAAGCCAACCGCACAAATTCATCATGGTACTCTAGCTTCTGGTCAGTCGGGCACAGTGTCTCAGAAACCTGTTTTTCTTCCACGATAGTGATAGAAGAGAAGCTTGGAGAAAGCATACCTTGCGGATGAAAACAAAGTTCAGACCCATCCACATACGTGGAATCTTCCCACATCACGTTTGCAGTATCGTAAAGCATAACAACCACCTAATGAAGACACACACATTCCATTGTAACATCACGGCCAACATCCATAGGAATATTGGCCGTGATAATTTCACTTTTGGTTGATCAAACTATTCACGTCACTTCTGCCTCGAATAACTTCTAGGGTATCGTTTACCACTTTTTAAGCTATTAATGCCCCATCCATAGTAGGTCTTAGCTATCTTGGTTGGTGTTGAAAATAGCATTATACAGCATTCTCCTAAATAATGCAAGTTTTTCCTTGACAAGAACCCATATCGATGATATAATAAAAAGATGGAAGAAGTCGCAGACAACATACAGGAAAAACCTGTGAAAGAAAAATAC
>JABEBX010018007.1_pt1 | contig 16870 bp, 18 predicted proteins | sample 7245971 | NCBI WGS metagenome assembly JABEBX01 (sample SAMN14506365, study PRJNA622280) | hot springs metagenome | biome: hot spring [ENVO:00000051]|acidic hot spring [ENVO:00002120]; feature: spring [ENVO:00000027]|sediment [ENVO:00002007]; material: sediment environment [ENVO:01001048]... | reverse complement strand
GATTGAATTTCTATGGCATCTTCAAAATGCACAAATCTGCGCCCAAATTTTGCCCAAGTGAACATCTTTCAGTTCATCTGCCTGGAATCATGATGAGATGTTCCTCACGGGCGGAGTGCAAAACCTTATGCTGAATGCGCCGGTCGAAGGTCGCAAAGCATCCATCATGGTCCACCGCGAGTGCGAGCAGATAGACATCAGTAATTTGGCGGTGACCGATTACCTTAGTCCAGTCCAGTGAATTGTTGTGGAGCAGGTCGAGACTGTCGGGCCAGAAAGCGTGAGACCGGGAATCGGTGGCATCGGTTAGCCGCCCGGCGATATCCGCAATAGGCAAAGCTCCAGGATAGCCGGGTTGTGAGAGGATGCGCAGGCAGCCGTTGACGGTGATCGGGCAGGTGGCCCAGCCATCACTCTGCTGTGCGAGCCAATGATGGGCAGCGCGGTGGTGGATGTGGGCGGCGTCGAGCAGAGCAATCAGTACATTGACGTCGAGCAGGGCGCGCATCAGAGGCCAGATTCATCGCGCAGCCGGTCGATAAGACTATCGGTGACGAGCCGGTTATTAGCTGGAATGGGGCGGAAGCCATTCACTACAGTGGTTTCTGGCGGCGTTGTGGATATGGGGAAATGGCCGGTAAACGCGACACGCAAAAGTCGGGATACTGCTGCACCTGCACTGATATGCTCACGCCGCGCCAGTTCACGTGCGGCTTCAAGCACATCGTCTTCGATATCCAGTGTAGTACGCATGAGACAGTCCTTTTGCATTGATTTGGATATTGCAGGATTTTTGGTCAGCCTTGGCCTGGTCGGCGGTGCTTTCTGTGGTTTTCTGGCCTTTTGTGGCGCGCATACCGGGGCGATGGCGACCTTTGGGCGCATTGTTTTTTGCACTGACTGCGGCCAGTTTGATTCTTTTGCCGCTGGCCTTTGTGATTTTAGAAATGCTGCGCGGTCTGCATTTGCTCGGGCCATGGATTTCTGGGGAAGAACTATCGCACTGGGCTCTACCCGCCTGGATGAGTCAGCATTTGCCGCTCGTTTTACTGGATCCGTTGCGGCATTTGTGGCGTGTTGCTACGGGTTGGCTTGGCGCATTTTTACCAGGAATCAGTGCAAAAAGTGTCCTTTTGGCCCCGCATTTTACGGGATTGCAGGTTCTTAGTGGCTCGGATGCGTTGCTGGCGCATGGGCAAATGGTGCTGAATGTTCTTGGGGGTGCCGAAGATACGGCTTTTAATGCCAGTCTGGCGTTGCTGCTCCTGTTTTTCTTTCTGTTGCATGGCGACATGCCTTGATCTGGGGGACGGTATCCGGGGTGTTTTCCGTGATTCCCTTTGGTGCTTCGGCAGTATTTACCGGGGTGACCTTATGGGTCTGGTTGGCCGCATCTGAACCGCTGCTGGCCTTGGTGATATTTATTGCCGGTAACATTATTACCACCTTGGCAGATAATTTATTGAAACCGTTACTCATCGGTGGTCGTTCAAGAATGCCTTTCATGCTGATTTTTATGGGACTTATTGGGGGGCTTTCGGTGCTGGGTATTTTGGGCATTTTTGTGGGCCCGATGCTGATGGGCATGTTGATGGCCTGGTGGCAGGGGTGGAAGCGTGATGACGCAGAGCAATCGAGCTGATATGCAGGACATAAAACCAGACACTACCGATAACGAAAAGAATTTTCAGCTGGATTGGTCGGCGTGGCTGATGTTTGTAGCTATTCTGTCCTCCATTTTTCTCGCGGCGATGGATCAGACTGTTGTTTCGACCGCCTTGCCGACTATTGCTCGTGACCTGAATGGCTTGGCTAAATTGCCCTGGATTGTCACGGCTTATCTGCTGACCTCCACGGTCTGTTTGCCGGTGTATGGCAAACTCGGTGACTTGCTGGGTCGCAAATATTTGCTGCAATCCGCTGTGTTATTATTTCTGGCCGGGTCAGCCCTTTCGGGATTGGCCCAAAATATTGATGAACTCATCCTGTTTCGTGCCTTACAGGGTATTGGTGGTGGCGGTTTACTGGTAACCGCCATTGCCTCTATTTCGGATTTTATACCGGTAACTCAAAGAAGCCGCTATCAGGGGCTGGTCGGTGCTGCTTTTGGTTTAGCTACTTTAATTGGCCCTTTTCTGGGTGGGTTTATTGTGGAGACGTTGAGCTGGCGCTGGATTTTTTATATTAATGTGCCCATTGGCATATTTGCTTTGCTGGTTATTGGCACCGCCTTTCCCAAACCTCTACGTACGGCTGAATGGATTATGGATGTCTGGGGGACCGTTTTGCTGATTACGGGATTAAGTGCGCTGGTATTATTTGCCAGCGTGGCAGGTCCGATATTGGCCTGGAATTCTCCCGAATTATGGTTGATTTTGGCGATAGGCTTGGGTAGTTTCGCCGGATTTTTCATCTTTGAAAAACACCATCCTCAACCATTGCTGCCACTGTCTTTTTTTAACTTCCGGACGTTTACCTTGAGTGTCATCCTGTCTTTTTTTGTGGGCCTGGCCATGTTGGGTTCCATCAGTTTTTTACCCATTTATCTCCAGGATGTTCGCCATTTTTCACCCACCATGTCGGGACTCGAATTGTTATATCTTTTGGTCGGAATGTTGTCCATGTCCATTATGGCCGGGCGGCGGATCAGCCATAAACAGCGCTATCGGGAGTTTCCCATTATCGGTGCGCTGCTGATCACGGTTTCTTTGGGTTGGCTTTCCAGACTCGGTGAGCAGACCCCGATGTGGCATATCGACGCTGCCTTGGTGTTGTTGGGCCTTGGTCTTGGCATGACCATGCAGGTATTGGTGTTGTCCGCACAATTGGCGATTCCGCATAAAAATCTCGGAGTGGCTACTTCGACGGTTACCTTGTTTCGCTCCATGGGCGGAACCTTGGGCGTAGCTGCATTTGGTGCCGTTTTTTCCGGATTAATGGCCGGTGTGGCGTCATCTGCTGAACACGCTGCCATGATTGTTCAGACCTTGCGTACAGATTTTCTGATAGCTGCCAGTTTTAGTCTGGCGGCATTTGTCGGTGCCTGGTTTCTGGAAGACATGCAAATTCTTTTGAAAAAACGTCAGAATTCATAAAACGAAACCGATGATATTTCCAACGTATTTTATCGAATCAATAGTTCCTCTGATGCAATCAGGTTGGCTAATGTGATCCCCGCAATGGCCAGTGTCGCGGTAGTCGGTGGTGCTGCCATGCATGCCGCCTGGAATGTCGGGATTCGTGGTGGTCCGGATCGCCGCAGGGCAACAGCTATGCTCCTTTTGAGCGCGGGTGGCATTGGCGTGATGATGCTTCCTTTTCTGATGCCGCCAGCATCTGCTTCGTGGTGGCATTTGGGTATTTCCATGCTTTTGCATGTTTTGTATTTTAATCTAGTAGCCGAGACCTACCTGTTAGGTGAGGTCAGCCTGACTTATCCAGTAATGCGTGGTATGGCACCGGCGTTAGTGGCTATCATCGCTGTTTTCATATTTGGCCGCTACATGGACCAACTTGCTTGGGTTGGCCTGATGCTTATCAGTGGCGGTGTACTTTTACTCGCGCGCCGTAATGGCAAAAGCGGCGAATGGCATGCCATAGGCTTTGCTGTCTTAAATGCGCTGGTAATTGCTTTGTATACGATCAATGATGGCTTTGGGGTACGTTTGTCGCATTCACCCGTTGCTTATGCTCTCTGGACTTTTGTGTTGCCGGCAATACCCGCCGCGTTGATTTTGTTGCGCGGTAAAGTAAGAGCGCTCTGGCAGAGCCATGATGCTCTTGCAGCATGGTTAAAAGGTGCAGGAGGAGCGGTTTTTTCGGTAGCCGCTTATACCCTGGCTTTGTGGGCAATGACGCAAGCACCTATCAGTGCAGTGGCCGCCCTGCGCGAAACCAGTCTGCTTTTCGGATTGATTTTTGCTTGGTGGTTTCTTGCCGAACAGCCCGGAATGCGCAGAATTGCAGGTGCTGTGATTATTTTGCTGGGCGCTGTCCTGATAGAAATCGGTTAAGTTGGACAGCACAGAGATTTATCCTGCAGAGACTTTACTGGCTTTGGGTGCCTGTTCCCAAAGTGAGCGCAGCCTTTTGGTGAATCGTCCCTGGGGATAGTTGGCATGTAATATGGCCGCTGTGGTCCGTGCTTGCTGGTTCAAATCCAAATGCAGGTAGGATTTAGTTAAATAATAGAGCGCTTCTTGACGAGCCGGGCTGAGTTGATAATCAGTGATGACCCTGCTGCAGCGATTGGCGGAAGCCACATAAGCATCGCGAATATAATAAAACTTGCAGATATTCAGATTACGCTGGCCGAGAATGTCGATAATTTTGGCAATGTGCAGTCGGGCACTGATTGCGTATGGTGTCTTGGGAAAGGTTTTGGCCAGATAGGTGAACGTGTTTAATGCTTCATAGTCGGGAGTAGGGGTATATTCCGGACCCTCAATGCCTTCATATTCGGCAAGAGCCTTCAGATAATAAGCATAAACAACATGTGGATTTGCGGGATGTGCCTTGATAAAAGCCGAGGCTGCTGCCGCTGCCGCTTTGGAATCGCCAGACCGGTAATAAGCGTAGGCAGTATCCAGTTGGGACTGCTCTGAATAGGGGCCGTAGGGATATTCTGTCTGCAAATTTTCAAATTGCCGGATGGCTCGATCGTAATCGCCCCGATGCAGAGCTTCCTGGGCCGGTCTGAACATTTGCGCAACGGGTGCTACGTGTATGTGCTCGCCCTTTTTATCGGGTGTGCTGGCGCAACCGGACAAAGACAAGGTCATCAGCGCAGAAATAAAAAGAAATGAAGATAACGTGGTTTTGTAAGTACGAATGGTAAGCGGCGGCATCTCTGGTTCACTATTATTCAGGATCAACCAGTATGACGCCGACAATCTGCCAGAAGTTCCCCGGCTGCCTTAAATGGGTGCAGGCTCTTGGGCAGAAGCGGTTACCGGAACCATGGATTCAGCGGCATCAATGACGCCACGTTCGGTTTCGAGTACATCTCCCTTGGCGCGTTCCCGTTCTACCAGATTAATCAGACGCGCCACCTGAGCCGGTTTGACGGCCAGATATTCGGCAATGGCCTTCATGTCTTCTTTCAACTGTGCCTGAATGGAATTAATGCCTTCCCGGCGGTTGATGATGTCTTCAATGGCCTCACGGGCCTTGTGATCAAGTTCCAAAGTTTTCCTCTGCAAATGGTGGATGGTAGTCGCGCAGCAGTTTATCACGATCTCATATTTGTGGACGCTGATCTTGGGGCGTGACGGGATCTTGTGTGCTGGCCGGTAGATACTGCACTTGCTGGACTGCGACAGTTTCCATAACTGAGCTTGGGCCGGGCTGATAGTGCTTATCCTGATGGCCGAGCCAGACTCCGATGAATGCCCCGAAGACAATGATTCCCATGGTTTTAGTCCAGAGCTGCAGAGTAGAATGATGCGTAATCATGATAAGCCTCCTTACGGTTACTGTATATAAATACAGTAACCCGATAAAAAGGAAAATGCAAGCCTTTCTGATGACGCCAAGAACAACAGGCGAGGAACAACGGAGCAAAAAGCACCCACGGTAACTGCTGTTTTTAGGATTATGGACTACAAACTTTTGAAGCAGTCGGTGCTGTGATCATTGACCATGCCGACAGCTTGCATATAGGCATACATGATGGTCGGACCGACGAAACGCATACCGCGTTTTTTGAGATCTTTGGATAGGTCATCCGATATTTCGTTACGGACGGGTACTTCAAGCATACTGCCGGGACGGTTGATCAGGGGTTGACCATCGACAAATCGCCAGACGTACGCATCAAAAGAGTCGAATTCTTTTTGAATGGTGAGGAAAATACGAGCGTTATCGCGTGCTGCATAGACTTTCAGGCGATTGCGGATAATTTCCGGGTTGTTTAAAAGCGTTTCCAGCTCTGTGTCCGGCATCCTGGCCACCGCTTCAGGGTCAAAGTGGTGAAAAGCCTGACGATACGCTGCCCGCTTTTTGAGGATTGTGTACCAATTCAGCCCGGCCTGGCTGCCTTCCAGAATGAGCATTTCAAAAAGTTGCCGGTCATCATGGACGGGAACACCCCATTCCAGATCGTGATATTGCACATAATCTGCTTTGTCGAGAGGTACCCACGCACAGCGTTGCATACAAAAATCCGTTCGGGGAGAAACAAACAGCATCGTCTCCCGCCGAACGGTTCGCGTCAAATGCCTTTAATGAGCGGCGATTTGTGCGCTTACTTCCGCTTTCTGACCATTGATGTTCAGTACTTGCAACTGGTAAGGACCGGAACTGGTATTGATAAAGCCCGTACTGCTGACCGGCAGATGCAACATGGCTTCTGCACCCAGACCTGCCTTCAGGCCCAGAATTTTATCCGGAGCAATTTGCTGGTAGGCAAAATCATTGTGAATGTCTTTGGGGTTCAGGTGGGAAAGCTGCTTGCCATCCCAGGACTCCACAACTTTGCCATTATAATCCAGCAGACGGATGGCAATAATATGCGCCGGTACGGAAGCCGTTCCTGCATCAATATACATATGCACATCCACGCGACCATCGGGCAGAACCCGCACATCGGTCATTTTGACATGGTGGGCCTTCACGCCGGTAGGATCGCCATGGAAGGGGGTGATCACTGAGCCACGATAGTAAGAATAGGTGGCGACAATGAAAATAACCGCAATCCAGAACAGGGTCAGGGCCAGCTTTTTGAAAGCGCCGTCAGACAGGGGCAGGGGTAAGCTGCCTCCCAGCCAGCGAAACCAGCCTTTCTGGGCCAAGGCCGGATTGCGTTTCATCATCCAGTTGTCAATGGAGTATGCACCACCACCAACGAGGAGCAGGGTGATGCCCATGCCGAAGTTGGATGCCGCCATGGTCCATTCATCAATACAGGTGGCCCCTTGCCATCCGAACATCAGCATCAGTGAGAAAGAAAGACCCAGGGTTAAAAAAGCCGCGAGGCGGGTCATGAAGCCGGATAACAACATCAATCCGGAAATGAGTTCAACCGCGCTGAAAATGATGACTCCCGCATACAACAGGACAAAGTGGTGTAGTAAAAAGGCTATCAGATGATTCAAGCCAAGAATCGCTCCCGGCATGGCGGTTTGAAACTTATAGGCCATCCAGTGCCCGGCCGGATTGATTTTCTGGGGGCCATAAATGAAGCGGCGGGAGCCACCACCCCAGTAAATCCAGCCCTGGACAAAACGCACGGCGAGCATGCCAATGGCCAGTATGCGCCACGAATGTTGCGTGGCTTGATCGGTTGCTGCAGATTTCATGGTCGTTGCCATTCTTGACTCCTGTTAAGCCTTGTTGGCGTTGAATTGCGGGTTGACGTCCTTGACCGGTACGGCGTTGATCCAGTCCCACGAGTTACCCAGGTACATGGTGCCTCCGACAATGGTGGGATTCACGATGCCGAAGCGACCCCCGACATGATATTCGTGAACCATCTGCCCCGTTTTAGGCTGAATGGCATAAATATCCGGTCCGGTAGAAATATAGAGCATATTTTCATAGTACGTCGGTGCACCACGTCCTGCTCCGGCAGGACCAGGATTGGGTACGTGCCAGGTCCAAGCCACTTTACCGGTATGCAGATTCATGGCCTCATAGGTCGAGGTGACAGGAGAACCGACATAAACCATCCCATCATGAATCATGGGAACCCCGCCTTTGAATGCCGGAATCTTGGGGCCACGTCCCATATTGTTTGTCCACAGAACTTGTCCGGTATTGGCATTAAAAGCCCGAACCAGGGTTTCCATGGTGGGTTTGCCATCTACCATTTTGGGGTTGGCCACGGTGTCCATGACGACAATACCGTTATCCACAACGGGGGATACATCGCCCATGCCGGTGTTGACGGCACCGGGAATTTCACCCTTCCACAACACCTTGCCGTTATTGATATTCAGTGCATAAAGACCGGGGATGACGGACATGGAGACATAGACATGGTTTTTCCAGACTACGGGGCTGGACATGTTGGCTATGCCCCCTACATGGGTTTTCCAGATGGCCTTTCCATCTGTGGAGTGAATCCGGTAAATATTGCCGTCGCCGGTGCTGATGAAAAGCGAGTGGTCTGCATAGGCCGGGGTGGGCATGGCATCACCCTGGGTCTTGAAACTCCAGAGTAGCTTGCCATCTTTACGATCCAGGCAGAAAATCCCGTTATAGCTGATATCCTTGCCGCGTCCGGCCTGCTTGGGATGCTTGGAGTACTCCATGACATTGGCAAAATTGAAAGACACGCTACCCGCTGATAGATAGACCTTTTTGCCGACGACCAGAGGATTACCCATGAGGGTATTGGCTACCGGGCTGCTCCGCCAGATCAGCTTGCCAGTTTGAGCATTGACGGCGTAAGCGAACATATCATCGCTTTCCGCATACACGACCCCTTTGACCACCGAAACGCCCAGAGCATTTCCATAAAACTGGGTTTGTACCGGGAGTGCTTCCTTGATGCCATCCACTTTTTCGCCGTAGGGATGGTTATCATTGAGCGGCCAGGCCCGGGCTTCAGGAAAATTCCAGCGGACGCCATCACGAATCCAACGGGGCGCGTTGTGCGCAACAGGGAATCCGGCATTGTGCTGAGGGTTTCCATAGGCGTGGGTCCACTCTGAAGGACCGACCTGATCATTGGCCTGTGGCGCATTTTGCGGTAAATATAGCGTCGCAAAGGGACTTTGGGGGTCCAGGGTATTGTTAATGGGATCCTGGGGAACCTGATTGGTCTGCGCCCAGGCGGTCCCGGAAATCATGATGCTGACTGCTGACAATATGACTATCTTGCGGAATTTCATCACTTCTCCTCGCGCGTTGAAAATGTGAAACAACCTCGTTGTAAATTCTCTCATGAGGCGTGCTGAATAATTAGAAAATTCTAATTTGTTAATGAATAATTCAGTATCATCATTGAGTTACTGAACCCTAAACCTCTCGATATAAGATATCAATAATATAAATGTAAAAAATTGAAACATGGTTACATATGATTACACTTGATATCTTAAAAATAATTTCAACGCTGATGTTTTTTGTGAATTAAAAAAAAGGGGTCTTCTTTTGAAGAAAATATGCAAATAAAAAAGCATCACCTTCGGTGGATTAGAAGGTGATGCCATGACCGTTGAACAAAAGGGTCAGTGGGTTTATCAGCCTGCCAGGGCGAGCATTAACTGGTTGAGACGGGCCACAAAACCAGCAGGATCCTCCAGTTGTCCGCCCTCGCTCAAAATCGCCTGATCCAGTAACAGAGATGACCACTCCGCAAAGCGTGACGCATCTTTTTCACTTTCTATGCGGGTTAACATAGGATGGGTAGGGTTGATTTCCAGGGTGGGCTTGGTACTGGGTACTTCGTGTCCAGCCTGCTTCAACAATTGCTGCATATACAGGGCCATGTCCCGTTCGCCCAGGACCATGCAAGCAGGAGAACTGGTCAGCCGGTGGGAAACCCGAACCGCTTCAACCCGATCACCCAGCGCATTTTTGATACGCTCCACCAGACCTTCTGCGGTTTTCTCGATTTCTTCCTGAGATTTGCGTTCTTCTTCGGTTTCAATGCTACCCAGATCAAGCGCGCCTTTGGCTACAGAACTCAGTGCCTTGCCTTCAAATTCATGCAGGTGGCTGGTCAACCATTCATCCACACGGTCACTGAGCAGTAATACTTCAATACCTTTTTTACGGAGAAGTTCCAGCTGCGGACTGTTTTTGGCAGCAATAAAAGTATCCGCAGTAATGTAATATATTTTGTCCTGACCTTCGCGCATACGGCCCATATAATCAGCCAGGGAAACATTCTGGGTTTCAGTGTCTGAATGGGTGCTCGCAAAACGTAATAATTTCGCGATTTGTTCGCGATTGGCAAAATCTTCACCAGGACCTTCTTTCAGTGCCCGTCCAAACTCATTCCAGAAGTTTTGATATTTTTCGGGTTCTTTTTCAGCCATTTCTTCCAAAAGGCCCAGTACCCGTTTGATGGAGCCCGAGCGCATCTGGTCAATGACCCGGTTGCCCTGAAGAATTTCGCGGGAAACATTCAGGGGGAGATCGCTGGAATCAATGACGCCGCGTACAAAGCGCAAATAACGGGGCAGAATCTGGTGTTCGGTATCGTCCATGATGAAAACGCGCTGCACGTAAAGCTTGATGCCGTGCGTTTGATTGGGTTCCCAAAGATCAAAAGGCGCCTTGCCGGGAATGTAGAGCAGAGAAGTATATTCGAGGCGACCTTCCACCCGGTTATGCGCCCAGGCCAGTGGATCAGCATAGTCATGGCTGACGTACTGATAAAATTCCTTGTATTCCGCATCACTGATTTCAGACTTGGAACGTTGCCAAAGTGCAGAGGCTTTATTGACAGTCTCCCAGCTATCGCCGGGCTTACCATCTTCGCCCGCTTTACGCATCAGAATGGGTAGGGGAATATGGTCTGAGTATTTGTTGATAATGCCGCGCAAGCGCCAGAGATTCAGCAGGTCCTGGCGTTCATCTTCGCGGATGTGCAGCACTATCTCGGTACCGCGCTCTGGCAAATCGACGGTTTCGAGGGTGTAGGCACCTGTCCCATCAGACTCCCAGCGCACACCATGTTCTACTTCCATGCCGGCTCGACGGGTACTCAGCGTTACGCGGTCGGCGACAATAAAGGCAGAATAAAAACCGACGCCAAATTGACCAATCAGTTTGGCATCCTTGCTTTGATCGCCACTCAGTCTCTCAAAAAATTCTTTGGTTCCCGACTTGGCAATGGTTCCAATATTGGCAATGACCTCGTCGCGGTTCATCCCGATGCCATTGTCGCGGACAGTTAAGGTGCCTTGTTCGGCATCAAAATCTACCTCCACTTTCAGTTCGCTGTCTCCCGCAACCAGACTGGGATCCGCCAAGGCTTCAAAGCGCAGTTTGTCACAGGCATCAGAGGCGTTGGAAATCAGTTCACGCAGAAAAATCTCTTTGTTTGAATACAGAGAATGAATCATCAGATGCATCAGCTGATTGATTTCAGTCTGAAATTGTAGAGTTTCCTTGTTGGTGGTCATTATCTCTCCTTCGTATAGACAAGTAGTCTGAGCAGCTATCATTTCAATAGACAGACTGGAAGTGGGGCCTGCTTCATCGAGAATCAAGAGTACTTATAGACTGTTCTGCCGGGGCTATGGACTTTACGCATTGAGCTTGCCGCCTCGACAGGCATAGGGCCATCCTCTAATATTGATGAAATCTCTCAACATTGTAGGTTGTTTATGTCAGATCCAGTCCTGTTGACGGCTATTGATGGATCACAAAATGCCTTGCTGGCGGCTGCTGTGGCGGCGCGGTTTTCACGTCTTCTTGGAGCACGTCTCGGGCTGGTGACTTCCCTGCATGTGGCCAAGGATCCACTGGGTTTTGGCGGGGGACTGTTTTCTCGTGACCTGACGGATCGACTACTGGCAGAAGCCCGTCTTGAGGCGGAGAGTAATCTGCGCGCTGTTGCCGAACGTATCGAAGAACATTGTGATATTGGGCTGCCAGAATATTTTCTGCTGGAAGGGGATCCCGAACAGGAAATTCCGCATCTGGTCCAGAGTCTTCCGGAAACAATCATGGTGGTGGTAGGGCAGCGTGGTTTTGGCACGGAAAGTAAACCGCGAGGGTTACCCCATCTTCTGGGGGGACTCGGTGCAAAACTGAGTCTGGCATTGGCGGTTCCGGTATTGCTGGTGCCGCCTGATACGAACATCGATCAACTGTGTTCTGCGGTGTTTTGTTCCGATCCGTCGCAGGGAGATCGCTGAGTGGAATTGTTCCTGCCTATCGCGCATATGGACGTGAATATCTGGCTGATTGTCAGCTTTGGTTTGGCGGTGGGTTTCCTGTCAGGATTGACCGGAGTGGGTGGAGGTATTTTGATTACGCCTCTGCTGATTTTTATCGGGGTCCCGCCGCTGGTTGCCGTGGGTACCGGGGCGGCCCAGATTGTCGGTGGGTCGGCCATTGGCAGTTATGCACACTGGCGCATGGGTAATGTCGATATGCGCATGGCTTTTGTCCTGTTGGCAGGGAGCTGGACGGGGGGGCTGATCGGTGTACACATTGCCCGGATTCTGGAGGCGGGTGGCCACTTCGGTCTGGTGGTGACTTTTCTATATGTCATTTTGCTGGGTGTCATCGGTACTTCCATGTTGATTGAATCGCTGCTGGCTTTGCGTGGTCGGCATGGGCATGCATCCCAAAAAAACCGGACAAAAAATCAGTCCATTCTGCAGCGCCTTCCGGGACAAATGGATTTTCCGGTTTCAGGGCTGCGTCTTTCCTTTCTGACCCCGGTTTTACTGGGTTTTGGCGTGGGCTTGCTTACCGCGCTGATGGGGGTTGGAGGTGGTTTTGTGATGGTGCCCATCATGCTTTATGTATTGAAAATGCCCACCAAGGTGGTAGTAGGTACCTCATTGTTTCAATTGCTGTTTACCACGGCTGAAGTAGGTATTTTGCAGGCGGGAATGAATCATGCCGTAGACCCTTATCTGGCTCTGGCTTTGGTTTTAGGTTCTATTTTCGGCACGCAATTCGGGGCGCGGGCCGGAGCGCATATGAAGGGGGAACAGCTGCGTCTGGTGCTGGCCCTGGTGGTCGTGGGAGTGGCTATCAAGATGGGGTTGGGATTATTTATTGCGCCCGAACACATTTTCAGCATGGCGCGGGTTGTTTAGATGCTTTATCTGCGCCTGATGCTCATGCTGCTGACTATGGGTGCTGCCATGCTGGCCGAAGCGTCTACGCCCCTGGTGGTGGCTACCAGTACGGATAAGGTGAACGTGACCAGCCATTTTGTCGGGGAAAATCTGCTGGTGTATGGTGCCATCACGGGTCCGGGGCAGGTCATTGTCATACTGCGTTCGCCCGACAGCACTGAAGCCATGCAGCAAAAAACCCGAACCGGACCAATCTGGCTGAATGGTGCAAAGGTAACGGTGACCAAGGCTCCGGGTATCTGGCAGCGGCTTTCTTCGGCCCCGGTCAGGCACATTCTGCCTGATGATACCCTGCAGAAACTGGGATTAACCCTGTCTTCGCTGGTAGATAAAGCCCATTTTGATCCCGAACCCGATCATTTGGATACCTGGCAAAAAGCCTTTCTGGATGAGAAAATTCGCTACCGCAATTACGTGGTGGATCCCGCTGGGGTCACTCTGAAGCAGGGGTTATTTTCGGCGAAAATCAGGCTGCCGGCGTCATTGCCTCTGGGTCATTATCAATTGCTGACTTATTTGGTCCGGCAGCAACAGGTGGTTGCAGTCCGCAAGCAGCAGATTGATGTCCGCCAGGTCGGTTTTCAAGCGTGGATTGCCCGTTTTGCCAGAGAGAACAGCTGGGTCTATGGCATTGTTCTGACTATTATTCTGGCAGGATTGGGCTTTGCTCTGGGTATCCTCATGCGTCGCCGTTCAGCTTAATGCTTCAGCCTAAAACGGCAACTGCCGTTTTTAGGGTCAGTTGTCTGCATGTTTTTGCGCCAGAAAAGCCACGCCATCCAGTACCTGATAAAAGTCGTGGGCGAAATAATCCGGCTGAATATCGTTGTAGGATTTGGCCCCCTGGTTGGAATCTACAAAAATGGTTTTCATCCCGGCCTGCTGCGCGCCATAAATATCCCGAAACATGTCGTTACCCACATAAATGGCCTGATGTGGCGCTACTTCGAGTTGTTCGGCAGCCATTTGAAATAATCGGGAATCAGGCTTGCGATATCCGTAATCACCGGAAATGATGCGAATGTCGAAATACTTTTTGATATTCAATGCGCGCATTTCGGGCAGAGCAAAACAGCGTTGGGCATCGGAAATGAGGGCAAGCTGGTATTGTTCCTGCAAGCTTTTGAGCGTTCTTTTGACGCCTTCATAACGTTCCAGGCGGGTTCTGGAAATGCCACGATGCAGCCGCGCCAGTTCCTTGGCCAATTTTTCCCTGCCATTCAGTGGCTTGCTGTTTTCCTGAATAAGAATGGTATGCCAGATGGCTTCTACATCAATTTCCGGATAGCGTTCGGTGGATTGGCGTTTGCGTTCTTTCATGACGGCGAAATAGCGTTCGCGCACTTCCCGACGATTCATGAAAACCCGGTGATACGTCAGATAATGAGAAATTCCTCGATAAATTTCCTCCATGTCTTCATTGGTTTCTATGTTGATCAATGTGCCATACAAGTCAAAACAGACAGCGCGAATAGACATGAGATTACCTCCTTAGAACAGAGAGTGCAGCATGAACCAGAATTTGACTGTAACGCCAGTCCAACCAGGAATTACGGGCGATGCGTAACAAAGTCATGCCCATGTAAAAGGGAATTCTCCGGGTGATGGCTGCAAATGCCGCCTGTCGGTCGGGGAAATGGGTGCTGTATTCCCAGAGAAAATGACCGATGAAGGGCTCGGCCTGCTCACCATGATGGTTGTTGCGCAGGAAATGGTGTTTGATTTCACCGGCAATCATGCCCAGGTCGTAGACGCGGTCAGCGCGCTTCATGCGCTCGAAATCAATGGCAATAATGGTTCTGGGGTGCGCAAACAAAAAATTGGATGGAGTGGCATCGCCATGAATCAGAACCGCCTGATCGCTCCACATACAGGGAGACTTCTGCCACTGATCGCGAAATCCATAAACTTCGCGCATTTGTGTTTCGGTAATGCGGTGGCGACGCTGCAGACGCGCCACGATTTTATCAAAGTAGGGAAACTGGGTATGAAAGTGAACTGTCTCAGCGCCGGCCGTGTGGTTATGTAACTTGGCCAGAAACCAGGCGAGATCAGTGAGACGGGCATAAAGCAAATCTTCATGGTGTTCAGCAAGACTCTGACTCATAACACTCGATAATGATTGACCGGGACAATATTCTTCCACGACCAGACTATTCATGTGGCGGGCGATGCCAAAAGCCTGAGGAATATGAAAATGCTTATGATTAAGACCGATGTTGCGCAAATAATGCAGATTTTGCCATTCATTCCAGGCTCTTTCCCAGGCGTTTTGGGGATCTTTACCCGGACGCTGAAAAAATTTCCCGATCACCTTTTGCTGAGAATGAGTTTCTTCATACAGAAATACTTCATTGGAAGCAGGAAACTGAAATACCCGAAAATTGCGGACCTGATCATTTGGCAGTATTTGCGGATATACATCATCGCGTAAATAGGCAAAAAGTGGATCCTGAGGATTCAGTCGTCCGAGATATTTCACAATATCTGCTCCATTCTATTGCTCTTACAGTTCATGGCGGTGGCTCCTGAAGGGCGGGATGCAGCTCTATGTGTTCAATAGTCCAGCCTGGTTCCAGTCTTGCCAGGGTTGGGGCGATGTTGTCCATGATCTGACGACTCAGATCTTTCTGTACCGTCGGTGAATGTGAAACCTGATTTAAGTCTGGAAAGGCCATGAAGGGATTGGCAATCAGGCTCTCAAAATGGTTTTGGGCGTCATGTAGAGGCTGCCAGGGTCCGTGCCCGTGAAGAATGGCAACAGGATGAATAGTCAATGCTTTTTCAGAACCATCAGCACTGCGCACCATCACCCCGAAAGAACCCAAGTCCAGAGTTTTTTTCATCGGCCTGGGGATATTTGTTTTTTCGGGTACCGGTTTTTCAGGAGTTGGACTGACGGCTTGCGTGGATAGCGGAATATTGAGGGCAATGCCAATGACAATGGCTGTGCTTATCAGCGCGATAATGACCACCAGAATCCAGGTTTTTTTCCTGGAAGGGGCGGGTTTGCGTGGGGCCAATGTTCATCACTCCTTTGCGGAATACCCGGATGTTCCAGGCTATCAACTGATTTGTATCATGGTCTGCGGCCTGAGACCAAACCAGACAATACGACGTGCAGCCTAAAGTTGCTGAAAAGTCCCCAGGTCAACCGTAGTTTTTAGTTTTAAGCCTGTATTTATCGTTTCTTTTGGCCCCCCTCAATGATCTGCACGATGGGTATGACATGAAGGGCTATGAACAGTCCTGCGCTGTGTCTGGCTTGGGTAACTGAGACCAGTTACACTGATTCAGGATAATAGTCGCCAAAAAACACTCAGTGCGTGGAGAACCATGATTCCAGAAACTGCCGTTTTGTTACTGTTCGTGGTTGCCTCATTACTTTCGTTAATCGCCAACCGTTTACATTTACCTTATACCGTGGCCCTGGTGCTTGGCGGCCTGGCGTTGGGTGCGTTGCATCTTTTTCATACCCCGGTACTTACCCATGACCTCGTTTTCAATCTTTTTTTGCCCGGTTTGATTTTTGAGTCAGCCTATCATCTTTCTGCCAGTGCGATGTGGCGGGATCGTCTGGCCATTTTTGGTTTGGCTGTACCCGGTGTGTTCCTGTCTATGGTAGTTACTGCCTATGTATTTCTTTGGGCTTCTGAATACTTGCCGCACCTTTCCGGTGCTGTCATCCCTCTGGCCGTAGCCTTGGTGTTCGGTGCGGCTGTAGCCGCTACGGATCCAATTTCCGTAGTGGCCATTTTCCGCAAGTTGATGGCACCAGAACGGCTGACCTTCATGATTGAAAGCGAAAGCCTTCTCAATGATGGAACCGCCATTGTTTTTTTCAGCCTGTTTTTGACCCTTGCCGAAGGAAAATCTATCTCCATCACCCATCTGGGCATTGATTTTGTCAGTGAAGTCGGCGGGGGTGCGTTGCTGGGTTTGATCGTCGGCTGGCTCAGCTCGGAAATCATCAAGCGTATTGGCGATGGCATGGTCGAAATCACCATCACCATTCTGGCCGCTTATGGCAGTTTTCTGCTGGCAACCCAGTTGGGTTACTCGGGTGTGATTGCCACAGTCGTCGCGGGACTGATATG
>JABEBX010000616.1_pt1 | contig 16931 bp, 19 predicted proteins | sample 7245971 | NCBI WGS metagenome assembly JABEBX01 (sample SAMN14506365, study PRJNA622280) | hot springs metagenome | biome: hot spring [ENVO:00000051]|acidic hot spring [ENVO:00002120]; feature: spring [ENVO:00000027]|sediment [ENVO:00002007]; material: sediment environment [ENVO:01001048]... | reverse complement strand
TTCAGGCGTCATGTATCCGTTGCTGACAAAAACATTGAACAGGCCTTTCGAATGCGCAAGCGCTGCCGTGTCAAGAGCGTATTCAATGAATATGGTAGGTTCATTGTACGTGTAGGCGATGCCCTGGACGTTGTATTTAAGCGCAAGAGAGACCAGCTGCTCTGGAGAAACTTCTGCGCCCTTTATCTCCTTCGCCTTCGATATGTTGTGGTTCTGGCAGAACTGGCAGCCAAAATTGCATGATGATGTGCCTATGCCGAGCACGGTGCTCCCTGGATAGAAGTGGTTGAATGGCTTCTTCTCTATAGGATCGACCTGCATCGCGTCTATTATCCCGTAATTTGCCAGGTAGAGCCTGCCCTCGATGTTCTGCCTCACAAAGCAGAATCCGTGCGAACCGTTAGGTATTCTGCAGCGCCTAGCGCACGCTATGCATTCAACCTTTCCTTCATCGAGCCGCTTCCATAGAATTGCTTCTTTTTTCACGATGTTACAATTGTAAGTCCAGATATTTATACTTGCAATGCCACCCATGCATTTAACCAGATGCGCATGGCGCACAAACAGATAAAAGGATTCACAGAAGGATAATTACGATGGAGGGGGTAATTGGCAGCACTTTGCAAGAACAAGGCGAGGAAATAGACATTAATAAGAAACTCGCTGAATTACCTGTAGACATAAGGTTACGCGCTATAGACCGGCTCAGAGTGGCTTCTCTTAGAAGCAGGAAGACGCATATTGCCAAGTTTCTCCTTTTCCTTGCGCTGATAGGCCCTGGCATACTGGTTATGGTGGCAGACAACGATGCCGGTGGAGTCATAACATATGCCCAGACCGGATCCATATTCGGCATAGGCTTCTTCATACCCTTCATGGTCCTCATGATACCGGTCGCATATGTGGTGCAGGAGATGACTATAAGGCTCGCAGCTGTGACTAGGAGAGGGCATGCAGAGATGATATGGAAGCGCTATGGGAGGTTCTGGGGCTCGTTCTCTTTGGCCGACTTAGTTATAGCAAACTCGCTTACCCTAGTTACGGAATTTATTGGGATAACGTTCGGCCTTGGTATTTTTGGGGTTAAGCCGCTATATGCAGTGCTCATCGGCTTCTTTTTCGTGATGTTCATAACAATGTCATTTAGGTACCACAACTGGGAGAGAGCGAGCCTGGTTGTCGCTTTCTTCAACCTTGTCTTTATACCTTTAGTATTTTTCGCAAAGCCGGATTGGAGCATGGTGGCTGCAGCTTTTGGTACGTGGAAGGTGCCGCTGGGCATAACTCCTCTGTTCATTTATGTACTGCTTGCAAATCTAGGAACTACAATAGCCCCATGGATGCTCTTCTTCCAGCAGAGCTCTGAGGTAGACAAGGGCACGGTACCGGAGGACATAAAGGCGGCCAGGCGGGATACGCTGATAGGGGCATGCATAATGGCGACGGTTGCCATATCAATATTGATACTTACAGGTACACTAGTATTTCATTTAGGCGCTGCAGTCACTTCTACTAGCAGCTATGACATCCAGTTCATACTTTCAACTATAACACAGAAGATAGGCATGCTGCCTACCAAGCTGTTCGCACTGGGCCTGATCGATGCGGGGCTTATAGCTACAATAGCGATAACTGCGAGCACATCATGGGCGGTCGGGGAGGCGATGGGCTGGCCGAAGAGCATAAACCTGCCTTTCCTGAAGGGCAGGAAGTTCTATATACCTGGCCTCGCGAGCATGGCTATTGCCGCTGTAATAGTGCTAATACCGCATGTGCCTCTTGGATTTCTGAACCTCACTGTCCAGGTCATAGCTTCAATATTCATGCCTGCAGCGATGCTGTTCCTCTTGCTTTTAGTGAACGACAAGGAGATAATGGGCAAGCATGTGAATGGAAGGCTGAACAACGCCGCAGCTTTAGTCATAATGTGCGTACTTATAGCTATGAGCGGCCTTTATGGTATATCTTTGATATTCCCAGGTCTTATATAGGTGATAGAGATGGAGCTGAAACGCGAAGATTATAAGTTTATAAAAACAGAAGAGGATTGGGACAGGTTCGTGAAAAGGGAAAAGCTCTTTGAGTATGGGGTCAGGCCGGTCAGGCGCGCCAAGATAAAGGGCTGGGTCAAGGTCGCGTTCATAGTGATACGTATATACATAGTGGTGATGGTAGTATTGGTCTTCCTCGGCTTCCTTCATGTGATCTGATATAATATTTTTCTTATATAGTTTAGCAGAAAATGTGATTGATATGTCAATCTTGATAAAGGATACTGTTATAGCCACGCAGGACAGGCGCAGGTCGCTCGTCAGAGGTAACATACTTATCGAGGATGGTAAGATAAGGTATGTTGGCCCGCAGGCAAAGGACGCAACAGAGGTAATAGATGGGAAAGGCAAAGCGGTAATACCCGGCCTGATAAATACGCACACACATGTTGCGATGTCGCACATGAAGGGATTGCTCGACGATATCAACCTTGCCGAATTCTTAGAGAGCACATTTAAGTATGACTCCGAAAGGACTGAGAATGGCATCTATAATTCGGCTATGCTCGGCGCGCTCGAAATGATAGGATCCGGAACGACCTCATTCCTCGACCTGTATTATTCTGAGGATATAATAGCGAAGGCGGCGAATAAGGTAGGCATACGGGCTTTCCTTTCTTGGGTGACCCTTGATGCCGAGTTTACCACGCAGAAGGGCTCTCCGGTCAAAAATGCTGAAAAATTCATAAAAAAACACAGGGGGGGCGGGCTAGTTACTCCATCGATTGGCATACAGGGAGTCTATGTCGCGGGGGATGAGACCATGCTTGCGGCGAAGGATGTCTCAAATAGGCATAAGACACTGCTGCACATGCACCTTGCTGAGACGCAGTCTGAAATAAAACAGTCGATTAAAAGATTCGGGGAGAGACCTGTATCGCACATAAGCAAGCTAGGCCTTATAGACAGGAAGCTCGTTGCGGCGCACTGCATTTGGCTTAATAATGATGAAAAAATGCTGCTTGGGGGAGGGCACGCCAACGTGTCTTGGAACCAGGTGAGCAACTCGAAGCTGGCAAGCGGGACTGCAGATATCAAAGGCCTGCTTAAGCGCGGAGCCAACATCGCCATAGGCACAGACAGCAGTGGGAGCAATAATTCGCTCAGCATGCTTGAGGCGATGAAATTCAGCGCCCTTCACGCTAAGTCAGAATATTCCGATGCGTCCGTTATGAGAGCGCAGGAGGTATTTGACATGGCAACGGTTAATGCCGCAAAGGCACTTGGAAGGCCGGATCTGGGTGCCATAGAAGCGGGGAAAACCGCAGACCTTGCCATTTTAGACATAAGCGCGCCGAACATGCGCCCGTCATGCGAAAAAAACCTGATAAACAACATCGTCTATTCCGCGAATCCGTCAAATATCGATACTGTAATCATAGGCGGTAGGGTAGTGAAGAGAGGCAATACGTTCTTATGCGGTGTCGGAAAGGACGAGATTTTTGTCTGATGCATTGATTTTCCCAGAATTCTGTTTTACCAGGAGCAATATATAGGCACTAATTCCATTTGTATGGAATATATTGGTAAGCTTAAAATACCTTTCTAAAACCTGCATATGGGATTAAAAAGGTTAAAAAAGAAGATATGGTGGTGAGAAAATGGCCAAGAAGTATACCTTCGCTTGCAAGGACATAGGACAGACATGCGGATTTACTGCATGTGTATAAGAGACAGGTTGCGTTCTTTTAGTATAAACCTATAAATCTGCCCTTTCATTTGAATAGTGGTTTTATGTCAGGGATACCTAACGAGCTTAAGAGCAAGATGCAGAAGCAGGGATACCATTTTGTTGGCAAGCACTCCGCGGTCAAGATATGCGAGTATACAGCCAACGGGCTCCGGGGCGGCACACTATGCTATAAGCACTCATTCTATGGGATAAAGAGCTGGCAATGCATGCAGGCAACACCTGCAATAGGATGCAATCTTAGCTGCCAGTTCTGCTGGAGGATAATACCTGATGAACATGGCATGAAATGGAACGAGCTCAACGCTCTGGATGAATGGGATGACCCTGACTACATAATAGATAATATGATTGTTGAGCAGGGGAGGATAGTGAGCGGCTACAAGTCGATAGCCGATACCGAACTAAAGAAGGAGAGGTGGGCGGAAGGCAATGCGCCAAAGCATGTCGCATTGAGCCTCACAGGCGAACCCACATTCTATCCCAAGATGAGCAGGCTTATAGAAAGCTTCCATCGTAGGGGCATAAGCACTTTCTTAGTTACGAACGGCACGCTTCCGGAAGCGATAGAGAGGCTCAACCCGCTGCCCACGCAGCTCTATATATCCATGCAGGCGCCCGATGAAGAGACGTACATAAAGGTGACCAGGCCAAAGGTAAAATACACGTGGGAGAGGTTCAAGAAGTCGCTGGAGCTCATGTCAAAGCTCAAGACTAGGACGGTGCTCAGGATGACGCTCATAAAAGGGCTCAATATGTTTAACCCAGAGGGCTATGCGGAGCTCATAAAGCTTGCGAGGCCCAAGTATGTGGAGGTGAAGGGGTTCTCCTTCATAGGCGGATCAAGGGAGCCGCAGCGCGGGCTTTCCCTTGAGAGCATGCCGAAGCATGAAGAGATAAAGGAGTTTGCTTCAAAACTTGCAGAGCTCACAGGATATATCTATACCGCAGAGCATGCCCCTAGCCGCATAGTGCTGCTGTGCCGCGACCAAGAATCGAAGGACAAGCGCATAATAGACTTCGACAGGATAGGGAAGGAGTATATGGAAGCCTATGCATGATATGGCTCATTTGCTGCTTATGTAGGCACTCACATCCTCAGCGTTCATGTCCCTGCCGCAGTACCTGCACCGTATCCTGAGCGGTTTGGCTGACATGACATCGAATTCCCCAATCACTGGCTCATGCTGGTTCGTTATGCAGCTCGGGTTTAGGCATGATATCGACCCTATTATCTCTTTTGGCACCACTACATTCCGCTTAGCGACCACTTTGTATTTGTATATGTCGTTTATCGTCGCGTGCGGGCATATCAATGAGATTATGTCTATCTCGTCGTCGCTGAGCTTCCTGTTCTCTATCTTGACTATATCCTTATGCCCCATCCTGCTGCTAGGCGCATGCATCAGCACGCTTACTACGGATGAGCCAGATCTGCCGTCTATATTCAGCATCTTTAGTACATTAAGGGCTTCTCCGGGCTCTATGTGGTCTATGACCACGCCATCCTTTATCTTACTTACACTCAATCCGCTGCCGCTCGTTTTTGCCATCACATCGCACCTAGGACCATGGCCAATAGGGCCATTCGTATCGGTATGCCGTTCGCAGCCTGTTCGAAATATTTGGCATTTTTCATGCTATCCACATCGGCGCTTATCTCGTTTATGCGGGGAAGCGGATGCATGAGTATTGCATCTTTCTGCGCGTTTGCCATTGTATCCCTGGTTATAGTGTATGCGCGGCTGACCTTTGCGTATTCGTTAAGGTCGCCGAAGCGCTCTTTCTGCACCCTTGTCATGTATATAACATCAAGCTCGCCTATCACATCCTCGAGCCTTTCGGTCTTTCCGGCTATCGAGGCCTTGTTTATGTCTGAGAGTATATGGTCGGGCATCTGCAGCATTTCGGGGGATACAAGGTATATCTTTGCGCCAATCTTGGAGAGTGCGTATGCAAGCGAGTGCACCGTTCTGCCGTATTTCAGGTCTCCCACAAGGCCCACCCTGAGGCCCTTGATATTGCCTTTGGCCTTCCTTATGGTGTAAAGGTCCAGCAATGTCTGCGTAGGGTGCTGGCCCGAACCATCACCCGCATTTATCACAGGATGCGAAGCGAACTTTGCAGCCAAGCGGGCCGCTCCCTCATACTTGTGCCTTATCACTATCACATCCGAATATGAATCTATTATGCGTATCGTATCGGCAAGGTTTTCGCCCTTGGCCACGGATGTGCTCTCCGTATTGGCAAAGTCCAGCACATCGCCCCCTAGCCTGTGCATGCTTGCCTCGAAAGAGAATCTGGTGCGGGTGCTCGGCTCGAAGAACATTGCAGCCATAAGCTTGCCTTTCAGCAAACTATTGATAGTTTTTGTGCCTTTTGACATCGTGTCCGCAACATCAAACACATGTTCTATCTCAGAACTAGAGAAATCATTTATCGATATTATGTCACTGCCTTTCAGGCCAGCCATCGAATTACCATAATATAAAGGCAGCAAAAGAATAAAACACTTTGGATGTCACCTCTTTGTATCTACGCCCAGGCTCGCCAGTGCCCGGGCTATCTGTGCATGGTTCTTGTATTGTATGGCATTTATCCCTACCCTCTTAGCCCCATCGACATTGATTTTCATGTTGTCTATGAATATGGTGCTTTTTGGTTTGGAGCCCAGTTCCCGCAGCGCAGTCGTATATATTTTCTTGCTCGGCTTTCTCATGCCCATATAACATGAAGTAAAGACACGGTATGCACCCAGCCTGTTTATGAGAATCTTGCGCGCAACCAGGTAGCGCGATCTGCTAACATTGCTCAGTATTGATACACGGTACTGTTTTTTCAGCTTGGAAAAAAGGGCTACCATATAGTAGTCGGGCTTCGCGGTGCGCTTGAAGAACCTAACCCATTCAAGGTCAGCTTTTGGTATCCCAAATTTCCTGCTTAAGCTTGAGCGCATCTCTTTTACAGTCGTCCTTCCCACTTCAAGCTCGTCAATCATAGGCCCCATGAAGCGCGACAGTTTTGACTTATCAAGGTTGTATTTCTTGCTTATATAGCTGTAATACTGCTCCTCCCTATAATCCAGGAGCACGCCCCCCATATCAAATATTATGTCCTTTGCATCCATCAATCGCACCGATTGCATTTGCAGATATTATATTATGCGCCAACCGGGATTTGAACCCGGGCATTCAGCTGTTTCCGTGCGACCTGATACGGCCGAGTATGGGAAGCTGAGATCCTACCAGGCTAGATTATTGGCGCACTGCTAAAGCTTGACAGGCAATGCTTATTTTAGCGTATGTATGGCAGCTTCACATCCTTCCCTTCTATGGATTGCGGGTACGCGTTCATCTGGTCCTCTACAGCCTTCACGGCGTTAGCTGTGCTATTTATCATGTCATCGAGGTTCTTCATATTGACCTTGAGCCCCAGCACGCTTGCCATTACTCCCATCACAACCTTTGCTGCGGAAGCATCGAAATCCATGAAGCTCACCTCACCCATGACACAGAGGCCGCGCAGCTTTTGCATCTTGGCAAACGCCAGCACCATACCCGCAGAGCCATATATCGTGCCGCGTGATTTGCCGAATATTATACCCTTGTTTTTGTATTCGTCCACGACATCCATGGTGGTAGCGTTGCCGAAGACCCTTGGCTTAGATATGCTAGTTTCGCCGGATACGTAGCCACCCAGGGTGAATATGAACCTGCCCTTGAGTATGTCTTTGAAGAATTTCACTATCTTCATATTGACTTCATACTGGCCTTCTGTTGAGAGCGCCTGAAAATCTCCGGTAAGTAGGATTATGTCATTGGGCTTGTGCTTTATCAAATAAAATCTGTTGCTGACGAGGCGTATCTTGCCGCTCTTTGTCATAACAACCTGGTGCGGGAAGTGGGGCGAGTACAATGTGGCAATCCTTTTCGCTTTAAATTCGTTCTTCAGGTGCTCTGCCACTATCTTGCCGACGCTGCCTATGCCGGGCAGTCCGACTATCAGTATCGGATCGTGTACCTTCAGGTTTTTCTTCCTCAATATTACAGTTTCATTCATCAGTTCTTGCAGATAACCACCCAAGCGCCTTGAACTGTCATAGCCTGTTCATTATGTCTTCTTTCTCTTTCTTAAGTTTTTCCTTTTCTATATTGAAGCTGCCGTTCTTAAGCTTGCTTTTTATTATGCTGGCTGCGCGCTTTATCTTCTCTTCCGCTTCGGTATAATCAGCGCCTTCAGCTACGAGCTTGTATTTCGGCGCGCTGACGTAGCTGATTTCGACACCCTCGTGGTTAATGCTTTGAAGAATGTCTTTTATGTTGTCTATGCCATTCATTGTGTCTTGTGTGGACATGGAAAGGTCATAAGCTACTATGTACTTCTTATTCTGCCTGCTAGCCTCTATTATTCTCAGGACCGCTTCCTTGAATCTCTTCGGGACCTTTATGCCTTCGGCTTCGCCTTTGGATTCGCCCTCCTCTCCAAGCGCCTTCACAAAGTTGGTGTAGTTATTGAAAGTAGCCATTATGTAATTGTTTATCTCGGTACGCTGAGGCACAGGTAGCTTTGTTTCTTTGAACGCACGCTGGCATAGCGCCCGGAGTCGGTTCTCAAGGTTGAACGCTCCCATCTTGTCCTTAGATTCTTTGCTTGTGACTTTCTTCAGTGATATATCAATAGTGCCTTTCTCCGTGTCAATATAAGTTATCCTGCATACCACTGTTTGCCCTTCATGTATGAACTCGTGTATGTTCTTTATCCACCCAGACGAAACTTCGCGAATAGGGAGATAAGCATCGGCATTATTGTACTCTATGAGTTTGCAATAGGCGCCGAACTGCATTATCTTCTCTATTTTAGCTAGTGCTAGACTATTCACTGGTATGTATTGTTTGAATCCCATTTTTACACTTGTGCTGCTGCTATCTCTAACTTCTTCTTTGTTCTTGTGCCTAATACCCTTTCAACGGTATAGCCGCAGTCCTTGCACTTCAGGAGCGCTTTTTGGCGTTTGGAGTTCTTATAAGAATTTGCTTGGCCTTTTACTTTGCCATGATACCCGCGCCTCTTTCTGAGCGCCCTTCTGTTACCTATATTCAAACCTATACCAAATCCTGGAGATTTGGAGTATAATTTTACAGTATGAACTGTATGTTTGTTGCATTTAGGGCAGAATGTAGTTATCTCTTTTCCGATTTTCATTGTAATCACACTTCATATCTTCTTACATATGTTATTTTTAAGTAAGAAATTTTTATCATCTTCGTCTTTAATTGATATAATGTCGTCTTTGCTGAGCGGGCCTACTTGAGTCCCTGAAGGGAGTATTATTTTAGGTATCTGTTGTAAGGCTATAAAATTGTTTCTATCACTATCAAGCTTAAGCTCTGTTTTGTTATATATGTCAGATATTTGATTGTATAGGCTCATGTCAAGTTTTGGGATGGATTGAGGCATAGGCTTCTTATAAGCTATATAGAGCAATACTTTCTTTTTGCGCAGTTCGAATATGTTATATATTAATTTCACAGTATTTTCCTTAGTAGTTTTGGAATGCTCGTCATCTCCAGTGACGCTTGCTAAAAAATCAATAACATCATCATAAAATTCTTTTGATACATCCTGAAGCTCGTTTGACACTTTTTCCTTTTGCCATACCTGCCACAGCAAATCGTAGAAATTTTCATGTTCCAGGTAAACACCCCATACTTCCGGTATTATTAAAAATACAGGCATTTTTGCCTATATAATATTATTTATATGTCCTTTTTATTATTTGTTATATATAGAATAGACCCACGAATAGTGGAATTGTGGGGTCTGTGACAATTTTTAGCGAGGGATGGATTTGAACCACCGATCTCCGGGTTATGAGCCCGGCGGGCACTCCAGACTACCCTACCTCGCTACAAACTTAAAAAACGTCAGCTTATAATAAAAAGACAAAATATTTAACTATGCTTAATGCCAAGCGCTTCAAACGCCAAAATCCAGCCGCAACGCTATTGTGCCTTGCAGCCAAACAAAGTTATTGTTGCAAGCGTCTTTTCTGCCGAGCCGGTACGACATTTATGGGTAATGTGCCCTCTTCGACCTTAAAACTTGCCGATAAAGCTTCCTGCTTCCGCTTATCAATATCTATCAATCTCATAGCCTCTTCCTTGCTTATCCTATCGAACTTGCTTCCGCACGAAGCACATTTGAATCCAGCTTCATATGCCGCATCGAAGGTAAATATAATATTGTCTTCGGCATAGCATTTTTTGCACATAAAATAGTCGTTGCAATCATCCTTTATCACTGCATATTCGTCCCCCTTCATGGATTTTATGTAGTCAAAGAAAGAACCTATCTTATTGATGTTTATATACCATGCGAATGACAGCCATCCGTTGGTATTCTTAGCCACATAGTAGTTAGTTATGCCATACCCCTGCATAATATTGAGCACGCGCCTTACCGAATTGACCTTCATATCAAGTTGTAGCGCTATCGCCTCGTCGGTATTTGGAGACTGCAGCAACGCGAGCACATCCATAGCGTTCTTATGCACATTTTTCTTCAGGTAGTCCATGACAAAATCGTTCGCAAACAGGGTATTTAGCGCTTCATTGGCCTCTTTTTGTGAAGGTATATAGCTATTCACCCTCATCTCGCGCTTCTGCTGCGATTTGTTCTCGCTCTTAGCTATACTTGTACTCGCTGCTTTTGGCTTGACAGGGCGTATTATGCGTCTCTGCACTGTTTTGCTGTCAGATTTTTTAACTGTGCGCTGTTTTTGTGCTTTCTTAGCAACTTTGAGATGAGCATTTTTAGCATTCACCACTTTTCTGTTACCATCATTAAGGAAACGCCTATTGCTATTTTTTTTATTCATGATAAGACCTCCAAAACAAAACGATTACTATATCATATTTTAGTTTTTTTGATATTTAAACCTTTCTATTAGCCTTCTGACGAGGTGCGCTCTTTTTTACCGGAGATTGTAATGCCAAAAGGAACATCCGCTTGCGGTAGAGTAATCGCGTATTAAGTAATATTTAACTGTTTCCATAATTAAACCGTTGCGTTATCATAGGCAACAGCACAACAAAACCATAATAACTTTTATATTGATTTATAGTAATGTTAAATAACACCTGGTCTGGAGGTAATTTAAATGTTTGAAATAAAAATAGACGATGCAAAATATTGGAAGAACTGCGTTGATGCTATAGACAGCCTGATAGAAGAGGGCACATTCAATATAGCCAAGGAAGGCATTTCACTGAAGGCAATGGATCCATCAGGCATAAGCATGATTTCGTTCTTCATACCAAACAAGGCGTTCTCCAAATACGATGTTGACAAACAGGCAAGCATAGGCATAAACATGGACAATCTAAACAAGATACTAAGCAGCTCCAGGAATGGGGAGCAGCTGGCAATGAAGGACGATAGCAACAAGCTAGCACTGGAATTCATAGGTGAGAACAGCAGGAGAAGGTATAAACTGCCGCTGATAGATGTGAGGAAAGACGCGGACAAAGAACCTAAGGTGGAATTTGATTCTATAGTGGAAGTAAAGAGCGATTCTCTGAAAGAGATAATAAAGGACGCTAATCTGTTATCCTCATACATAAGTTTCAAGACCGACAAGGGGTCTTTTAGGGTGGTAGCGAGGGGCGACGTTGCCGAATTAGAGGAGGAACACCTTAACAATGCCGAATTAATAAAGAGGCTTGAAGTGACTGACGGATCTTCGGCAACATTCAACCTTGAGTACCTCGGCAAGATAATAGGCCCATGCCCTTCTAGCTCCAACATATTATTGTCAATGAAGACTGAAGAGCCCATAAAAATAGACTACAAGATAGGGGACGCCCAGGTCGCGTACTACTTGGCCCCATACATGGAGAGCTGAACCCACACAAACATGGCAAAAAGGGAGAATTGAGTGGGAAATATTATCAAAACAAAGGATTTGACTAAGATATATAATGGAAAAGTTAAGGCTGTCGAAAGACTCAATATAAGCATAAAGGAGGGCGAAATATACGGCTTACTCGGGCCCAATGGCGCAGGAAAGACAACCACAATCAATATGCTTATAACGAGAATTTCACCAACTTCCGGAACCGCTACTGTAGCTGGCTATGATATAATAAAGCATTCCCTTGAGGTAAGGAGGATAATCGGCGTCGTTCCACAAGACCTGACTGCAGATGAAGATTTATCAGGCAGGGAAAACCTTACCATGGTATCTCAATTTTACGATGTACCTAAAGAAATAGCACATGAAAGGATAGAGAAGTTACTCGGACTTGTAGGCATGGAGGAACCAGCTGATCGTTTAGTTAAGGAATATTCAGGAGGAATGAGGAAAAGGCTCGAGCTGATAATAGGCCTAGTAAACGAACCAAAGATACTTTTTTTGGATGAGCCAACGCTTGGCCTTGATGTCCAAACACGGACACAGATGTGGAACTATGTGAAGGACATTCAGAAGAGGCTCGGCGTTACCATAATACTTACGTCGCATTATCTAGAGGAAATTGATGCGCTTGCAAATCGCGTGTCTATCATTGATCACGGGAAGGTTCTCATTACAGGTACGCCATCAGAACTCAAATCCTCTCTAAATGGGGATATGATTACAATAACCTTAAAAACCGAAGAGGACGCCAAGACAATGAAGTCCATCCCAAACGTAGTGCAGGTGAAAGAGTCCGGCCCAAATACGTTGAGAATCAAAGTGGCGAATGCTGATGAAAGCCTGCCCCAGATTATTAACTACATCTCTGAGAATCATCTTTCAACTGTCAAGCTTACTGTGCAGAAACCTTCTCTCGATGATGTTTTCCTTGAGTATACTGGTAGGGACATAAGAGCAGAAGAGCCGGCCGATGCCAGAAGGATGATGAGAAACATTAAGAGGGTAAGGAAATGAGTGGATTATGGCCTCTTACAGTCAGAGAACTAAAGAAATGGTATAGAAATCCTGTGTTCTTCATAACAGGCCTCCTGCAGCCCTTCTTCTGGATAGCGCTTTTTGGCAGTGCATTTGATATCACTAGGTTTTTCCCACAGGCGTCTTCCGCTATACTTGGCGGTGCACCTAATTATATCACATACATCCTAGGCGGCGTTCTAACAATAACTGGTCTGTTTACGGCAATGTTTGCCGGTACCAACATTATCTTCGACAGGAGACTTGGCCCTATGGGAAGGTTCTTGGCCTCGCCCATAAGAAGGAGTTCTATAGTGCTCTCAAAGATACTGTCCGCTACCCTAAGAGTGCTCCCCCAGGCGCTTATACTAGTAGTTGCAGCTCTTCTGATACCCAATGGTCTCAAATTCGTCCACGGGTTCAGCGTTCCCGATGTGCTTGTCGTTATTACGGCGATTGTTCTGGTATCATTCATTTTTGCATCCATATTCAGCGCCATAGCGATAAGAATGACTAACATGAACTCCATTTTCGGGATTGTAAACCTTGTAAACCTGCCTCTACTTTTTGTAAGTTATGCAATGTTTTCTCCTTCGATGATGGCGCCATGGCTTTCAAGCGTAGCACGGTATAATCCAGTATCGTGGTCAGCAGAGGCGATAAGGATGGTGGTTATCAACGGCAGCCTCACAATTCCGCAGTGGTACCAGGTTGGCACCTGGCTTGCCGGTCTCGCTGTGCTTGCGGCGGCATTGCTGCTATTAACTGCATTTCTAGCGGAGAAGGAGATAAGAGACTGATTTTCCCCAATTTTACATCATCCCGCAGTTCACTTTGAATTGGGGCGTTTATTATTAGCGGATCAATACGGAACTTACCTAAATGACATGTACTAAAAAGGAATTCATAAATAGTTTTCAATGAAGATATAATCGATTGGAATGAAAATCCTGATATTTATAGCCCCAAACGACTATAAGGATGAAACGTTAGAGAGAGTCAGGCTGCTTCTGGGCAAATGGGACGTGAAGTACTCAATCGGAAGCTATTCTAAGGGTGAATGCAAAGGCTATCACGGCGCAGTGTGCATGCCCGATGTAAATGCAAATTCTGTAGATACCAGCGAATACGATGGGATTATAATAGTGGACGGCAAAGGAATAGACACATACAAGCTCTACGACTTCCGCCCCCTGCTCGATCTTGTGCTGAAATTCAATGCCTCAAAGAAACAGATATGTGCCGTAGGCAATTCAGTGAAGGTGCTTGCGAGGGCCAATATAGTGAAGGGCATAAAAGTGGCTACCCCTGATGACGAGGAGGCAAAGAGACTAGTTCTTCTTTTCCACGGTGTACCAACGCAGAAGGAATATGAGATAGGAGAAAATGTGTATACAATAAGGGATTCGAACAATATCGATTCGGCCATATTAGATATGCTCTCGCGTGCTGGAGTCAAATAACCGGGGTTGGTTTAATGGGCAAGGACAAGGGCATTGTAAACAGGGTAGCCGAAGAGCGCATTGGTGTATTGCTTGACGTATCCGAGCGCTTTTTTAAAGGTGAAGACTCAAACGGAGTCGACGAATACCTTGCAAGGAAGTACATAAGCTTGGCTATGGCGATAAGGAGGCACTACAAGATAAAGAGCAAAGACAAAAGGCTGGACTTCATATGCAAGAAGTGCCATACAATGCTCATACCTGGAATGACCTGTACTGTTAGGGTGCTCGGCAAGGAAGGCAGTGCTATATACAAATGCAGCAAGTGCGGCACGGATAAGCGCATAATCTTTGCTTCGGCGGCCCGCAGAGCCTCCAAGGGCAAATAAAAAGCTATATATATTTCTTGGCGCGCGATATTTAGCGTGTGTGATATGGAAATAAATTATTCGAATAAACCTAGAGAGCATCTATCGATTGCGTCAGACCATCTGAATAACGGTGCACTCGCAATCAAAAAAAAACGACTTTTTTATAGATGACGAAGATGGTAGCAAGGTACTGCTTTCCAACGGCACAATACACACTGCAAACTTATCCGAGGAAGACATACATAAAGCAGAAATCACAGAAGCTGTAGAAGGCTTTAAGCATCTCGTCCTTGCAGCAGGATACCCTTTGACAGCTTATGAGACCAAAATGCTAAATGATTTGCTCAAGCAATACTCCAACGAATATACCTTAGAATCTATAGCATTTATGCAAAGATACCTTCAAAAATTCCATACAAATGATATAATCAGCTTTATGTACTCTGTTTTACTCCGCAAAGAGGACAATTTAGTTGACAACGATCCGCACATATACAAAATGTTAATGCGCCGTGATAAGGATATGTTAGACCAATGTATCAGCTACAGCATCCCGTAACCCGTTTCACTATACAACCTATTTAGGTGCAACTTCTTAGATAGAGGCACAAGCACCATCAAGCGCAAAGCTTCTAGACTACAAAATTATTTATATCTCCTGCATCCCACACCAGTTGTAGTTATCCCACAAATTAGAGGATTTTCGATATTTCCGCTAGCAGTTTGCGTTTTGGCTACTCATACAGGCTATTTAATGATAATTGGAATAGACGGCGTTGTTGCAGCATATAACGTCGTTTGGGCAGGAGTAAACGCGTATAATTTCTCAGCGCTTCTGCGGCGCGGTAAACCCAACGCTACAGACCCACAAGAGTTACAAAAATTTATGAGAGATTACAGTGACATGCCTAAAATTTCCGTTCTGCTACCCGCATACCACGAAGCGAATGTGTTGGACGAGAGCGTTAGCGCATTATGCAATTCCAATTATCCAAAGGAAAAGTTCGAGATACTCGTACTATTGGAACATGATGATAAAGATACAATAAATACTGCAGCCCAGCTGGCCTTAAAATATAATACTGTACGGCCCATACTAGTAAGCAGTAAACTCTACAAAAACAAACCAAACGCACTGAATCATGGGCTGAATTTATCTAAAGGAAAAATCGTAGGCGTAATAGATGCTGAAGACATAGTTGAGGGCGACCTGCTCTTAACCGTAGCATACAGCATCATCAAAAAGGGATATGATGTTGTACAAGGGGTTCTGGATATGGTTAATGAAAATGATGGATGGAAAAACCTAATGCAACGGGCGGAATATTCCTATTGGTTTCAGCACCTTTTACCTGGCATGGAGAAAGCGGGCTTGCCATTACCTCTAGGCGGCACAACCAATTTCTTCAGGGCAGATTTGCTTCGATCCGTAGGAGGATGGGACCCAAAGAATCTCACAGAGGACTTTGAGCTTGGCATCAGGCTATACAACCTCAATTTAGCTAAAGCAGCAGAGCAGAAAAAGCAGATCAAGCAGGGGAAAGATAATACCACATATTATCCGTACATTAACCCGTATACAGCTGATTTTTACGCTAAGCATGCACAGGACTACAGTGACCAAGATATCGACGGTGTACTCAATAAAATTGACAGGAAGCAGCATGGGCCTGCCAATTATATACAGAGCACGGTGCAGATCAAAATGGTCCATTCAGTTACTGAGGAGGAATCACCTACATCTTGGAGCGCTTGGATGGCCCAAAGAAGAAGATGGCAGCAAGGCAAGATACGTACTGCAAGGACATATGCCATAAATATGCCTAAAACTGCCAAAGGGAAGGTCAATACCGCAATGGTCGTATTAGCTCCGCATATATCCGTATTAAACATATCTGGCATAGCAATAGGGGCTTATGCATTTGCGACCCATGCGCTCTCAGCACCAGTATTAATGTTCACATACTTTAACATAGCATCAATGTTCGCATACTGCATAGCAAATGGCCTCAGTTATGCAGCTGTTGCAAAGCCGGAGCAAAAACCTCATTATAGGCTCAGGGCTGCAATGGTCACTATAACGACCCCCGCATATTGGGTAATGCAATGGGCTGCCGATATGGAGGCATTGAAGCGCGAGTACATAGACAAGAACAGTACCTGGGATAAGACAGAGCATAAAGGTAGGCACTTCAAGCATTCCACAAAAAGCCAAGATAAAGAGCCTAATACCACAAAATGATATCATAAATCTGCTATAAAATTACAGAAATGCAATAGCAGAAAGCCCACGATTTTCAATCGTGGGATGAATGCGAAGATTTATGGGCTTTGATGATGAAAAATATAAATATTGAAAAGTCCTGCAAATAAAACTTCTTCGGAAGAAGCACACAGGAAACTATCAAATAAAGGCTTCCGCAAGGATGCTCTGCGGCATTGAGCCCC
>JABEBX010016676.1_pt1 | contig 16946 bp, 19 predicted proteins | sample 7245971 | NCBI WGS metagenome assembly JABEBX01 (sample SAMN14506365, study PRJNA622280) | hot springs metagenome | biome: hot spring [ENVO:00000051]|acidic hot spring [ENVO:00002120]; feature: spring [ENVO:00000027]|sediment [ENVO:00002007]; material: sediment environment [ENVO:01001048]... | reverse complement strand
AATGATATCAGAAAAACCTTAATATGTGTTGACTAATTTTCTTATATATGATATACTCCTATAAAAAGAAAGGAGTTTTGATCATGGATCATGAACATTTCATGCGTCACCAGCATTTCAACGATAGTTTAAGAAAATCTATGGTGTCGGAAGTTGTAAAAGCCATGAATCTCAAGGCAGATGATACAGTTTTCGATATCGGATCCGGAGATGGATTTTATTCAAATGAATTTTCAAAAGTTTGTAAGGCAGTTTTTGCAATCGATGAGTATGAAAAAAACTTCGAAAGCAAAAATTATGAAAACCCAAAAATAAGGAAGGTACCCGAAAGTATTTGTGAATGGATAAAGAAAAATGATTTTTCTGAAGCAAATCATGTTTTTTTCTCAAATTCCTTTCACGATATGGAATGTCAGGATGAAATATTGAGTGCTTTATCAAGGTTAAAAAAAGGATCTTATCTTGATATGGTCGAATTCAACCTGAAAGCACTTTTTGGACCTCCAAAAGGCATTAGATTTTCAAAGGAAATGCTTAAAGCAAAAGTTGAGCTTTATGGTTTCAAAGAAACAAATTACTTAGAATTTGAAAATCATTATTTCATCTCTTTTGAAAAGGTTTAAATGTATCAAAAAGATAGATTTGCTGAGTACAAACTTTCTCAAGGATCTTTCTTTGACCTTTTAGAATTTCAAAGTCTTAAGCCCTCGGGAGATCCGAAAGTTGATCACGTTAGGGCAAGGATTTACAATTCTGATCAACCTAAAGGTGCCATAGTTTTCGTTCATGGAACTTCAACGATAACGATGGCTCTTGATAAAAGAATTGAAAAAGGCGTTTTTGTTGTAAGTGGTGGAAATTACGAGTACATAACGTGGAAAAGCATTGCAACGAAAGTCTTGAGAATTTCTTATGAGGAAAATAAATTTTGTAATCCACAAGCATGTGAAAAAAAACATAAGTCATTCGATAAAGCGATAATCAATTTTAAATCGTTAAAAATGCTTGAAGATATGCCACCATGCTTTACCTACGATCCATCGCTGTTTGCCAAATTCATAATGCCTAGGGAAACACTTTTTTTCACGGCAATGTTTGATTTCTTTATACCCAAAAGATCGTCTGATGATCTTTGGAAAAGGATTGGAAAACCTAAACGTTATATACTTCCAGCGGGTCACGTGAGTGCTCATATTATTTTCAAGCATTTCATTTTGAATAAAACTTTAGAATTTTTTGATAAGGAGGAATGAAAATGTTAATAGCATTACCAGTTATGGGAAATGATGGAATGGATGTTGAGGTATCGGAACATTTTGGACATGCACCTTTTTTTGCCTTCGTTGAGGTGGAAAATGGGAAGATATCATCTGTTGAGTTCAACGAAAATCCTTTTGAAAATAATCATTTGCAAGGAAGCGTACCCAATTTCTTGATTCAAAGAGGAGTCAATGTGCTTATAGCCGGCAGTATGGGACAAAGAGCGTACGAAATTTTCATGCAAAACGGTATCGATGTTTATCCTTACGCTGAAGGAACTCTCAAAATGGCCATAGAATCTTATCTTTCAGGAAGTCCCAAGCATGATTACACGGGCGATCGTGCACGCGATCATGAAGGTGGATGCGCAGGCGATCATGAAAAAGATTGTCGATAGAGCAAGCATAAGGCGAAAACCGAAGGTCATACGCTATTTGCTATACGCTGTTTCATATGGGCTCTGGCAGGTACCCCCCCCCGATGTCTGGCCCTCGCTGACGCTGCGGAGGCCATCTCGAGGGCACCCTGTCTTCCGCCATCCCTAATCTCTAATCTCTAATCCCTAATCCCTAATCTCTGTTTGGTACATCGGCTCCAGCGTGATGCTCTTCATTATTACCATTCACTAATTCCTAATGTCTAATCTCTAATCCCTGATCACGCGCTTCGGCAGGCACCCTCTCGATGTCTGGTCCTCGCTTCGCTGCGGAGGCCATCTCGAGGGCACCCTGTCCTCCGCCATTACCAATCACTAATCTCTAATGTCTAATCCCTATTTACCGTTCACGCGTTACTGTATTTGCTATTTGCTATACGCCATAGGCCATATGCTATATGCTATTCGCCATGTGTTACGTACTGTTTTGTTTTGAATTGTGAAAATATGTGATATAATCATTTTACCCGTCCTACAAATGTAGGACCAAATTGTCCATGGGAGGTAAGTTTATGAGGATTTACGAAACACTTTTCATCATCGATCCAACTCTTGAAGAAGAGGCAAGAAACAAACTTGTCGATCGGGTTAAAAACCAGATCGAAGAAAAAATGCAGGGTAAGATAAGACAGATAGACAGATGGGGTGTAAAGCAATTAGCCTTCAGTGTTCAAAAGTTTAACGAAGGCGATTACACTGTGATTTTGTTCGATTCTGATCCATCTCAAATCAAATCTCTTGAAGAGATGTATATGGTGATACCAGAAATTTTCAGACATCTTATTTTAAGAAGAGAAGATCTTGAAAAACATCCTGTCGCTCCAAAAGCAGAAGTTGAAGTTGAAGAGGTCACAACAGCCGTGAATACAGAGTCGAATGATGTTGCCTCGTTAAAAGAGGCAGAGGACTCGTGAATTACAACAAAGTCATACTTGTTGGAAGAATAACCCAGGATCCGCAGATGCGAACTGGAAATAGTGGTAGTGAGGTTGTAACTTTCAACATAGCGGTAAACAGGAATTACTCGAAAGAGGATAAGCAAACTGATTTTTTCAGAATTGTTTGCTTCGGTAAAAATGCCGAATTTGTTGTTTCTTACATAAAAAAAGGCAGGCTTTTGCTTATCGATGGAAGTTTAAGGAATAATTCATGGACCGATAAAGAAGGAAAGCAAAGGGTTACGACGGAAATCATAGCAAGTAAAATTCAGCCGCTCGATAAAAAGAACGGTACGATTGAAGAAACACAGGACATTTCTTCAGAAGGGCAATTGCCCTCTCTTGATGAAGGAGATACAAATTCCTCTCAAGATGAAGATAACGATGTGCCATTTTAAAAAATAACGGAGGTTGATTTCAATGAGTTATGATAGAGATTCGAATAAAAAAGAAAAAGGTAATTTTAGAAGGAAAACAAGAAAATGCTTTTTCTGTACAAATGAAATAAATTACGTTGATTACAAAGACACAAGAACTTTGAAAAAATTCGTAAGCGATAAAGGGAAAATCCTTCCAAGAAGGATAACTGGAACATGTGCGAAACACCAAAGGATGATCGCTGAGGCAATCAAGCGTTCAAGAGAAGCCGTACTGATATCATATACCAAAGATTAAGAGGCCAAGAGGCCTCTTTGCGTTGTACGAATGGTGGTGGTAAAATGAAGGTTTTACTTTTACAGGATGTTAAAGCTTTAGGTAGAATGGGCGAAATAGTTAATGTTTCTGATGGGTACGCAAGAAATTACCTTATACCCAAAAAACTTGCCGTTGAAGCAGATCAAAAGATCGTTAAAGAAGTTGAAAGAGAAAAAACACTTGAAGAATTAAAGAAAAAAAAAGAAATAGAAGAGGCTAACAGAAAAATTTCAGAACTTATGAAAACAGTTTTGGTCGTTAAAGCCAATTCAGGTGAAGAGAATAAATTGTATGGTTCAGTTACATCTTCAGAAATTGCTGAAAAGATCTCGGAATATTTGGGTGAAAGTTTTGACAGAAAAAACATAGAAATGGAGCCGATAAAAGAACTTGGCACTTATGAAGTAAAAATGAAATTTGGAAATGGCTTATCCGGTAAGGTAAAAGTCAGGGTTGAAAAGAATTGAACATAATAATGTATTCAAAAGCGCTTTACTCCTCATGGATGTACTATTCCCCAGATAGAATGCTTATAGATTGTGGCGAGGGGGTAAGCACTTATCTTGGTAATAAGTCTTTCGCCGTTCAAAGGGTTTTTCTCACTCACGGTCATGCAGATCACATAGCCGGTCTATGGGGTCTTGTCAACACAAGAAACAATGCCATGGGAGATAAAGAAAAATCTCTTGAGATATATTATCCTAAAAGTAGCCGATCTGTAGAAGAATTCCTCGATTTCATATTGAAAGTGAACAACGATCTTAAATACATGCTCTCCATAAAACCCATCGAAGTTGGAGAAGAAATAGTGCTTCACAGAACAGGCGGTGTGAAAAGAGTCATAAGACCTTTTAAAACGCACCATACGATAAACGAAATAAGTTTTGGATACAACATATACGAGCGACGTAAGCATCTCAAAGATAAATACAGAAGTCTGAGCCAAAATGAAATTCTTGACATGATAAAGAAGTACGGAAGAGAAGAAATAACCGTCGATTATGAGCACAAAATATTGACGATAAGTGGAGATGCGACTCCAATTTCCGTAAAGGACGCTTACGAAACAGATCTTCTTGTTCACGAATCGACTTTTTTGGACGAAGCAGATAGGAAAGGGAATAACCATTCTTCTGTGAAAGAAGTGCTTAGATTGTCAAAAGAGGCTAAGGTTAAATCTTTAATACTTTACCACATTTCAACAAGATATGAAAGAAACATAAAAAGATACATAAATAGAGCTGTTGATGAAATTGGCGTTGATTTTCCTGTGCTTTACGTTCATCCTTCAAAGATCTTTACATTAAAATGAAAGGGTGATAGTATGGTTCTTATCTTTTGGATATTTCTCGGTGCTTTGATGTGTGTAACGGAGATTTTTATGCCGACTTTCTTTCTTTTCTGGTTCGGGCTTGGTGCCTTTGCTGCCGCCATAACATCTTTCTTTGCCGATCTGATAATTCAAATTGTGGTTTTCATAGCAGTTTCTGCTGTGCTTGTGATATTTACACGTCCTCTGGCTATAAAGGTGCTTCAAAGAAAAGATTCTCCAAGAAAGATAAGTATAGACGAAATCGTTGGCGAAAGGGCGCTTGTAATCGAAACGATAGATTTTGAAAAGAACAGAGGCAAAGTGAAGGTAAATGGGGATGTGTGGAGGGCATTTACGGAAGACGGCTCCACTGTAAACATCAACGATTATGTGGTAATTTTAAAGGTTGAAGGTACGAAGTTGATCGTTAGAAAGGAGGAAAAGCAATGATACTCGGAATTATCATTGGCGCTATAATAGCCATATTTTTGATCATCGTTGCGATAACAGGTATAAAGATAGTAAGACCATTTCAAAGAGGTCTTGTCGAACGACTTGGTAAATTTTCAAGAGAAGCACAATCAGGCCTTCAATTCATAGTACCGTTCTTTGAGAGAATGACAAAGATTGATATGAGGGAACATTTCATAAATGTGCCGCCTCAAGAGGTCATAACCCGTGATAACGTCGTTGTCGCTGTCGATGCGATAATATATTATCAGGTCTCAGACGCTTTCAAAGTCAACTATAACATCAAAGCCTTCGAGCCAGCTGCGACGATGCTTGCACAGACAAATTTGAGAAATGTCATAGGTGAACTTGAACTCGATCAGACACTTACATCGAGAGAGATGATCAATGCAAAGCTTAGAGATACGCTTGATGAAGCAACTGATAAATGGGGCGTGAGGATAACAAGAGTTGAGATAAAGAAAATAGAACCTCCAAAGGACATAACAGAATCTATGAGCCAGCAGATGAAAGCGGAGAGAACCAAAAGAGCGGCCATACTTGAGGCTGAAGGAATAAAGCAATCGCAAATTTTGCAGGCAGAAGGGCAAAAACAATCCCAGATTTTGAAGGCAGAAGGAGATGCTGCGGCCATACAAAGAATAGCAGACGCACAAAAATATAAATTTCAAACTGAAGCAGAAGGTCAGGCTGCGGCCATAAAACTTGTCTTCGATTCAATTCATTCCGGTAATCCAACCCCCGATCTTATAACGATAAGATACCTTGAAGCACTTCAGCAAGTGGCGAATGGACAGGCAACGAAAATCTTTCTTCCATTTGAAACTTCAGGCGTGCTTTCAAGCCTTGGAGCAATTGCAGAGATTTTCAATAAAACACCCTCAAAGGAGGAGTCTAAGAAAAGTTGAACCTTTTCTCAACAATCTGGTTGAACATTCTTGAAACTGTGCTCATAACCATAGCAGGTTTTGTGCTTGCCTTCTGGTATGTGAGAAGTCGCGTTGTAGAAAAGAAACGACTGGGGACGAGTTTCTTAAGGTATTTTCAAGGGCTTTTTCCGGTCGGGGTGATGTTTTTCGGAATATACGTAATTTTAACTTTTAACCATGCGATCGGATCTCTTATCATGGTACTTTCAACCTTTATTTACATAGTATCAAACATAACTTCCTATGTTGACAGATACGATAGTGTTCACAGGGCAACGATACTTTCACTCGGATACACACGTCAGGAATATGCGGTAAGATATCTTTTCAAAAATTCTTTAAATTCATGGATAATGGCATCTCTAAATTTTTTCATTGCGCAATCTGTTGCCCTGATATTCATTCAAAGTATCGCAACTCTCAAGATAGTTTCTTTTGAAATGGATGTACTTTACATATCCTTAATTTTCATGATCTGCGGTTTTATACTTTCTCTTGCAAAAAGATTCGATATTTTAGAAATCAAAAGAAAAGAATGAAAAAGTATGTAGCGCATGGCAAGGCAAACAGGCATACAGCATATAGCCTATGGTGAATACAGTGACGGGTGACGCGTAACGCGTGATCAGAGATTAGGGATTAGACATTGGAGATTAGTGAAGACAGCATATAGCAAATGGTGTATGGCGTAGAGCGTGATGCCCCAGAGGAATCCTTCGCAGCGAAGCGAGAACAGATTCCGACGGGGCGCATGCTGGAGCATTAAAGCAAAACCAGGGAATAGAGATTAGGGATTAGACATTAGAGAATAGTAAGAAGTGATCAGTGATGCGTAACGCGTGATCAGTCGAAAACAAAAAGGCGATTCCTTGTCAAGCAAGGAATGACTAACAGTTCGCGGAGGGCATCATGCTGAAGCCAAGATTCGAAATTAAAAAAGGTTTAGTACATCATGATCTTCGGCATGGATCTTTGCAATCAATGATTCCCAATCCCTCCTTGCACATTGGACACACATCGGGAGCGTAAATCTTTGCAGGAATACTTATGATAGAATTTACAGAGAATTCATCTATTTTTTCGATTTGACCCATTTTTACCATTGACGAAAGACCCGTTACCTCGCTTCCAAAATCTTTAAGAGTAAGGAGCGCTTTGTGCACTAATTTTTCATCGTATATCAAGTCCTGCACTATCAGTATGTTTTTGAACATCATTGGATCAAAACAATGAGTGAATGATAGATCACCATTCTTATCTTCTTCAAGGTACATAAAAGGTACATCCATAGTCCTTGCGACCTCATAACCTATTATCGTGCCATTTGGTGTTAACGATAAGATGCAATCTGGTGCAAATCTTTGCAATCTTAAGGCCATTTCAATTCCTATCTCTTTTGTTCGCCATGTGTATTGAAGCGTTCTGGCACACTCAATGTAGGTATCTGAATGCATTCCGGACTCCAAAAGAAAATGGCCATAAAAAATTGAACCGGTCTCGCTTAATATATTTTTAACGTCTACCATTTTTTATCACCCCAAACAAAGTTTGCCATCATATGCTATTCAATTTGGCTGAGTACGTTAACAATTGTTTCAAGAGCATCATCCGATGCTGCTTTTCTAATTTCGTTTCTTGTCCCACCGTAAATTCTTTGCCACGTTCGATTTTCAAACTTCGATGAAAGTCCAAACCATACCGTTCCAAGTGGTTTATCCTTTGTTTCCCCTGTCGGGCCTGCTATGCCTGTTGTGGCGATGGCTATGTCCGTGTTAAAGACCTTCAAAGCACCCTTTGCCATTTCAAAGACACATGCCTTTGAAACGACACCTTCTTTCATTATCGTTTTTTCGCTCACACCTAAGATTTTTACCTTAGACTCATTTGAATAGACAACAACTCCTCCCATAAAAAAATCTGAAACACCAGGAATACTCACAATCCTATCTGAAATCATTCCACCTGTTACAGATTCAGCGACGGACAAAGTCAACTTTTTTTCTTTAAGCAACCTGTAAACTTCTTCTTCAATTGTTTCTTCGACCTTTCCTAAAAACTTTGGAGGAAATCTTTCCAAGACTTTCTTTCTCAAATTTTCCAGCATCAAAATGGCATCATTTTCATCTTTACCCTTTGCCGTCAAAGATATCTCTATCCATCCTTTTTTCAAAAAAGTCGAAATTGTTGGATTAGAAGAAAGTGCAAGATCGTGAATTCTGTCTTCAACTTCAGATTCTTTAAGGCCAACGATCTTTATAACGTCATTTTTTGTGTATCCATTTCCAAATTTTTTTAGAAATGCTTCAAGTCCATTTCTTATTATGGATTTTATCTCTTCTGGAGGTCCGGGAAGCAGAATCAAGTATTTCCCATCCTTGTTCATGACAATGCCTGGAGCAACTCCCGCTGTATTTTGAAATATAGTAGATCCAACAGGAATCGCGGCAAAGGATCTAGATATACGCTCTGGAACATTTCTTTCCATAAGGTATCTGTAGAGATCCGAATCAATTTCAAGCGAAATAGAGGTGGCAATAGATGCTGCTTGCTTGGAAAGATCACTTCCGGTCCCGCCAAGTCCTCCTGTGGATAAAACTATGTCAGATCTTTCAAGAGCCTCTCTATAAACATGGGCTATCCTTCCGACGTTATCTCCAACGGTCGTGTACCTGTATATATCAATTCCACATCTTGCAAGCAGATCGCAAAGGATCCTTGCATCTTCATTACAACTTTTTCCAAGCAGAAGTTCTGTGCCGGTAGAAACTATCTCGGCATTCATAGGAGCCCTCGATTTTTCGCTCTGAAAAAAGCCACTATCGTTTTTGAATCAACTATCTCGTTATTCATTATCATAAGTTCAACTTCCTGAATTGTGAAATATTTTGCCTCGACAAATTCGTCTTCATCCAAATGCGTTTTCCCATTCGAAATTTCGTCGGCAAAATAAAGATAAATTTTCTCATCAGAAAAGCCTGGGGTTGTATAGATATGACCGAGTTTTTCCCATTTCCGTGCAGTTACACCTGTTTCTTCCATGAGTTCTCGCTTTGCGCAGTTCAAAGGATCTTCTCCTGCATCCAATTTCCCTGCGGGGATTTCCCAAAGGATCTCATTTATGGGATACCTATACTGCCTTTCCAGAATTATCTTATTTTCATTGGACTTAACAATCACGGCAGAAGCACCGGGATGTCTTACAACTTCTCTAAAAGATGTATGTCCATTTGGTAATTTCACCTCATCAACGTAAAGGTGGAGTATTTTACCCTCAAATTTTTCAGAAGAATTGATCTTTTTTTCCGATAGTTCCATTTTTGCCTCCATTAATCGCCACATTCTGCTAATTTTCAATTTTCATGGTAAAATTTATATTGATCATCAATATCTATTTTATACTAAACCTTTTTTAAAAGTGAAATTATCATGGCGAACGACATATAGACTATGGCAAATGGCGCATGGTATATAGCGTATAGCATATAGCAAATAGAAAAAAGGGATTTGAAAATAGCGTATAGCATATAGCAAATGGCTTATGGCAAATTGCATGTCGTGCGGAGAGCATGATACCACAGAGGAAGCCTTCGCAACGAAGTGAGGACATGCTGGAGCCAGAACCGTAAATTTGATTATGTATAACATTGAAATCTGAATTGGAGATGAAGATGCGTTTCAAAAATAAAATTGGATCCTTAATCCATTCAAGACAAAACATGTCTCAAGCCATAATGTTAATAACGATCTTGACGCTCACCTCTAAACTCATGGGTTTCGTTAGAGACATATTCATAGCATATTTCTTTGGAACTGGAAGAGTTATGGATTCTTATCTTGCATCTCAAAGTCCACTTGGACTCGTAAACGGAATAATAACTGGCACGATAATATCTGCTTTCATACCACTTTTTATACGAGTCATGAAAAACAAAAGCACACAAGAGGCAAAACATTTTTCTGCCACCATCTTTTATTCTACTACTTTGATGCTTGCTGTAGTTGTTGTGCTTGTAGCAATTTTTGCGCCTCAGGTAACAAGTCTTTTTTTCCCGGGGTTTGGAAAAGACGATCACGATATGACTGTTAATTTTATAAGGTGGATGAGCTTTGCCACGATCATAGGGGCAATGCTAAGTTTTGTCAACGGCCTTTTACAAAGTGAGAAAAAGTTTCTGGCTTATCCTTTAGTTGGTCTTAGTTTCGACTTCATAGTTATAGGAACCTTATTTGCGACAAAACATTTAGGAGCGATATCTCTCGCACTTGCATGGACCTTGCCACCTACCTTCATTTTCATAGTGCTCGGTTTCGCCGAAAGAAAATTTCTCAACCCTTTTAACGTGAAAAGGGGTATCACCGAGACAAAAGACCTTTACAAAATGATCTGGCCACTGTTTTTCTCAAGTGCGCTTGGAATGCTTAACACCATAATAGACAGGACTTTTGCATCCACTCTTGAAACTGGAGCGATAAGTTCTCTATCTTACGCAAATAGAATAACAAGTTCGGCCACCAGTGTGCTTGGAACGCCAGTTGCACAGGTCACCTATCCATCGGTGGCATCGCGCGCTGCTGAAAATGACATGAGAGGCCTTACAATAACCACAAAAAGAGCAATGAAATTACTTGCCTTCTTCCTTATTCCCGTTACATTTGCACTGCTTCCATTATCAAAGCAAATTATAACCTTGATCTTTCAACGTGGCAGTTTTACAGCAGAATCAACGATGCTCACTTATCCACCGTTGATAGCCTTTTCACTTTCGTTATTTACAGGAGCCCTTGGCTCTGTGCTTGTTCAGATTTATTATTCTTTCAAAAACACGAGAACTCCAATGTTTCTCGGAATAATAGGTCTTCTGATAAACATAGGTCTGAATTTTCTTTTCATATCTCATTTAAAGCAAACGGGTCTCGCACTTTCCACTTCGATTTCATCCATATATTTCATGGTAGCAATGCTCATATCTTTGAGGATAAAATTCAAAATATGGTTTTTCGATATGTGGTATTTCATAAAAGTTTTAATATCTTCAATCTTGATGGTTGGCAGTATATACATCATCATGGCAATTTTACAAGGAAAGATAAGAGATTTCTTGGCAATTTTTGCTGGCATTGGTATTTACTTCTTCTTTTCGTGGATATTCAAAACACTTCCAAAACGTTTCTGGAAATTTCTAAAGTTCAAAAAAGCATCTGAAGAAGAAAAATTATGAAAAATTTCGCACAATGACTTCTTCTATCTCTCCTCTACCTTCTTTTTTTGAATTTATCATTCTTCTTGCGTGAACGATTCGCACATCGTAGTTAGCATAAAGTTGTCTTACCAATGGAGTATTTGAATTGCTCAGCATCAAAAGGCATCCTTTTTTATCAAGTGATTTAAAGCATTCTGCCAATCTAACCTGATCTTCGACACGAAATTTACCGGCATAGTTTGTAAAATTGGATGTTTTAGAGATAGGATGGTAAGGAGGATCGAAATAAATGAAAGTATTCGGCTTTGCATGATCGAGTACGATTGAAAAATCACCAAAAATTACTAAAACATCACTCAATACCGCACTAACATCTCTGAGGTGCTTTTCATCTAAAATTTTAGGATTTTTGTATCTTCCAAAAGGGACGTTAAATTCACCCTTTTTATTCACGCGCCACAAACCATTGTAAGCGGTTTTATTAAGATAAAGGAACCGTGACGCACGCTCAGCTGGACTCATCTTTGATGGATCTTGAGAGCGCATTACGTAATAATATTCACTTGTATTTTTGTGCTTTTTCAAATCTTCGATCAATTCTTCCACGTTGTTTTTGACAACGTTATAGAAATTAACAACGTCAAAATTCAGATCGATCAAAATCGCTTTAGGCGGCAAAAGATGGAAAAACAATGCTCCACTTCCCACGAAAGGTTCTATGTAAAGGTCAAATCCTTTTGGAAGTAAAGGTTCAAATTGCTCTAACAATTGATTTTTTCCGCCTGCCCATTTAAAAGGCGGTTTTATCGCGATATTATTCTTCATATGGCTGTGGAAGCTTAAATCCCTTCAAAATAAGAACTTCTCTTAAAATATCCGGATAATCTGTTATTATCCCATCAACATCCATCGAAATGAACCTTTCCATCTCCGATCTATCATCTATCGTCCATGGAATAACAAGCATTCCATATTCATGAGCACTTTTGATCAACTTTGAGTCGCACTCTTTGTAATACGGAGAGATTACACTCACTCCCAAACTTTTTGCCATTTTGATGGGATCATCTCCAAAATCAGAAAGTTTTACTCCACCTGTCCACATCGTATTTCGATAATAAGAACTTTGAAGCAAGGCAACGGTCGTGATTCAAGGATCCATCTCTTTGACAAGTCTTAAATTTTCCCAGTTAAAGGATTGAATCATGACGGTATCTTCAAGATCGTATTTTTTTATAAGCGGCACAAGTACATCCACAAAAGTTTTGGCGTCGTAAGTGCTTCCAAATATTGGGGGGAAAACTTTTGTTTCCACATTCATCATGTACTTATTTCCAGTTTTTTCCTGCATCATTTTGACAAAAGTGAAAACTTCCTCAAGAGATGGTATCTTCTCATTTTCGATCTGCATCTGACGCGGCCATTTGTAATCAGATCTCATGATGCCAAAGTCGTATTCCAAAAGTTGTGCGTAAGTCATATCCTTTATCAAAGGCTTATCATTTATGAAGTGCCCATCTTTTGAAACTTTTTGAGGGTTAAGATAAGATTGAAAAAGCAATCCTCTTCATGATATCCCCCTTATTCAAGTATATCAAAAATCTTTTTAATTTTGAATCTTGGCTCCAACATGTATCTAATAACTTCAATGCGATCCCACATCAAGTGTGGGATGACGGTAAACAAATAAGTGCTGCGAAGGATCCCTCTGGGGTACCATGCTCTCCGCACGACATGCAATTTGCCATAAGCCATTTGCTATATGCTATACGCTATTTTCACTAATCTCTAATCCCTAACGTCTAATCTCTATTTGCCGTATGCCATGCGCTGCCGACCTTTGAAGTGGGTTTAGTGTAAAAACATCAAATTGACAAAACATTACTCTTATGGTATACTTTTAAGTGAAAAAAATAACTAAGGAGGGTTTTATATGTTTATAGACTACGTAACGATTCAGCTCATTGCCGCAGCCAGCGGTTTGTTCCTTGCAGGTTTGTACGCCATTAAGTTCGCATCTCCTCTTAAGGAAAGGGTCGGATTTGTTTACAGCTTTTGGATGGCAGGTGTAGTTTTATCAATAACCGGTTTCGATATGATCTTCACGTGGCCATTACCGGGTGCATACAACATCATATTTGGAGAGCCAGCGATATGGTTTGGCATACTTTTGATCTTTTTGGGATTTGCCATCAAGGCAGAAAATGATCTGTTCCCTTTAACGTTGATGTTCTCGGCTGGTGGGCTTATAAATCTCGTGATATCAGGTGATATTTTGATTTACAACATGACGCAAAGTCCTGCGCTTGCATTCGTTGGATTCTTGACAAGTGGTCTTGGTGCGTTATTGGTGCCTTTTGGACTTAAATCAAAAACGGTACGTTGGATAATAGCCGTTTTATTGATAATTGCGGCAATTGTATTTGCAATAACCGGTTTTGGTGCCTATTATCAACATGCATCTGATTTTGCACACTGGGTACCTATGACGATGAAAGGCACAAAATGATGTATACTTAACCAATTTCAAAGGCCGAATGTTCAGGATGGCAAATGGCAAATACGGTGACGAGTGACGAGTAACGCGTGATCAGTAAGTAGAGATTAGACATTCGAGATTAGACATTAGAGATTAGAGGTTAGACATTAGGGATTAGTGAGTGGTAAGTTGGCGGAGAGTATGGTGCCTCAGAGGGATCCGGCGCCTTGCGAGGACAGATTCCGACGGCCACATGCTGGAGCCAAGATTGGGAATTGAAAAAGATTTAGTGTAAAATCAATTTATGAATGTAAATTTAGCAATTTTGGTTGGTGGAAAATCGAAAAGATTTGGGTTCGACAAATGTACGTATAAAATAAATGGGAAAAAGTCCATAGATTGGATACAGGAGTCCATAGGAGATCTGTTCGAGAAGGTACTTTTTGTCGGGAAAAACGATAATATCGATGATTCAATTTCAGATCTCAGATCAGGTTTTGGTCCCATTTCAGGACTCGAAGCGGCTATTTCCGATTCAAAGAAAGGTGTTTTTCTCGCTTCTTGTGATATGCCATTTGTGAAAAGGGAGATAGTCGATTTCATTTTGAGAAGAATCAACGGTTATTCCATAGTGTGCCCTGTTGTTGATGGGATCTACCAAGTGACTCATGCATTTTACTCTGATAAAATTCTACCAGATATAAAAATTGAGATGCTCAGAGAAAATCCTTCTCTGAAGCATCTCTTGTTAAAGTGCAAAAACTCGCTTTTAATCGAAGAAAAAGAATTAGAAATATTCAAGGAATATAAAAAGAGCTTTTACAATTTCAACTCTTTCGATGATCTCAATCAACACTTCTGATCTTTTCAACTTTTACCGCCGATACTTTAAATGTAGGAATTTTTGCTATGGGATCAAGCGCAGCCAAAGTTAAAATATTTGCCGGTGCTTCAGCGTAATGGAACGGAATAAAGATCAATCCCTTTTGCGATCTATCGGTTACTTTTACCTGTCCTTCTATCATCCCTCTTCGAGATGTCACACGCACAACATCCCCAGTTGAAATTTCAAGTTGCGCTGCATCTTCTGGATTTATTTCTATTTCTACCTTTGGTTTTATGTCTTCAAGTACTTTTACGCGCCTTGTCATCGTTCCCGTATGATAATGGTAAAGAATTCTTCCAGTTGAAAGGTAAAAAGGATATTCTTCATCAGGCAATTCGGGTGGATTGGTGAATTCAACTGGAATGAATTTACCAAGTCCATTTGAAGTTGAAAATTTTTTCTCATGAAGAATACCAGTACCTTGATGTATTTTCGATGTGCATGGCCATTGAATTCCTTGCTTTTCAATTCTTTCATAAGAAATACCGGCGTATATTGGTGAAACGGACGCTATTTCGTCCATTATTTCAGATGGATGTTTGTACTCTGCTTTATAGCCCATTTTGTTCATGAGCGTTTTCAATATGATCCAGTCAGGCTCCGAATTCCCTATTGGGTTAAGCACCTTTCTCACCCTTTGAACTCTTCTTTCGGTATTTGTGAACGTTCCATCCTTTTCAAATCCACTTGATGCTGGGAAAATCATGTTTGCATACGCCGTTGTATCATTGGGGAATATATCCATGTCGGCAAAAAATTCGAGATTTTCAAGGGCGCGCCTTGCATGACAAGAATCAGGATGGCTCATAACGGGGTTTTCTCCCATGACAAATAGCGCCTTTATCTTTCCATCTATCATGGCGTTAAACATCTCCACACTCGTTAGGCCTGGTTTATCTGGCAAACTCATAACATTCCAGGCTTCTTGAAATTTTTTTCTCGCATCTTCATTCGAAACCGATTGATTGCCGGGCAAAACGTTTGGAAGGCATCCTACGTCTCCAGCACCCTGCACATTCGATTGCCCTCTGAGGGGATTTACGCCTGAACCAGGTTTACCAATTTTTCCCGAAGCCATGGCAAGATTTGCTATCGATATGACATTTTTGGTACCACTGACATGCTGTGTGATGCCCATGGCGTAAAGTATGGAAGCTGATCTTGCTTTTGCATACATCTCGGCAGCGGCAATTATTTTTGACGGTTCAACGCCCGTTATCTTTGAAACATAATCTGGCGTATACTTTCTGACGGCCTTTTCAACATCTTCGAAACCTTCTGTTCTTTCCGATATGAATTTCTTATCCAAAAGATTTTCATTTATCATTATGTTCAAAAATCCGTTAAAAATGGCAAGATCCGTTCCTGGAAGATTTCTAAGCCATATCGTCGCATAATTAGCCAACTCTATTTTTCTCGGATCGACGACGATCAACTTCGCACCATTTTTAACTGCTCTTTTTACGCGAGAACCATAAACAGGATGATTTTCTGTCGTATTTGTGCCTGCAACAATTATTACCTCAGCATTTTCTATATCTTCCATTGAATTCGTCATGGCACCAGCACCAAAGGTCATGTTCAATCCTGCCACAGTTGAGGCGTGGCACAATCTTGCACAATGGTCGATGTTATTTGTGCCTATTATGGCGCGTGCGATTTTTTGAAGTAGGTAATTTTCCTCATTTGTACACCTTGCTGAGGACAAAAACGCAATAGAATCTGGTCCATATTTGTCTCTTATTTCAACAAGTTTTTTTGCCGTGTAATCAAACGCTTCATCCCAACTTACCGTTTGAAACTTTCCATTTACTTTCATAAGTGGCTCTTTTATTCTGTCGGGATGATTGACAAAACCATAACCAAATTTGCCTTTTACGCACGTTGCGACTGCATCGTTTACTTCTTTATTTTCGGTTGATCCGTTAATTCTCACAATATCATTCCGCTTTGCGTCGAAGTAAACATCTATCTGACATCCAACTCCGCAATAAAGGCATGTGGTCTTAACCTTTTCAACGGCATTCCATCGCGCTTTTCCAATCGAGGGTTTCTCAACGATGGCACCTGTTGGGCAAACTGTCGCGCACTGGCCACAACTCACGCAATCTGTTTTTGCAAGCGGAAGATCCATAAAAGTTGATGGATATGATTCGTGTCCACGTTCAACCATAGAATATATCGACATGCCCTCTATTTCATCGCAAACTCTGACGCACAATTGACATCTTATGCATTTGTTCAAATCTCTGACTAAAAATTCACTCGAATTGTCCACTTCATATCTTTTCTCTTTGAGATAACCAAATAAGGGTTTCCCAGTTGGAAAATACTCATA
>JABEBX010022474.1_pt1 | contig 16961 bp, 23 predicted proteins | sample 7245971 | NCBI WGS metagenome assembly JABEBX01 (sample SAMN14506365, study PRJNA622280) | hot springs metagenome | biome: hot spring [ENVO:00000051]|acidic hot spring [ENVO:00002120]; feature: spring [ENVO:00000027]|sediment [ENVO:00002007]; material: sediment environment [ENVO:01001048]... | reverse complement strand
TAAACCGTATTTTGAAGTTGCTTGCAAACACGTAAGCGACAAAAAAATTTTTGTTTTAAGGAGGGCACATGGGTGAAGGCACTCGGGAGGCATATTTTAGCGGAGTACTTTAGCTGCGATAAAGCTATCTTGAATAATGTTGTGGCTTTGGAAAAATTTTTGAACGATGCAGCAAAAGCTGCAAATGCTACTGTAATTTCTTCCTCTTTTCGCACCTTTCAGCCTTTTGGCGTAAGCGGTATAGTTATAATAGCTGAATCTCATTTGGCAATCCATACATGGCCAGAGTATGGTTATGCTGCCATAGACTTTTTTACTTGTGGGGATTCGGCAGATCCGTGGAAGGCTCATGAATATTTAAAAAATCTTCTTAAACCACTTTATACCAAAGAGCAAGAGGTATTAAGGGGTGTGCTTGACTTAGAACATTTTACTTATAAAGCTCAATGTAATATGGCGGTAGGGCAATGATAGATATCTTTTCAAAAGTGCCAAATGTTTATAAACTTTCATCTTCGTCTGCTGAAGGCTTAACTGTCTTGAATGCATTTGACATTGCTTTGCTAGAAAGTGGTATAGGCAATACAAACCTTGTTAAAATGAGTTCAATTTTGCCGCCAAATTGTGAATACGATGACAATATTGCCCCTTCTTTGGGTGCACTTGTGCCAGTTGCCTATGCATCGATTGTTTCTAGTAAAAAAGGTCAAAGGATTGCAGCTGCCGTTGCAGCGGCTATTCCAAAAGACAAAACAAAAAACGGTCTTATCATGGAGTATGAAGATTACGATATTACAAAGCAGCAAGCCGAAGAGACCGTGATTAAAATGGCCCGTTGGGGAATGGAGAAAAGGGGCTACGAAATAGAGCGCATAGTAAGTATTGCTGCTGAGCACACAGTTGAACAAAACGGTTGCGCATTTGCTTGTGTCATTTTGTGGTGGAAATGAACTTTTACTGTGCAAATGCTCCTTTTGAAAAGGCTAATATAGTAATTGTGGGTGTGCCATACGATGGCACATCCTCTTTTAGGCCAGGTTCTCGGTTTGCGCCAAACGCAATTCGAGAGCATTCAAGTGGTATAGAATCATACTCGCCTTACTTTGATAGAGATTTAAGGGATAAAAAGATTTGTGATGTTGGCGATTTGCCTTTGCCATTTGGTGATAAAGAGCTTGTACTTGATATCATTGAAAAATTTTCATCTAAATTGATTAAAAACAAAAAAAAGCTTTTATCAATAGGGGGAGAACACCTAATTAGCTACCCATTAGTTAAAACATTTATCAAAAAGTACGATGAGTTAGTAGTTGTGCAGCTTGATGCCCACAGTGATTTGATTGATTCATATCGCTCAGAAAAACTCTCTCATGCTACAGTTGTAAGGCGCATATGTGAGTTGTTGGGTTATGATAGAGTTTATCAGCTTGGCATTAGAAGCTTAAATAGCAGTGACTTAAATTTTCCAAAAAGAAAAGAAAACATGTGTTTATTTAACCTTGATAAGGCAAGTGAGTATGTCGAGCAAATTGGCACAAAACCTGTTTATTTAACAATAGATTTAGATGTACTTGACCCATCTATTTTTCCTGGGACTGGTACACCAGAGCCAGGTGGCGTTACGTATAAAGAGCTTATTTATTGTTTGCAAAATTTAAGCGCTTTAAATATTGTAGGATGCGATGTAGTTGAGCTTTCCCCACAATATGATACAAGCAATGTTTCAACTATTGTAGCAGCAAGCGTAATTAGAGAAGTATTGTGTATGTTATAAAAAATCTATAGGTATATCTTCAAATTTTTCTACGCACAAATCTACATTTTGCGATTTGTTTTTATTGACAAGTATTGTTTTTAGACCAAAAAGCTTTGCTGTGATAAGGTTTTGTTCCATATCATCAATCATTGTATAAAGTCTTGCTTTGTGTTTTTGCAGTACTTTTATATATGGTTGTTTGTTTGGTTTTGCTATAAATTCTGCCTCTATGATGTCGAATATATCATCAAATTCGTTTAATACATCAAGACGCTCAAGGACGTTTTGAGCATGTTTTTTTGGAGCGCTTGTAAAGATAACTTTTGTGCCTTTTATGGCTTTTAGTTTTTCTTTTAACACGTGATTGGGCTCAATAGGTGATAAATCTACTTTATGAGCAAAATCCAAAAATTCATATGGGTTTATATAAAAGTGCTTTATTAAACCCATAAGCGTTGAGCCGTAAGTTTTAACATAGAGAGAGCGCAAGTCTTCTATAGAATCTTCGCTGATTTTTAGGCGCTTTTTTATAAATACTTTGATATTGTTGTTTATTTCATCAAATATACCCGTTTGAGGCCTATAGAGTGTTTTATCCAAATCTATTAAAAATACTTTCATGTGCTTATTTGTAGCATAAAACGCAATACAATTCAATACAAGTAGAATGTTCTTGACAATAGAGCAAATTGATAATATAACAAGCACATACTATGAGAATTTTGCTAACAAATGATGATGGCTATTTTTCTGAAGGGATAAATGGTTTAAAAGATTGTTTATCAAAAGAGCACGAAGTATTTATGGTAACTACAGATAGAAACAGAAGTAGCTCTAGCCACTCGCTTACACTCCACAGACCACTGAGGCTTAAGGAAATAGAAAAAAATGTATATGTTATTGATGGAACGCCTGCTGATAGTGTGCTAATGGCTATTAGGTATTTATTCAAAGATAATTTGCCTGATTTAGTAGTCTCTGGTGTAAATAATGGAGCAAATTTAGGAGAAGATGTCATTTATTCTGGCACTGTAGCAGCTGCATTTGAAGCAAGGCTACTTGGTATAAAATCTTTTGCTATTAGTCTTGCATGCTTTGATGAAGGGCCAAAGTATTTTGAAAGCGCATTTTTTTATGCCAAAAAAATTATAGATAAGTTTAATAGTTTTGATTTAGATGGTAGAACGATTTTAAATGTTAATGTTCCAAATCTTGAGTTAGCTCAAATCAAAGGTGTCAAATTTACCAAACAAGGCTCAAGGATTTACCAAGAAAATATTATTCAGCGCCAAGATCCTAGAAAAAATTATTATTTTTGGATAGGCGGGCATTTAATAAAGACAAACGATTCTGAAAATACTGATTTTTGGGCTCTTGAACACAATTACGTTTCTATTACACCAATAAAAGCTGATTTAACTGACTATGAGCTTCTAAATAAGCTTTTGATAATGAATTTTGACTTTTGATTTTGCAAGCATTCTATATTTTATTGTTTTGTATTAAAAATCACACGATTTAAAACTTGAAATATATATAATTAGGGTATATATTTGAATTAATAATCATTTTCATGGAGGTAATTATGGACGAGATGAGATTGCCATTAATAGGCGAGAGGGCACCGGAGTTTCAAGCGCAAACGACAAAGGGCTCTATTAATTTCCCTGATAGTTTTAAGGGTAAATGGGTTGTGTTTTTTTCTCACCCTGCAGATTATACGCCTGTTTGTACAACAGAATTTATTGCATTTAACAAAGAATATTCTGAGTTTCAAAAAAGGAATTGTGAGATTCTTGGGCTTTCTGTTGATTCAATTTTTTCTCATATTTCATGGATTATGAATATTGAAGAAAAGACCAACGAAAAGATTCAGTTTGCTGTTGTAGGCGACCCTATGGGAAAAGTAGCATCGCTATACGGTATGCTACATCCAAAAGCAAGCGGTTCAGCAACAGTAAGGGCTGTATTTTTTATTGACCCAAATGGCATAATTCGGGCTATACTGTACTATCCTTTAACAAATGGTAGAAACATAAAAGAGATTATCAGACTGTTAGATGCATTGCAAAAAACAGATTCAGATAAAGTGGCTACACCTGCTAATTGGGTAGGCTCAAAACAAGTTTGGGAGTTTAGTGAAGAAAAAGTGATAGTAAGCGCTCCTTTGACTGTTGATGGTGCAAAACAAAGGATTAAGGAAGGCTATGATTGCATAGACTGGTATTTGTGCTTTAAAAAATAGCTAGTCTTTGTTTAAAGGGTGAAATTTATCGTAAGCTTTAATTAAATCCTGCAGCGATAGGTGAGTGTATACTTGTGTAGCAAGTATCGATGAATGGCCTAAAAAGCGCTGCAGGATTCTCAAATCCATGCCATTGTTTAATAAATGTGTAGCGCGTGAATGCCTTAGCGTATGCGGTGAAATATCTTTTTGAAGCGTTAGTTTGGCGTATTTTTTTACTATGTTTTCAATTGAGCGCACTGTAAGTCTTTTGCCAAATTTATTTAAAAACACCGCACCTGTTTTTCTATCATTAATGTAAGCTTTTAGGATTTGCAATGCTTTTGGACTTGTGGGCACACTCATTTGTTTAGCGCCTTTTCTTGTAATAAAGATTGTATTGCTTGAGAAGTTAATATCTTCAATATTTAGGTTTGATAGCTCAGATACCCTAAGCGCGCTTGAATACAACAACAAAATTATGGCTTTATCTCTAATAGATGGTATATTTTCAATAAAAGTCATTGTTTCATCTATATCTAAGAATTTGGGCAAAGGTTTAGATGATTTTGGCCTAACAATAAGCTCAAAATCAAAATTATAAATACCGCTTTTTTTTAAAAAGTTATACAAAAGGCTTAATGATGAGAGTTTGCGTTTTATTGTAGTTGAGCTTTTTTTGTTGTTTTTTAAAAAAACAATATATGCATTGATATCGTTTTCTGTTACCTTGTATGTTTTTGTGTACTCTATAAATTGTGCAACATCCAAAAAATAAGCGTCTACAGTATGTTTTGATTGGTAATTGCTTTTTAAGAAATCGAGAAATCTACTCAATACATCCATGGATTTTTAGTATTTTTTCAATAATTGACGTAGTGGATTTTCCTTGAATATAATCAATTAATACTACGCTGCCACCATTTTGGACAACAATATCTGAGCCTACAACAAATTTATTTTTCCAATCTGCACCTTTTACCAATATGTGAGGCAAAACGCGCTTGATTAGCTCATATGGCGTTTCTTGCTCAAAGATAACAACATAATCAACAAAGTAAAAAGCGCTCAAAACAAATGCCCTATCAAATTGATTATTTATTGGTCTTTTTTCGCCCTTAATTTGCTTAATTGAGCTATCTGAGTTTAAGCCAACAATTAGTATATCTCCTAGTTCTTTTGCTTTTTTTAAGTAATTTACATGTCCAGCGTGAATGATATCAAAACAGCCATTTGTAAAGACAATTTTTTTGCCTTGTGTTTTTAGAGTTTCGCTTATATATGTGATTTCTTCAAATGATTTTATTTTGTCCATAAGTCTTCAATCATTGCGCAGATATTGTGTATAACAAATATGTGTATTTCTTGGATGGTAGGCGTATAATTAGAATTTGCAATAAAGCTTATATCGCATATATCTTTGATAATGCCGCCATTTTTTCCAAGCAAACCAATTGTTTTCATGCCAAGCTCTTTTGCTTTTTTTAAGCCCAAATATACATTTTTTGAGTTTCCACTGGTAGAAATACCCAAAGCTACATCGTTTGGTTTGCTCAAAGCTGCAATTTGGCGCTCGAAGATGATATCGTAAGAATAGTCATTTGACAAGCTTGTTAAAATTGATGTATCGCAAGTAAGCGAAATAGCAGGCAAAGGGAGTCTTTCTTTTAAAAACCTACCTACAAGTTCAGCTGCCATATGCTGGGCATCTGCTGCAGACCCGCCATTGCCAAAAATCAATAGTTTGCGATTATTCTTAAATGCCAAAGCAATAGTATCTGCAATTGATTTTATTAGTAAAAAACTCTCTTTTAGCTCTAAAAATTTTTTTGCCGTTTCATCACATAATTTTTCAAAATCCATAAATGCACCCTTTATTAAAATTTATCCTTTTATTACTACAAATGGTTTTAATTTGGCAACTTTTGTGACTAGGCCTGCTTTTTCTACGATATCCACAACTAAATCAATATCTTTATATGCACTTGGTGCTTCTTCTAATAAGCCTTTTTTAGACTCAGAGAGTACGAGTATGCCTTCTTCTTTGAGTTGACTTGCAATATCAACACCTTTGAGCTTTTTTATAGCAGCTCTTCTTCCTAACAATCTGCCAGAGCCATGACACACACTATATAGCGTATCTTTTGCATTGCTTTTTGCCACACAAATATAAGAGGCGCTACCCATTGAACCTGGTATCAATACCGGATGGCCGCTTTTAAAAAAGCGTGTTTTTTTAAGAGATGCATGGTTTGCACTTACTGCGCGCGTTGCGCCTTTTCTGTGGACAATTAATGTTTTGTTTTGTCCACCAATGTTGTGTTTTTCAAGCTTTGCGATGTTGTGGCCTATATCATAGATAAGAGTGCATTGAAGTGGTTTTTTCAAAACCATCTCAATCGTTTGGCACGCTTTGGCACCCAAAATTTGCCTATTTGCAAATGCATAGTTAGCTGCTTGGTTCATTGCGTTAAAGTAATTAAAAGCCTGTGGCGTATCAAGTGGTAAACTCACAAGCTCCTTATTTGGATATGTTATTTTATCTTTGTCTGCCTTTTCCCTAAATATGCGCAAATAATCAATTGCTGTTTGATGGCCAAGACCCCTTGAGCCAGAGTGAATCAATATTGTTACTTCGCCTAAATCTATGCCAAAGTGGCTAGCTAATTGTTCATTGTAAATTTCGCTTACATAATCCAATTCCAAAAAATGATTGCCACTACCTAAAGACCCAAGTTCTGTTTTACCCCTATCTTTTGCAGCTTGCGTAAGCGCGTCGGTTTCAACTTCTAAAACGCCACCATCTTCAATAGACTCTAAGTCGCTCTCGGTACCAAAACCGTTTTTTATAGCAAAACTTGCGCCTTCAAATGTTACTTTCAATAGTTGCTTGTCGTTTAAGTAATAAATAGCTTTATCACTTACTGCTCCTTTTGGAATTGCGCTATATAGCGCATAAACTAAAGTCTCTTTTAAATCTTTTATATCCTCAAAATACACTGCAGTGCTTATTGCCCTTACACCGCAATTAATATCATAGCCAACACCGCCTGGTGAAATTACACCACTATCAACATCAAAAGCCGCAATACATCCTATTGGAAAACCATAGCCTTGATGGGCATCTGGCATTAAAATAACCTTTTTTAGCCCTGGCAATTTGGTAATATCTTGGGATTGCTTGAGTGTTTCATCTTCTTCAATTTTTCGAATGAGAGAGTCATTGCTATAGATTTCTATATCAACTGTGTTGGTTTTTAACAGGTAAAGGTAATCACTAACGCGCTCAAACATCAAATACTACCTTCATTGTGTAATACTTATCAGTTTTTTCTAATTTAGCATCACACATTGTAGCAGCTTTAATGTAAGTTTTCAACTCTCCAGAAAAAACACTTGCATATGCTTTTACATAAATTTTGTCTTCATATCGGACATGTAGTCTATAAGGATAGAGTTTTTTAGTGTAAAATATTGTTAAAAATGTATTAAGCAAATCAATTAGACAGTCATCGCTAAAGTCTGATTCTACATTAAACACTGTTTTTTCGTAAATTTTTTTTGGTTTTTCGATTAATAAACTAAACGTACAATACACAAGCTCTTTTACCAAGCCTTCAATAGTAGTGTTTTTTACAACAATTGCTATATCAGAGCCGTGGTCTAATGTTTTACACATAAAAATTTTACAACTTTGGGCCCTTGTACGCCACTGACCAGCGTTTTTTCAATGTCGGCTGTTTTGCTCTCACCAGACATAAATATGTAGTATGCGCAAGATTTTTTCGCCTTAGCAAGCTTATACGCTTCAATTAAGTTTTCTGTTATATCTGATGAATTAAATACTATGTATAAACTTTTGGTTTTCATAATACTATCCAATTTTATTTTACTATCAATATCAATTATTGCTTGTGCACTAGTTGCACTTACGCTTAAGGCTTTCACAAAACCTATATTATCGCTACAATCGTAATCTTTTTGTATATCCACACCATACGCATTTAGGAATTCTAGGCTGTTTGTTTCTATTAACTCTATATCATTGATTTTTGCAAATTTTTTTAATGCTTCAATCACAACACCACCTTGTCTTTAAATTGTTTATTTTCAAAGTTGTATAAAATTGGTATGCCAGTTGGTATTTCGACTTTTACTATTTGCTTGTCATCTAAATCTTCTATGAATTTTGTAATTGCTCTTAGGCTGTTGCCATGTGCCACAATGAGAACATTTTCATTATTTTCTAAACGAGGAATAACATGCTTTTTAAAAAACGGCAGTGTGCGTTTTAAGTTATCTTTTAGCGATTCACCATTGGGAGGTGCTACATCAAAGCTTCTTCGCCACAGTTTAAGCTGTTCTTGGCCAAATTGATTGCCAACGTCTTTTTTATTCAAACCTTGAAGGTCGCCATAGTAGCGTTCATTTAATGCCTCTTTTTTTATGATTGGTATAATTTGAATATTGCTTGAAAAGTTTGACCATTTTTTCATTTTACCTTTTGAGTGGATGATAACTGGCGTCTTAGTCATATCAAGTTTTGAAAGCATAATAAGGGCAGTTTGTATAGCTCGCGCTAATTTGGATGTGTAAACTATATCTATTTTTGTGCTTTGTATCTTTAAACCTGCTTGTAGTGCTTCAAAAATGCCTTTTTCGCTTAGAGGCACATCAACCCAACCCGTAAATAAATCTAAATCATTCCACATTGATTTTCCATGTCTAACTAAAATTAATTGTGACATATTGCCCTCCTTTTTCAATATTAGCACTTTTTTGTTTACTTTCAAGTTTAGTTGTTGACATAGAAATTATTTTGTTTTAGATTAGTTTTGTGGATATAAATGAGATTTTTAAGGTTTTGAGTTTAAAATTAGAAAATTATGAAAAAAGGCCATCACAAATCGAGTTATCCAAAGATATATATGAATTGATGGTAGATGGCAAAATAGGTTTACTTGAAGCACCAACGGGCATTGGCAAAAGCTTTGCTTACCTAATAGCAGCAAGTTTATTTGTTAAAAATTTTGAAAAAAAAGTCGTTATAGCAACTAGCACTATTAATCTTCAAAGGCAACTTATTTTGAAAGATATACCAGTAATCAAAAAAATCTTTAATGATATAAACTTTGATATAGCGCTTGGAAGACAAAATTATGCGTGCAAAAGAAAATTTTACACATACGCTTTTAGTATTTTTAGCAATATAGAAGACCCAAAGCAATTTTTAAGCAATATTAAAAATGGCACAAAAGATGAGTTTGAAATGTTGGGCGATAATGTTTTTGAGCAGATTAAATCCGATAAGGATTCTTGTATGGGACGCTTTTGCCCGCAATTTCGCAATTGTTTCTTTTTCAATGCACGCTCAAGACTACATGATGCAGATATTATCATTACAAATCACCATTTGGTTTTTAGCGATTTGTTTGATGTGGCAGAAATATTTGATTGTATCGATGTATTAATATTTGATGAAGCCCACAATATAGAAGGCAATCTTACAAGTTTTGCAACTGTGTCTTTTAATTTTTATGACCAAGCAAATATGATTAAAAATTTTTTTGGCATTGCGGGTAAAATTAGGTTATTTGAACTTATAAACAAAGCTACAAAAATCCTAGACGACCAAAAGCTTGAACTCTCAAATCTTTCAAATACTATTGAGTATAGCGCAAACTATGGCGATGAGTTTGCAGCCCAAATGTTGATGCGCATATATGACTTACAAGAACAGCTTACATTTGAGTTTATTAATTACAAAGAAAAGGTGGATATAGAGCTTGGAGTTGATTTCAAAGCAATTATTGATAAGCTCAATTTAAATTTGAAAGTGTTGAATTTGTTTATAAAAAAGCAAGATAGTGAATCAGTATTTTGGATAGAAAAGTTTAAAGATATCGTGCTATTTAATATAACAAATTTGAATTTTGCGCAAATTTTGAAGGATAAGCTCTACCCAAAGGTCGCAAGTGTAATTTTTACTTCTGCAACGCTATCTGTAAACGATAACTTTAACCTGATTAAAAACATTTTAGGCATTCAAGACCCATTCGAAAAAATCTTTAAAACAGAATTTGATTACAAATCTCAGGCAAAATTAATTGTGCTAGAAGGCATTAACAGTCCTAACACTAAAGATTACATTGACGATTTAACTAATGTGATTTTATCTGTTGCTAAACAATTACACAAGGGTATTTTGGTATTATTCACCTCGTACAAAGTGTTAAATAATGTATACATGCAAACAAGCGATGAATTATCAGTATTAGGTTATAGGATTTTAAAACAAGGTATGCTAGATAACTACAATATGCAAGAATATTTTTTTAAAGGTAAAACAATTTTGTTTGGTGTAAATAGTTTTTGGGAAGGCATAGATATTAGGGGTGATAATCTATCGTGTGTGATTATAACAAAACTACCGTTTGAAGTACCCACGCATCCGATTGAAAAAGCCAAATATGAAACTTTTGCCAAAAGTGGACAAAACGCTTTTTTAAATTACTCACTACAAAAAGCTATATTGAAATTTAAACAAGGCTTTGGCAGACTCATTAGAACAAAAAACGATAAAGGCATTATTATAATAGCAGACAATAGAGTTTTGACAAAATCTTATGGTAAGGCTTTTATTAATTCTTTGCCAGATGTTGCAATAGAAATTAAGAGCTCTCACAACTTATCTTTAGACCTAAACCATTAATTAAGTCTAAATCATCTTCGATTTTTCTTCCTGCTTGTGTAAGGTAGTTTCCTACCATAACCCCATTTGCTCCAGCATAAAACACAAATGGATGCAGTTGTTTTAAAACAAATTCCCTTCCGCCACACACCCTTATATCTTTATCTGGCAAAACAAATCTAAACATCGAGATAATCTTTAGAGCCTCTTGAGGTTTAAGTGGTGATTGTTTTTCAAGCGGTGTGCCTTTTATTGGGATTAAAAAGTTAATAGGTATAGAATCAACATCGAGATTTTTAAGCTCAAATGCCAAACTTACTCTATCTTCTATGGTTTCTCCTATACCAAATATACCTCCGCTACAAACATAAAAGCCCATTTCTTTAGCCATTTTAACTGTATTTATATCCTCTTCATAGTTGTGCGTTGTGCAAATTTTTGGAAAAAATTCTCTAGATGTTTCCAAGTTGTGATGAAATTCCCTTAAACCTGCTTTTTTTAGTTCGATAAGTTGCTGTTTTGTTTGTAAACCAATTGATACGCCAGGTATTAAATGAGTTTTTGAAATTATTGAGACAGATGCTTTTAATTTTTCAAAATCTTGATTGTTGTTTAGGCTTAATCCACTGGTTACAAGACTTGAACGCTCTATCGGGTAATTTGTATAGTATTGTATTTTTTGTTCAATAGTTGAGGTAGGTAAAAACTCATACGCCTCAATATTGGTTTTAAAATAGGCTGATTGAGCACAAAATGCGCAATTTTCACTGCAGCGTCCACTTTTTGCATTTATTATTGAGCAAAGACTCACATAATCTTTTTTAAAATGTTTCTTTAATTTATCTGCATAGTAAAATAATTCTAATATACTATCATCTTTAATTTTCAATATTTCAACTGCATCGCTAAAACAAATGTTTTTTTCAATTGCTTTTTCAAAAAGCTTATTTAGTGTCACTTACGCCTCCAATATGTTAAGTTGTTAAAGTATATAAAATTAACATACAAATTTCAAATATTTTGAATTTTGTAAAGTTATGAGATATAATAAAAACATGAATGTAGAAACTAAAGTTGTAGGTGTTTTGCAAACAAATTGTTATATAGTCCACAACAATAAAGAAGCCATTATAATTGATCCAGGAAGCGATGCCCAAAAAATAATAAACATTATAACTCAAAAAAAACTCCAACCAATATTGATAGTTAATACGCATTATCATTTTGACCATACAGGAGCCAATAAAGACATAAAGGAAGCTTTTGGTGTACCCATTGCTATTGGAGAAAAAGATGCCCCTTTTTTAGAAAATGCTTACATTGATGGTTTGATGTTTATGATTGATGTGAAACCTTCACCAAAAGCGGATATTTTGCTTAAAGAAAACGATAAAGTACCTATAGGTTTTGATATTGAACTGTTTGTTTTAGAAACACCGGGTCATTCAATGGGCTCTATATGTCTAATTAACAAACAAGAACATGCAATATTTAGTGGTGATACATTGTTTTTTGAGTCAATTGGGCGATTTGATTTACCAAACTCATCTGAAAACGATTTAAAACAATCACTTAAAAAACTACTGCTTCTTCCTGATAATTGTATAGTCTACCCAGGTCATGGCCCGACAACGACCATACAACATGAGAAATTCTACAATCCCTTTATCTAAAAAAGAGGGGAAACCCCCTCAAAAATCACTCTTCTACTTTAATTGATTCAGTTGGACATGCTTCAGCTGCTTCTTTAATTACGTCAATTGAAGCACCATCTGGGTTTTTTACCTGAGCTTTTCCATCAACCATCTCAAATACATCTGGTGCTGTATCTACACATACTTCGCAACCAATGCATGTTGCTTGATCAACGCTAACTTTTGCCATACAAACCTCCACTTTTTTTTGATATTGTAGTATACAAAGCACTACATGTCAAGTTATTGCTAAAACCAAATAGAAATAGAATTATTTGAGTTTATTTGTCTTGAAAAATTATATTTAATAATATATAAAAGCTTTTATGAATGTGTCGGTTGTAATTCCAACCTTTATGGGTGAAAAAACGCTAAAGCCATTGCTTGTTAGACTAACCCAAGAGGATATCTGCGATATAATTGTAATAGATTCAGAGTCTAAAGATAATACACTAGATATTGCAAAAGCTTTTACAAATAGGGTATATGTGATTAAAAAGGAGCAATTCAACCATGGAATAACTAGAAACTTTGGTTTAGAGTTAGCACGTTTTGAGATTGTTGTGTTTTTAACTCAAGATGCAATACCACAAAAAAATTCTATTAATATATTAGCAAGCAGTTTCAAAGATAGCAATGTTGCTATTGCCTACGGAAGACAACTGCCTCATAAGAATGCAAGTGAGTTTTCAAAACATTTAAGATTTTTTAATTATCCAAATTACTCGATTAAAAAAACGCTTGATAAAAAAGATGAGTTTGGCATGAAACTAGCATTTAACTCTAATTCGTTTGCTGCGTATAGAAAAAGTATAATAAAAAATTTTGGTGGCTTTAGTAGGCTTGATTTTGGAGAGGATGTTTATATGTCAGCTTTAGCGCTTAAAAATGGCTATGCGGTTTTTTATAATCACGAAGCTATAGTATACCATTCACATAATTATTCTCTAAAAGAAGAGTTTTTGCGATATATTGAGGTAGGCAAATTTTATAAATCCCAAAATTGGATTGAAAAAGAGTTTGGCAAAACACAAGATGAAGGTTTTCGCTACGTTAAATCGCAATTAGAATACTTGGCAAAAGCAAAAAAACTGTATCTTTTGCCTTCGTTTTTAACAAGGGATATACTAAAATTTATAGCGTTTAAACTTGCATGATTTGAGGAGATATATATGCCATTTAGCTTTGAAAAATTGAGTTTAGATAAAGCAATACTTATCAAACCGCACGTTTTTTTTGATTATAGAGGGTATTTTTTAGAAACTTACAAAAAGAGTGAATTTGAATCAATGGGTATATTAGGTGAGTTTAATCAAGACAATCATTCTTTTTCAAAAAGGGGTGTATTGCGTGGCCTTCATATGCAAAGACGCCCATTTGCTCAAGCAAAATTGGTGCGCTGTGTTTATGGTGAAATTTTCGATTGCATTGTAGATGTAAGGGCTAATTCAAAAACGTACGGTCAATATTTATCTTTTATCTTAAATGATAAAAATCACTACATTTTGTATGTGCCAGAGGGTTTTTTGCATGGTTTTGTTACGTTAAGTGATGAAGCAATTGTGCTTTATAAAGCATCAAAAGAGTATTGCAAGGAATGTGAAGATGGCGTAATTTGGAATGATCCAATACTAAATATCAACTGGCCAATAAAAGATCCAATAGTTTCAGAAAAGGATTTACAATTAGCTTCATTTAAAGATTTTGAGGCTTATGTATGATATTGATATTTGGTGCAAATGGTCAATTAGGAAAAGCTTTTACAAAGGCTTTATTGCAAGAAAACATAGATTTCAAGGCTTTTGGTAGAGAATGCGATATATCAAACCTCGATTTATTGTATGCTGCATTTAAAGAGTATAAGCCCAAAATTGCAATAAACTGTGCTGCTTACAATTTGGTTGATGATTGTGAGACAAATTACCATTTAGCTTACAAAACAAACACGCAAGGCCCAACGAACTTAGCCATTTGTGCAAAGGAATTTGGCTCGTTTTTAATTCATTATAGTACTGATTATGTTTATGATGGAGCTAAAATTGGACTATATAATGAGTCAGATTTGCCAAATCCATTAAACGAATATGGAAAATCCAAGCTTTTGGGTGAGTATGCTATTTGTGACATATTGGAAAATTATCTTATTTTGCGCACAAGCTGGGTATATGGTAATGGCAAGAATAATTTTATTGCAAAATTTACTACCTGGAGCAAACAAAATGAATATGTAAAAGTTGCATATGATGAGTTTTCTGTTCCTACATCAGCAAAAACAATTGTTCAAATTACATCACTATCCATTGAAAAAGATTTAAGAGGCTTATTTTGCTTAGCAAATAGTGGGTATTGTTCACGGTTTGAATGGGCTAGTTTTGTTAATCAAAAACTTGGATTAAAGAAATTTATCTACCCTGTTTCTAGAGAAATTTTTCATTTGAAGGCAAGACGTCCGCAGTTTAGCGCGATGAGTAACAAACTGTTGAGCAAAACTTTAAATATTGAAATTCAAGATTGGCAAAGCGCTCTAGAAGAATTTTTAGCAAATGACTATGAAAAAAACTAACCAGATAATAGCGTTTTTAACAATAGTAGTATTTGATTTTGTTGCATTTGTAGTAAGTCTATACCTTGCTCACCAAACGCGAATTCTTTTAAATGTTTTTGATATTGTTCAGTATAAAAAGCCCTTTTCTTACTATTATGAATATTTTTTTGTTTTTTTTATCGTATTTTTTTTGTTTTACTTAGAAGGGATTTATACAAAACGCTACGATATTTGGGAAGATATTAAAAAGATTTTCAATTCTTTAGCAATCATTGTTGTAGTTGTGCTGTCGATTGTTTCAATTACGAAATCAAGCCTGTTGTTTTCTAGGCTTGTAATATTTTTGTTTTGGTTTTACAGCTTATTTATATTCCCTCTATTTCATGTACTTTCTAAAAAGGTTTTGTATAAATTAAAGTTATGGCAAAAAGATGTAATAATATGCGGCACTTCAAGTCAAACTTTAGAATTTTGTAAATCTCTTGAGAGTCAATTTTATCTAGGCTACAATGTATTTGCTTTTTTTGATAGGAAATATTCTCTAAAGCAGTTTAATGGTAAAAAAGTAATAAGGTCTATTTTAGAACTTGGTACGGAGTCTAAAAAACACGATATTGACACGATTTTTATTATTGCTTCTTCTAAAACAGATATCGATTTAACAAGCTTGCAAACGATTTTTAAAAATGTAATTGTTATACCCAACCTGGAGGGTTTGTCAATTTTTAATACAAAAGTTAATTTTTATTTTTCGCAAAAATTGTTGTTTATCCAGACTAAGAATAATTTAGATTCAATTTTAAATCAAGTATTAAAAAGGTTGTTTGATTTAATACTTGTAGTTATTGTGCTTCCATTTTTTTTAGTCGCATTAATTTTTATAAGTATTGCAATAAAATTAACGTCCAAAGGTCCTATTTTTTTTAAGCATGAACGAGTAGGAAAGAATGGAAAAATTATCAAAATTTACAAATTTCGCAGTATGTATGTGGATGCCCAAGAGCGTTTAAAGGTTTTACTTGAAAATAATGAAGCATTAAGACAGGAGTGGAATCAGTATTTTAAACTTAAAAATGACCCAAGGATAACAAAAGTTGGCAACTTTTTGAGAAAGACGTCGTTGGATGAATTACCGCAAATAATAAATATTATTAAAAACGAGATGTCGTTTGTTGGACCAAGACCTGTTGTACAAGAAGAGGTAGAAAAATACTATAAAGAGTATGCGAAGTTTTACTATATTGTTAACCCCGGCCTTACGGGGCTTTGGCAGGTAAGCGGTAGAAATGATACAACATACGATTTTCGTGTTAAAATGGATAGTTGGTATGTAACTAATTGGTCACTGTGGCTTGATATTATTATATTAGTTAAAACATTTGGCGTCGTAATAAAAAAAGAGGGTGTTTATTAAAATAATTAAAAATAGTGTATTGACTGATAAAAGAAATTATGGTAGTTTATCATTTGGTTTTTTATGATTGTGCGTTTGAAAGTCGTTGCAAATGCAAAGCAAGATGTAATCTATGGTGCGCAAGGGGGATTTTTGAAAGTTAAAGTGTCAAAGCCTGCTTATGATGGCAAGGCTAATAAGGCTCTTGTTAACTTAATGTCTAGTTTTTTTAATATAAAAAAATCTGATATTAAAATTTTAAGCGGCGAAAAATCTCACATAAAAACACTCGAGTTATCAATAAAAGAAGAAGATTTTAATTTTAAAATAAAACAGGTGATTGCAAATGCCAATTTATGAGTATAAATGTTCTGTTTGTAATGAAGTTATTGAGTTAATACAAAAGATTGACGCTAAACCCCCAAAAGTTTGCCCTGCTTGTGGATCTATCAATTCGCTAAAGAAGCTTATTTCTCATACTTCTTTTGAGTTGAAAGGCTCAGGGTGGTATGTGACAGATTACAAAAATAACTCAAAACCGATAAACACTAAGTCTGAATCTAATACTAATAAAGGAGAAGTTAAAAATGTTGGAAAAGACACTGTCAATCATTAAACCTGATGCGGTAAAAGCACTCTATAGCGGAAAGATTATAGC
>JABEBX010019856.1_pt1 | contig 16972 bp, 15 predicted proteins | sample 7245971 | NCBI WGS metagenome assembly JABEBX01 (sample SAMN14506365, study PRJNA622280) | hot springs metagenome | biome: hot spring [ENVO:00000051]|acidic hot spring [ENVO:00002120]; feature: spring [ENVO:00000027]|sediment [ENVO:00002007]; material: sediment environment [ENVO:01001048]... | reverse complement strand
GTTAAGGCCGCAGGCCATTCGTTAAGCGCAGCGTTCGTTTTCGACTGCGTGCACGACAGGAAAGGATTTTCTTCAAACATTATGCCACGCGTTTTACTGATTTCTCACACCTGCCAGTCTCCGGCAGAAGGGCAGCCCAAAGCGGAATTGCTGCATTCCATACCGGATATTGATTTGCGGGTGCTGATACCGGACCGCTGGAAGCACTATGGCAAATGGCGGAGTGTTAAGTTTGTTGACCATGCCGCCGCGCATTATCAGGTGGAAAAAATTCGCTGGCCCTGGGTTGGCCCTGCGCAGTGCTATTTGCATCATTACCCCGAATTGCCTGGGATTTTGCGTGAATTTAAGCCTGAGATTATTGATCTCTGGGAAGAGCCGTGGGGGCTGGTCAGCGCGCATGCGGTGTGGCTGCGGGACCGGATGTTGCCATCGGCAAAAATAATTTCTGAAACCGAGCAGAACATCAATCGTGTGTTACCGCCACCGTTTGAGCAATTCCGCCGCTACACGCTTAGACGCGCCGATTTTGTCATTGGCCGCAGCCGAGAGGCGTTGGAAATTACGCATGTTAAAGGCTATAAGGGGCCGGGTGAAGTGGTGCCAAACGCGGTCGACGCCAATCTCTTTGTTTCCATGGATCGCATAAAATGCCGGCGGGAGGCCGGGCTGGCGGATTGGTGCGCTGATGGAGATTTTCTGGTTGGATATGCCGGGAGACTGGTGGAGGAAAAGGGACTGGCGGACCTGATAGCCGCCATCGCACAGTGCCCGCATGATGTGAAATTGCTTTTTGTTGGCGATGGGCCGTTCAAATCCGCATTGGAATTGCAGATGGCGCAATTGGGTGTTGCGGATCGGGTCCGGATTATTCCCGGTGTGCCAATGCAAAAACTACCGGTGCTGATGAACTCCATGAACGTTTTTGCGCTGCCGTCGCGCACGACAGCCACATGGAAGGAACAATTTGGGCGGGTGATTATTGAGGCTCATGCGTGTGCGGTTCCAGTGATCGGAAGCAATTCAGGCGCAATTCCCGAGGTGGTGGGTGAAGCGGGGTTGGTGGTGCCGGAGAGTGATCCCGTTGCGCTTGCCGCTGCGATGAATAAATTAAATGTTGATCGCGAAGCGGCAATTGCCATGGGCCGGAGGGGCTATGAGCGGGTGCAAAATGAATTCAGTTGGGAACGTGTAGCCGGTCAAATGGCCCGCATCTATCGCGGTGTTGCCAATGCAGCACCGCATGACTAATGCGGTGGCCGGTTCACATTAGTAAATCAACCACCGGATTTCATCCGGTGCTCGTGGCGCATCAAGCAGTAGAGAGCACCGCATGACTAATGCGGTGGCTGGTTCAAATCAGTAAATCAACCACCGGATTTCATCCGGTGCTCGTGGTAGAGAGCACCGCATGACTAATGCGGTGGCTGGTTCAAATCAGTAAATCAACCACCGGATTTCATCCGGTGCTCTATAGAAATTATTTTGAACCCCATCCTTGCGTTTCACTACCCTGCCAACATGTGTATTATCGGGCCAAACATTATCACACCCGTAAAGGTATAAATTCTTACATTTTTTTCTTGTCTTTTAGGTGGACTTCGATAATTATCTCCGCATGTTAATCAACGGATGTGTTGTCCGTTTCAACATGTTTTTTATGGCAGCGAGGGAGATAGAGAGTGAGAGTTCACCGCGGGATTCGTTCGGGATTTACCATTCTTGAAATGCTGGTTGCCATTGCGGTCATTAGCATATTGGTTGGTATAGTTTTAGCAGTAGGTCGGCAGGTGCTGAATGCGTCACGCACCGAACTCACACGCGCGGAATTAAAGTCTCTGCTTGGTGCGGAGCAATCGGTGGTGCATGAAACCGCCGGGGTTGTTCCCGATTCGATGTATAGTTTTCTAGTCGAATATCAGCGGATGCATGCGTTTCAGGATGCAAACGGCGTATGGCGATTGCACACCAATATGCTAACAAGTTTGCCGCCATCCATGGTGAAAACCTCAACGGCGGCCATGCCAAATAATGGCAGTATGTTGATGATTACACAAGTAAATGATGCGTGGGGAAATCCGATCCAGTTTCTCCCGACGATATTTTATAATTCACATGCTCCATGCTTTATCAGTGCCGGACAGGATGGCATTATTGGCAACCGGGACGATCTGCATAGCTATGATCCTCCATAAGGCCGGGCACAGCATGCCGATCCAGAAAATCGCATTTATTGCATTTTGTTCATAACCCGTTTATACTCTTGTTGTTGATGGGACAGGGTGAATACCGCGTTAAAAGCGGTATGTGACCACGTGTCTTCTTGTATTTTACTTTTGGCGGCTTTTTCAGCGAGGATTATGTGACAAACGGTGTGGGTACAGGTTCGGTTTTGTTTTATCAGCGTCCGGTACTTCTTGATCGGGTGGCGCATCGCCACGCACGCGTGAATATGCGTGACGCCAACTTTACATTCACAAAAAAAACCAACTCGGTGCCGGTGGCCGCCATTGAGTTTGGCCGCGCCTCAACCGAATATCCCATTGTTTTCGCCGGCCCATCGCCGGATCGCTTAATGCCGGTGGTCATACTGGGCCTCCGTAATGAAGAAAATCTATTTGTGGACAGCGCCGGCAAGTGGAATGGTATATATATACCTGCATTTATCCGCCGCTATCCGTTTGTATTGGCGGAACGTAACAGCGGGCAGGATCTTAGTGTGTGTGTGGACACCGCTTTTGCGGGGTGGGTTGATTCCCGCATTGCCGGAGCCGCGGCGGGAAACGGCTCGTCCGCCGCGGAGGGCGCGGAAAAGGGTGAAGCATTGTTTGATGATAAGGGCGTGGAGACGCCATTTTTGAAAAATGTGCTGGATTTTCTGGGGCAATATCAGGGGAACATTCGCCACACACAGGCGTTGGTCAAAAAACTCAATGACTTAAATCTGCTGGTGGGGCGGGAAATTCATGCCCGGGATACGGCCAATCAGCAACTCGCGCTGCGTGGATTCTTTGCCGTTGATGAAGCCAAATTAAATGCGATCAGTGATGCACAGGCGCTTGATCTTTATCGGCAGGGGTTTCTCGGCCTGATTTATGCCCACCTGATTTCATTGGGAAATATTTCCCGCCTGGAACTTCGCATGAAAACCGATCATGCCCGCTGATTGTCCGTAATGTTCGTGCAACACGTTGGCTGTGCATGGTGTGGTTTATACGATGAGTCCACCGCTGAATAAGCCGCCATTGCGTATTCAATCCACCACGCTGTGGGAATATCCTTCACAGGATTATGGCCGCGATGCGCATGGTGATAAAGACTATGTCGGGGCTACACCGGCCTGGGTAATATGGAATTTACTGCAACGCTACACGCGAGAGGGGGATAAAATTCTTGACCCCATGTGCGGCAGTGGAACCACGCTGGATGTCGCCAATGAATTGGGCCGCATCGGCATTGGTTATGATCTTGCCCCGCGCCGGCCTGATATTAAGCCGGCAGACGCCCGCAATATTCCATTGCCGGACCAGAGCGTGGATTTTGTTTTTATTGATCCTCCTTACAGCACGCATGTCGATTATTCTGATAATCCAAAGTGTATTGGAAAACTTGACGCAGGCGAGGCTTCAGCGGATGGCACGCTGAACGCGTATTACCGTTCCATGCGGGATGTATTTGCCCAGTGTTATCGTGTCCTCAAGCCGCGACGATATATGGCGGTCTATGTCAGCGACTCATTTAAAAAGGGCAAGCCGTTTATGCCCATAGGATTTGACTTATTTGCCATCTTACGCCAGCGCTTGACGCCCATTGATATTATTGCCGTGGTGCGCCACAACCAGAAATTAAAACGCGGCAACTGGCACGCCGCCGCTGTGGAAGGAAATTTCTTTCTGCGCGGGTTCAATTACCTGATGATTTTCAAAAAGCTCTGAATTCTCATATCAATGCTCCGGCACTTCCCGGTCCTCCCGCCTGCCGGACATCCACATCCAGTCCCATTTCCCGTTTATATTTGCTGATCACAGATAATAAAGCGTCGGTGGCACGATCCGATGTGTTCATGAGCACCGCGACGGTTCCCCCACCGCCGCAATCGGTTATGCGCGCGCCATACGCACCGGCATGGGCGTCCGCACCGGTTAATTGATCGATCAGCCAATCCGCCTGCGGGCAGGATAATTGCAACCGCAGGCGATAGCTGTGATGGGATGCCAGCATCAGCCGCCCGGCGCGCTGCATAATCAACTGGCGCTGCGCGGAAATTGCCTGGCCCGGTGGTGATTCCGACAATTCTTCCATCGCCTGCAGAAAGTGTTCCGCATGTTCATACTCACTGATCAGATGATCCAGTGTGGTGCGAATGGCATACAAGTTCTCCGGAATAATTTCTCCGGCGCCTGGATCGAGCGGGCCGTAGGTCCTGAGGAAATCGCCGCCGCGCATGCGCCGCGGCAACATTGCTCGAAAATACCGGCGATACAATTCGGGCGAAACATTGCCCAGATAACCATGGATCGGATTATGCCGCTGCCCAAGATCCCGGTAAATGGTTTCAATCATTTTCGCCCCCATAGCGCCGGTTAAATGAAATTCGTCAAAGATGTTTCGGTCTTCGGCACATGTAATCCCCGTATCCAATGCAATGATACGAATGTCTTTGGAAAGTGGTATCTGCCCCAGCAGCGAATGGGGTTGTGCGCTATACCGCAGCAGATGCGCCGGCGGGCCATCTTGGGCGGACAGCACGGTCAAGGCATCCACAACATGGCCATGATGTCCCGGCGAGGCACGTTGTACCGTGCTGATAATGTGCGCCTTTTCAATCGCGGAGAGGCTATGGCCGCTATTGTGGCTCATAGCCTGCAGAAGTGCGGTGGTCATAGCGGTTGAGGCGGCCTGACCAGCGCCGGGCCTGATATCCGAATCCACAACAATTGTCGCACCATGATGATTGCCCATTCGCGTAGGCGGAGCGTTTATACCCATGGTGGATAAATGCTGAAAAACGCTTATTAACGGTGCCGCCCATGAACTTTGCGTTTCTTGAACTCTTTGAAGCACATCTGTATTGGAATTTCCGGGCGCTGAAAGGATGCCTTCCGCGGGCAGAATAATGGGTTGATAGTGCTGGCGGTGCTGCCGTCCCGTAAGAATTAACTTGCCATCATTTCGCCATTGTAAGGCTACGCCGGCGCGGTTCGGTAACGCCATTTGCGCCACCACGCCGCCAGCCACCAGAGAAAGCCCTCCCAGCACATCCACGCGCCCCGGTGCTGTGCATATTGTTATCCCGTTGGAATCTTGGCCGATATTTCCCAGTGCGGCGGCTTGAATCTGCTGCGTTAGACGGCCGGTAAGTGAGTCATCCATCTTCATAAATATTAATAATAGGCGATGAATGGATTCAGACAAAGCCTTGACGCCTTTGACCACAGCCGCCGCGCTCCGATATAATGAAAAAGGATTGTGAATTGTTTCACTGATGATGGACAAGCTTGAATGTATAATGTGTTAACAACAACTCTGGCGACCTCGCACATTGCGTTTTACAGCGAATGGGCGTTGCTGGGAATTCTGTTTCTTATTGGCTTGGCGTTTGGTATTGGAAATGTTGTCATTTCTCATACCTTGGGACCGGCCCGCAAAGGCCGGGTGAAGGATTCATCTTATGAATCAGGTGTGGATCCGCTGGGAAGCACGAAAGAGCGTTTTAATGTTCGCTTTTATCTCGTTGCAATGATATTTCTCGTCTTTGATGTGGAAGTGCTCTTTATTATTCCATGGCTGTATGTGTTCAACAATCAGCGGCACCCGTGGATTAAGCTGCCGCTGGGGGCGCTTTTTGTGAGTATTCTGGTATTTACATTAATTCTGCTGGTGGCCTATGTATATGCCTGGGGTAAGGGCGTATTTCAGTGGGATTAATGCAAACAACCAGACCGAATGGAGTTTCATAATGTCGATTGAACCAACAATGTTGCCGGATAATTTTCTCACCTTGAATCTCAAAAAGGTGGTGAACTGGTGTCGGCGTTCCAGCGTTTGGCCGCTGCCATTTGCCACCGCCTGTTGCGGCATTGAACTCATGGCCACGGCCAGCAGCCGTTATGATCTGGCCCGTTTTGGCGCGGAAGTGATGCGATTTTCCCCGCGTCAGGCGGACCTGTTAATTGTGGCCGGTCGCATCAGTTTTAAGATGGTTCCGGTTTTGCATCGCATTTATCTGCAAATGGCCGAGCCAAAATGGGTGATCAGCATGGGGGCCTGTGCCAGCACCGGTGGGGTATTTGATAATTACGCCACCGTGCAGGGAATTGATCAGTTCATGCCGGTGGATGTTTACGTCCCCGGCTGCCCGCCGCGCCCGGAAACACTTATTGAAGGAATTATGGCTATTCAACGGATCATTGATCAAGAAGGATTGCCGACCTCCAAACGGCAGCCGCTGAAAATATCAATTCCGCCCACGTATAAGCCCGCACCGCAGCCCCAAATTGAACTCGGGCCGCGTTTGACTGCGGCAATGCGGGTATAATTTTACCAGTGCGGAAAGATCTGGGCATGATGAAAATGCCGCGTTATAACGCCCCCACAAGCGGGTTTCGGGCCATTGCCAGGTGATCGATCAAAATCGGCCTAAGTTATGGGCCACATTCTCATAAGTGGTATACAGATAATTACGCCCTTTGAACTCGGTAATATTGCCGCTGACCCGGAATTCAATTTCCGTTCCGCGCTGCGCACTGCGAGTTTCCATGCGTTCCAGGAGCTGACACGGAAGCATGATCAGTGGCGGCTCCGCGAGGCTGGCGTTGTCCGCTTGGAATACAAAGATCCATTCATGCAGCGGCTGATTAAAAAGCAGCCGTCCGGCGCGATTCCATATATATGAACCCTCCGGTAACGCCACACGTTGGCGCACGCCCGACGGTTGCGGTAGATCAGGAATCGCCCGAGCAAAAAGCATGGGCTTTATTTTCACAAGTTGTTCCACCGGGCGGGAAATATGATGCGCCAGGAGATTATTAAGCACGTCCTGGGCGCTGGTTTTTTCCGCCATGGACGCTGTGATTGGCCCGGTGGTGGGTGTTGAGGTGGGGGGGCGCTTTTTGAAGGGCTTACGCAATAAGCGAACATCCGCGTTGGGCAGCAAATATAACTGGTGATGATATTGCGACAACATTCCGCTTAAGACAAAGCCAATGTGCGGCTGATGAATCTGCTCCATCGCCTGCAGCGCCATACACGGCAGCAACCGGATGCCTTGTGGCCAGCCCTTCTTATGATGCAGTAATCGGAATTCCGGATAGCGCTGGCCGGATTTTATCACCAATTTTCCTTGGACATTATGTAACAGACTACCAGTGGTCAGCAGCGCTAAGGGCGTTTGAACAGCTTTTTTCATGGCTGATTTGTGATGCTTGCGTGCTAATCCGGCGGCCATAGCGGGTGCGGGAATAATCTGGATGCACGCCAATGTGGCAAGCAGGCACAGTGTGGCGAAGCCGCTCGCAAAAAACACATAGCCGCCGGCTTTGCCGGTGGTTGCCGTCAGCCAAAAGCGCGGTGTGCCGAGCCAAAAAATCTTCGTTAAGCGCGAAGATTTTGACAGATTGTGGCACAGTGTGACGCGTTGTAAATGTTTTGGCATTGTCAAACTCCAAATTAACCTTCAAAGTGGCCGGACCGTCGGCTCTGCTGCCGCTGGCGGATGGCGTCCCATGGCCAGGTATTGATGACATTGCCGGGCCTGGCCCAAGCCCGCCGCGCGGTCTCAATGCCGTAGATTATTTTATCCATATCCTCGCGTTGATGCGCATCGGTATTAATACACAATGGCACACCCGCCTCCACAGCCATACGGGCATGCGTGTCGCGTAAATCCAGCCGCAGTTCATGGGAATTTATTTCCAATGCCACACCACTGCGGGCCGCCGCCATTACCACGGCCTTGATATCCGGTTCCAATCCCCGCCGTCCGCCCACCAGCCGCCCGGTTGGATGCCCCAGGACATCCACCATGGGATGCGCTGCCGCACGAATCAATCGCGCGGTTGCCGCGTCGCTTTCCTGGCTTAGCGCCGCATGAGGTGATGCCACAACCCAATCCAGTTGTTGCAGAACTTCATCGGGGTAATCCAGCGATCCATCGGCCAGGATATCCACTTCACTGCCGGCCAGAACCGTTATTCCCTTTACCTTGGCCGATGCGGCGTGAATGGCCTTGATGTGCTCCATCAACCGGTCCACCCGCAATCCGTTGGCCTGAACCTGTGACTTGCTGTGATCGGTGATTGCAAAATATTCATAACCCCGCCGCTTGGCCTGCGCAATCATATCGTCAATACTGCAATGCCCATCACTGGCGGTGGTGTGCGAGTGCAGATCACCCCGAATATCTGAAATCTCCAGGACCCGCCACTGCGTTGGAATATCGCGGCCCAAAAACTCCAATCGCGGATCCACATTATCCGCAATTTTTCCCTGCCCGCGCTGATACATCAATTTCGCCAGTTCAATTTCACCGCGATCTTCCCGCATCTCCGGCGGCACATAAGCCAGTTCCAGAGCGTTGTAAATACCCTCTTCACTTTCTCCCGCCACCACCTGCTGATCTCTAAAAAGGCCCCATTCATTGAGCTTCAAACCGCGCTGCGCGGCCAATTCCCGTAAGCGCACGTTGTGCTCTTTTGAGCCGGTAAAATATTGCAGCGCCGCACCCCAGTGCTCAGCCGCTACAATCCGGAAATCGATATGAAACCCTGCCTTGATGCGGATGTTTATTTTTGTTTCACCCGCCCCGATACACTGCGCTGTATCCGGATGGGCCATAATCACCGTGGTAATTGCGCTAACCGCGGCGGAACTGGCGCATATCAAGATGTCAATATCGCCCACGGTTTCCTTCCCGCGCCGCAGGCTGCCGCAGTATTGAACCTGCGAAACACCAACCGCGGTCTTCAATGCCGTGCAATAACTCTCTGCCAACGGCAGCGCCCAGCCAATGCCGATGCGCTTCCCCGCCTCTTCCATAAACTCCATGTTCTGGCGAATTTTGAGCTGTTTCTTTTCACCAAAGCCCTTCATTTTCGGCATGGTGCCATCCGTGAGATGCTTTTTCAATTCCGCTGCAGTTGTAATTCCCGCCTCTTTCCAGAGTTGATGCGCGGTCTTTACGCCCACTGATGAAATGGCCAGCATTTCCAATACGCCCGGTGGAACACGCTCCGCCATTTCTTCAAATTCGGAAATATGCCCCGTGCGCAAATATTCGCTGATACGGTCAACCGAGCTTTCACCAATTCCCGGAACTTCACCCAGCCGGCCCTGATTATGCAATGCTTTCACATCTTCCGGCAAATCCTCAATGATACGTGCCACTTTTCGCGTGCCCAGCACCCGGAATGAGTTCTCCTCCAATAGCGCCATCACCTCCGCCGCGCGATTGAACAATGCGGAAATTTCCTGATTTCTGCTCATCGTTTACCCCCGGTTAGCACCGCTTGCGGGCTGCTGTTGGCCGCTTCTATGGCCGCACACCACCGCGCATCACCAATCGTGGTCACTTTAATATTTAACGCATCGCCGCGTGTGCCCAGCACTTTACCTCCGTTGAGTTCAATGACCTGGGCATCATCGGTGATATGGCTGATCCGATTTCCCGCAATCAATGTCTGAAATCCGCCCAACAGCAACTCCGTGCGGAAACATTGCGGCGTCTGCGCCTGAAAAAGTCCGGCCCGGTCCACTGTTTGCGTGATTATCTGATCTTTATCCAGACGCTTAAGAGTGGCGGGTTCCGCCAGTACCGGCAGGGCGGCACCATACGCAATTGCCCCGGCAAATGCCGCGTCTATCACTTCAGCAGGTGTCATGGGCCGGGCCGCATCATGCACGGCCACATAAGGCGTTTTCACCGCTCCGCTTGAAAGAGCTTTGTAAACGCTTTCCCATCGTTCCGACCCGCCGGGAAGCAGTGTCAGCGGTTTTCCGGACAGCACCTCTTGCAGATGTTGCCGGTACAGATCCATGCGGTCTTCACCGGTGGCAATGATGATGGCAGAAACATCTTTTCTACCTGTGAACAGCGCCACCGCCCGCTGCAGGACCGTCAGCCCGGCAATATCAAAGAGCAATTTATCACCGGCGCCAAAGCGCGTGCTTTTGCCAGCGGCGGGAAGGATCACGGTAAAATCCGGAGTTCTGAACATGTCCATGAGTATCGCTGAAAGTCGCTCCGCCGACAAATCGCCCGGTGGAAAAACGACGGTTGGAAAAACAACGGTGGAGATTAGTTTTGTGTAAAGACGGATGGCGGTAGAATATGCGGATCAAGTTACTTGTCTAGGAGACAATTGAAATGTGTGGTTATTTAGCTAAGTCGCAAATCATTAAACCTTTTGTGGTAAGTTTGCTCGCAACATTGGCCATAACGCTGGGCGTTGCCATCACAAAGGCGGACACCAATATGGTCAGCTTATTACCAAACGGCCCGGGACGCCCATTTACCTGGACATCCTATCCAACCACTGAAATCGGGATTGCCGATGCCCGTAACGCTACTGAAGTTACGCCCAGCGGTTCACTGCAAACAGCCTCCTGTAACGTGATGCTGATGTCCGGCGAGTCTGATCGGCCCGTGAACGCGTCCATCAGAAAACTCGATCGCGGATATCTGCCCATCGTACACTACCATTTTTACGATCACTCGGTGCGCTACGATGTAACCATGTTCAGTTGGGCGCTTAGTGCTCAAAAGCCTTACCGATCACCCATTAATTTTATCCGCATCAGGGCGTTTAACTATGGCAAGATGGCGGCAACATCATGGCTTACCTTGGCGTTAAGCTATGGAGCAGGACAACACCGCTTTGTTTTTAATCATAAGCCGCCGGTAAATCCGAAGTGGATTTATGGGTTTCACGATGGCATGGCTCTGCGAGCCAACCGCGTGATGTTTACATTTCCTGCGAAGGAAAAGCCCGAGTTTTTTATTTCGCTCGGTAAGGTGTACAGCCAACCACAAACGGTGAAGGCATCAGATAATACGCCGGTTTTGCTGGTGCGCTACGCCATGAACCTCAAGTCGGGTCAGCAGACCGAGCTGGTTTTTAAAATGCCGGTGCATCCAATTGTGGCAAGCGACGCCGTGGCGCTGCGCCAATTACAGAAGTTGCGTTGCCCTGCCGCACTTGCCGCCTGCCGCGCATGGTGGCGGGAGCAAATACGCGGTCAAGGACTGCAACTTTATCTTAACGAGTCAAAAGTGGTTGCTACTTTTCGCGCCAGCCTGATGTATTTGATGCTGGCGCGTGAACGTCTTCCGGCACAACGGCCAAGCGGCAAGCCTGTTTACGTCCAGGACGTCAATAAGTTGCAATACCACGCCTTCTGGTTTCGTGATGGCTCCTATATGGTCCGAGCGTACGACCTGACGGGGCATAGCCGACGTGCACACCAATGCCTGCGATATTTTTTGGCGGGACAAAGCCCTGACGGTGATTTTGTATCGCAAGTCGGGCAGAACGATGGTTGGGGTGAGGCACTCTGGGCCATCGGTCAGTATGTTGAAGTTACGGGTAACATGAAATTCGCCCGTGAAGCATTTCCGCATGTGCGGAAAGCGGTTGCCTGGCTCGAGACGGCACGCAAGCGAAATCCGCTGCATGTGCTTCCGACCGGTGCTCCGCATGACGATGAGTTTCCCAATAACACAACGGCCTACCTCACTGGCGACAATTTTTACGGACTCGACGGCTTGCACCAGGCAATTCTCCTGGCGCGGGCACTCGGGCACACCGCCACTGCCGCCGCCTGGCAAAAGGAGTATAACAACTATCACCATGCCGTATTTTCGCGGTTGCGGCAAATTGGTAAATCAGATGGCGACTACATGCCGCCCGCTTTGGACGTAAAGGGCGGCAATGATTGGGGTAATCTGCTGGCTTTATATCCGCATGAATTACTATCCCCGAATGATCCACTGGTAACGAGAACCCTCCGGCACACCTTGGCGGAGTATGGCGAAGGCCTGATGGAATGGGAGGGAATGCTGCATGATTATCTCGGGATGGATAACACGGAATCATATATTATCCGCGGAGAGCAGCGATCGGCTCTGCGCGATTTATATGCCGTGCTGGTTCATACCTCGGCAACGCAGGCTGGTTGGGAAATAGGACCGCGGCCATGGTCCAGCCGAAATTTTCACGGGGATCTGGCTCCCCACGGCTGGTTTGCAGCCGATTATATTGCGATGGTGCGCAATATGCTCATTCGCGGGCAAGGACGCACGCTCCAATTATTTTCAGCTCTTTCGCCAAAGTGGACACAACCGGGCGACATCATCTCCCTGTATCGCACGCCAACGCGTTTTGGGTTTGTAAGCGTGTGGGCGGTATTTACCAATCACGGCATGGTATTGCACATCCACGGGAATTTCAGGTATCCACCAGAGGGACTGCGAGTGCATATTCCATGGTATGTTTCGGCGACCTCCGCCACGGCCGATGGTAAACCGTTGATTATCTCGAAAGCAAGTTTGGTATTGCCACCTCACACGCGCGTGGTGCGCATTCTTTGGAAGCGCAACAACAACCTTGAAGTTTGGAGCTATCGCGCCTTTGTCAAGCGTTTTCAGCAGGCGTGGCAAGCCCGGTACTTTGATCACAAGGCCATGGCTTTTGGCAACGGCCTTCATGTATGGCCCAAGTAACATGCACTGCAAACGCGTCCTTAATGAATTACATATGGACAATAAAATGTGAAATTATTCATTCACGATTTCCAATTGCATATTGCACACCAGAAAATTCATCCAAATGCAACGCTGCGTTCCACGTTGTTGCGCGGGGAATCGTTAAATTTGGTCAGGGTCACGGAGTTGCCGGAGGGACTGTAGACCACATTGTTCATAAATGCCCGCATCAGTAGGATTCCCCGTCCATGAGTGGCTTCAATATGATCGTCATGGGTGGGGTCGGGCAGGCTCGCGGGATTAAAGCCAAGACCTTCATCTTCCACAACCACATCGGCCCGACGGGGGGTGACACGATATTTGATTCGCACGTGTTTATCACAATCAGACTGATTGCCATGTTTCACGGCGTTGGCAAATGCTTCATCCAAGGCCAGTTTAAGGGCAAAAAGATCCCGGTCGGTAAAAGAATAGCGCTGGCACTGCCCAAGAATGGTCTCTTCCACTTCATCCACACGCTTCAAATCGCTGGGTATTTCCATCCGGCACCAGAGTCCGCGTGATGCCGCAGACCCACCGTTGGAGCGATGTATAGATGTTTTTTCCAGACGCATTCGTCTCATAACGACATCCGTTCTGAACTTATGCGCAAGCGCTTAACAATCCATGTGTTCGACGGGCATCCGTACCCTCTTGCTGTTATCACACTCAACATACCATGCGCCGGCTACACACCGGAAAAAGCCTGCCTCAAGCGGGTGTTATGTGACGCCCTGCTTGTTTTGTGGCTCAAAGCTTTCTTTCGCCTCCTTTATTGTCGGATAGATGCGAAAGAGTTTATTAAGTTTTGTGATAACAAAAACTTCAAATATCTGCGGATGGATATTGCAAAGCCGCAATTGTCCATCGTGGTTGCGAACTTTATTGTTGACTGTGATAAGCGTGCCCAACGCCGCCGATGAAAGATGATCGACTCCGGCGAATGAAATGATGACCTTGGGCCGGTGTTCGTTTTCGACCAATGCCACAAGCTGATTCCCGATTTCGGCAATATTCGCCTCATCAAGTATTTTCCGATGGGTAAACTCCACCAGAATAACTTCACCATCCTGGGTGATTTTCAGCTTTGCCGCATCCTGAAGCATACCTGACTCCATAACCGCACGGAAAGGACCTGTCCTACCGGGCAGTTTGTCAATGTAACTGCCACAATCATACGCGCATGCGTATAACTGTCAATACTTTATACATATTTGGTGGTATTGGGGTGGGTGTCGCGGGACAGCTGCTAATGGCCCAGTTTGCCATCGTATTATTATCGCCCGCCGTGGATTGTTATTCAATGACCACGGCGGTGCCATAGCAGAGCACTTCGGATGAACCGCTTTGGCCGCCAAGATCGGCGGAGTCATAGCTGACCCCAATGACGGCGTTGGCCCCCATTTCCGCAGCCTGTTGGGCCATGACTTCAAAGGCTTCGTTGCGGGCTTGCTCACACATCAGCGTGTAACTGCGGTTCCTTCCGCCAACGATGGATTTTAACCCGCCTAAAAAGCCCTGGCCGATGGTGGGGGTCCGGACAACAATACCGCGAACCAGTCCCTTGTATTCAAGAATTCTGTGCCCCTCAACATTAAACGTGGTGGTGATAATCATAAAACACCGTCATCCTCAATAATGATGCAACGGGATATGGACGTGTTCCTGTTGCAATAATACAGATGGTAACGCAACATCCGCCCGGCGTGCAACAATATGGAATTATTTTTAATTACTCCCCCGCAGTTCGCCGGAGCCGGGCGGGAGATGACAGTGAGCGTCCTGGCGGCTCATGGATACCCAAGGCGGCAAACGCATCAATCTGGACAATGCTCCGCAGTGCCTCACGGGGAATCACCGGTAATGGTGAACCCATGGCAAACTGGTTAATGTTGTACAGCGTATCAATACATTCCGCCGCGCCGGAAAATGGAAAATCACTGCCAAAAAGCAACCGGCTTATCACCTGCATCTGGTAGGCGCGAATCAGGGTGTCCCACGCGATCCAAGGCCGCCGCAGCAGGCCGGCGATTCCGGCAAACACGTTGGAGTGTTTGGCCAACAAGATCAGCGTTTCATCCACCCATGGATAGCCTGCATGGCTGATGACCAGCTTGAGATCGGGAAAGCTGCGGGCAATTTCATCCAGCAGCAGGGGCCGGGCATATTCCAGACGCGTATGGGCGGAAAGATAAGGCCCGGCGGTAAAAATCACAGGTAATTTTAATGCGGCGGCGGCTTCATAAATGCGCATGGCCTGCGTATCGCACGGGTGAAAGTCCTGGGCCGCCGGTGAAATAACCAGGCCCTTGAGAAACGCATTTCGCCCGATTTCGGCTACCTGCGTTAAAGCGTCAGCATCCGTGGGATCCAGCCCGGCAAAGCCGATCATCTGATCGGCATGTTCACTGCAATAATCCACAATCAGACGATTGGGTATTTCCGCTCCCAGATAACGGCTTTTAAAGCCCAGAACAAAGCAATGATTCACCGGCTCACTGGCCAGATAATGTGATGCGGTATCCGCTTTAGGCAACAGCCGGACCTGCTCATGGCCAAAGCGTGTGGGCTGGGCGATACGCTCAATGGCCTCGCGGCCCAACTGTTCGGGGCTTTGCCAGATGCTGGTATGACAATCAATAATCATGATTCACAAAAGTCCGAGCCTGGATCAAAATTCAGCAAGCCTTGGCTTATTCAACGCTGATCAAGATACTCGGCCAGAGCGGGGGGGGCAAGGAGGGGCCATAGCTTATGTGTCCGACTCACAACTCCTCTCAATGTCCGGTTCCGCCGCTATCCCCCACAGAAGCCGTCTCGCCCAACAGCAGCAAAAAAGCCGGAAAAATTCTTTCCCGGATCGGCGGCATTGTGTTATCATCATTACCTATAGGAGCGGCGCGGGCCGCTTTGGCAAATTCATTTTTCATTGGGGGATGTTATGATGACTGGGTATGAACTGGCGGCTCTATCACAGACTTGGATGTCCGGCCTTGTTGGCGGCGGTGTCGCGGCACTGGTGATTGTCTGGTTCGCGTTGCGCTATTGGATTGCCAGTACGCATGACCCCAAGATCAAGGACATTCCCACGCCCACCGTGGACCGCCTGAACACCGAGGCGCTGGAACACATGGACTTGGACCCGGAGGTGCAGGCCGCATTATCGGCAAGTGAACCGGCGCCGGATGATCTTCTGGATTTGGTACCCAAGGATGATGGGAACGCTTTAGCACCGGAAGGCAAAGCGCCAAAATCCTGATAAGTATTTGTTTTTTTCCGGGCGTAACTCTCAGGGCAATAGATGGATTATGGTCGTCCCCGTTAATCAGCGGCATGATGAGATCAATACCCCGGATATGGCGGAACATTCTGCCGCACCGGTCGCACCGATGAGTCCGCAGCGGCCATCAGCTTATGGTCAATCGTTGGTTTCCGATATTAAACATGCCGCCGGTGAAATTGGTTTTGATCTCGTGGGCATCGCCGATATCCGTCCATCCGCGCATGGTGAATATATCGCCGATTGGTTCGCACAGGGCCGGCATGGCACAATGGATTATCTTCACCGCATGATGTCCGCCAAGATGGATATTCGCACGCATTTACCCTGGGCGGCAAGCGCCATTTGTGTGGCCATGAGCTACCATCAACCCGCCGGCGCACCATCGGCGGGCGCGGCGATAGCCGAAATTCAGAAACTAAATCCGGACGGCGATCCAATGGGACCATCCTCCCACCGCGTTTCCGAGGCCGGACTTCAAAGCCGCACAGGCAATTCAGCCGCGGCGGGCAATATTGCCGCATACGCCGCCGGGCGGGATTATCATCGGATATTCACCGCACTGCTGCAAAAACTTGAACGCGCCATACGGCAATTAGTGCCCGTGGAGTTTACCGCCCGCGCGTATGTGGATACCGGGCCGTGCCTTGAGCGGGAACTCTCCGCCCGTGCAGGCCTGGGCTGGATGGGTAAAAATACCATGCTGATTCATCCCCGGCATGGCTCCTGGTTTTTACTGGGAGAATTATTTCTTTCTCTGCCACTGCCCGCCGACACGCCATTGCTTGATCGCTGCGGCACCTGCACCCGCTGCATTGACGCCTGCCCGACAGCGGCGCTTGCGCCATATCGCATGGATGCCAGTAAATGTATCAGCTATCTTACGCTGGAAAACCGCACGGATATTGCGCCAGAGTTTCATGGAGCCATACGCAACGCGGGCTACATTGTCG
>JABEBX010000585.1_pt1 | contig 16973 bp, 19 predicted proteins | sample 7245971 | NCBI WGS metagenome assembly JABEBX01 (sample SAMN14506365, study PRJNA622280) | hot springs metagenome | biome: hot spring [ENVO:00000051]|acidic hot spring [ENVO:00002120]; feature: spring [ENVO:00000027]|sediment [ENVO:00002007]; material: sediment environment [ENVO:01001048]... | reverse complement strand
AATCCGGCAGGATATCAGGTGGTCAATTTACACGCTGTTTTCCACCCAATTCTGGCAACTTTTGCACGCTGTTTAACATGCGGCCCCCGTTACCGCGACCAGGCCAGTTCCTTGATTGATGGTGACCGTACCAGCCCCCAATAATGCCTGAATATTTCTCTTGAGGCTGGACACCTTGGACTTATGGGATTTCCCGCTGATGTTGAAATCGGCCGTGATGGAGGATCCGCCCGAAGAACTGCTACCACCGGTGCTGCCACCCATGCTGCCACCTATATCGCCACCTATATCGCCACCCATGCCACTACTGGAACCGTCACTGGATGAGCTTCCCCCTGCCGCTGCATTCCCGCCCACATTGTACGTGGCCGATTTCCCGAAAAGGGCGGTGGGCAAACGGAAATAGTAGGTGCCGTGTGTTGCGATAATCACACGTCGGCTGTTGGGATGGATAATCGCGCAATAACCTGCTGATAACGCCAGTTGTTGCACAGCATTTTCGAAGGACGCACCGGCGATGTTGGCGGTAATATGGGTCAAAGGGGATGCAGAACCCGCAAAAAACAGGGAATACCCGTGCTTCTGGAGCAGGGCACTGAGGGTGACACCAATCGGGGCATGGTTGCTATTGAGCGTGATGCTGCCGGTCCCCGGTGTGTAATTGACGGCCTGATGGGACACGTAAATGCCGTCATTATTCCATTGCAGGGCATGACGATTAATCTGTGCTTGTGCAAGCATTTGGTGTTGATGCTTGGCAATAGTGTGCAAACTGGGCTGCGCGCAACCGCTGAGGGCCAAAGCAGCCCCTACGGCAATACCCAATGAGCGTACGGGAAAGTGTTGTAAGGTTTTACGCATCGCGTTCAAGCTCCTGATGATTAAAATTGCGTGTTGGAGGTCACCACCACCGTACGATTGCCGGCATCCACCGTGATCATGATGGGGTAGAGGTTCATCAGCTTTTGCAGGATCTGGCGGGTGTCTCCCTGTAATGTAAAGCCGACGCTGATGGGATAATCCTTGGTCAGATTCCAGGCCAGATGCCAGGCTTTTTTGTGGAGATATGCCCGCAGATCGTGGGACAACATCTGCTGGTGTTTGGCCACAAAATGAATGGGTGCAGGCGGCAAAGGCTGCATCGGCGTTGGCACGGGCAGAATAGCGCTTTGTGCCCACTGGAAAGTTTTGGGTTCATGCGTGTTATGCGGCTTTGGTGTGGGTCTTTTTTCGGACACAACAGGATGAACGTAGGATGACGTTTGCACCGCTTTTTTCACTTTGGGGGTCACTTTCGGCGCGGGATGCTGATGGGGAATGCCCGCCATCATCGCCGGAGACGCACTGACGGAGACTTGTGTTTTGGCCCAGGAAACCTGCGCAACCAACAAATTGTCTCGAGCCATTCTTTGCAGGCTTTGGGTCCATGGGCCTTTATGCCAAAGCACAGGCATCGAGCCGGAAACAGGTTGATGAATCACGCTGGACCAGCCGGCGGGCAGGATGCGTTGTAACGCCTGGGTCAAGGGCAGGGATCGGCCATAGGATCCGGGGATCAGAATGACATGATGGTGTGGTTGCGCCATGGGCGGTGCAGCTTTTACCGGCGTTTTTGCTTTCGCCGCTTTCACCTTCTTGTCGATATCGGGTTGCATGGACGTGGTTTTTGTCGGTTTCAACCAATCGGCAGGACCATCCAGGCTTTTGGCTGGATGGGCTGCTTTCTTTGTATCGGGCAAAGAAACCTGTACGGATGGATGCGTCATTTTGGGCGCCGTCGATTGAACAACCGAAACGGCCTGACTGACCTGGGCCATTTCCCGTGCAGCACCCGTTGCCTGGGCTACGACAATGCCGCGCGTGGTGGCAAAGGTCCATTGGGTAGCCAGACCATCGACGCTCCAGTACGGGCCATGCTTTTTCGGCGCGTAAAGTTTCCCATTGCCTGTGGCGGCCTGCAAAGTGACGTTCTGTGGCAGGCTGATATAGGTGTGTTTTTGCCCGGAAAAGACTTGGGCAGCAATATCAGAGGGCGAATTGACCCGATAACCGAATTGATAATGCCCGATAGCAGCGGCCTGGGGTAATGGCGTCTGGGCGCATCCCACCAGGAACAGGCTCAAGGTAGCACTGCAGGCTATAAACAGCGTTTTTTTGTGCAGGGGAATCATAAGGAAGAGGCTCCTTTAACTATGAGTGGCCGATGGGGCAGTGCGTGGACCCACCAGGGCCACAATGGAATCAGCGGGCTGACGAGCAGCGCCGGTGGTCGTGAAAATAGGACGGCTACGCACACGTTGGAGTGTGCCGATTTCCGGGTATCCATCCACGGCGCTATTTGCTCGATGCCAGCGGGAAAATACTTCCTGAATGTAGGTGTTTTGACGTTGTGGGCCGCCGCCATGATATAACCCGACCGCCGCGCGCCAGGTTCCGGTCTGGTCATAATCCGTTTTCAGAATACGTCCTGCCACGGCTACATTGCGTAAGGGGTTGACCGCCGCCGTGACGCAGCCCAACTGGTTTTGATGGTATTGCCAATCTACCTGCATGGGGCCGATATCGACCAGTTGAATCCCCCTGGCCAGAAAGTCGCGCACGGCGGCTCTGGTTTGTTGGGCGGAGGAAAAGCGATAGGGGACGCCGTACACATTCAAGGTCCAGGGCCACGGCTGATTGCCAATGCCGGATTCCGTCATGCTGATGGCATGCAGCAGGCCTAACGGAATGTGGTACAGCCGCGATACGGCCACCATAGCCGACGCAATCCGCCCGGTTAAACCGTCATGGGCATCAGAGGCTGGCAATGCGGTGGAGCTCGGTTGGGCAGCTTCTGCCCCCGTTCTCTGGGCGGGTGACGCTTGTGTATATTGGCTCAATGCAATAATCCCTGTGTCTGAATAGGCCGATACTGGGTACCCTGCCCAAAGACTCAGTAAAACCGGGCCTAATAGGGATACGGGCCGCCTTAAAATCTTTTCCTTGCGGCCTATCATTCCACGGGATGGATGGGTGTTGTTTGTTATAAACATGCTATTTACCCGTTTAATCTGTTGGCAGCAGAATGGTTTTGTTCACCATGATCCGAAAGGGGGTGCCGGGCGGAATGGTGACCGTGGGTTGGATATTGGTGTAAGGCTGCAGCAAATGATTGGCTTGTTGCTGTAAGACCTGCGCTCCGGCCTGGGTAGGCGACGAGCCTCCGCCAATATAGGTGTTCCCGGTGGTGGAGTTGTTGGGATTAGGAATGCTGTCTACCCCATCGGTAATGAGGGCTACGAGCAGGGAAGAACCCAAGGCTGTCCAGAAATGGGTATGCACATTGCCGTCCACCCCGCTGGTCCCTTTGGGGCCGGTAGCGTTCATGCCATGTAGCGCCACTTCTTTACCATCGGGAAAGATGACGCGGGTAAAGGCCATCATGACGCGGTTTTGCCCATCAAAAACCTGACCGTCATAGCGTCCGACCAATCTTGAACCGGCCGGGATAGCCCGTTCTCCGGTGGGGCTATATACCGTGCGCGTGACCTGGGCGGTGATTTGTCCGGGGATTTGCGTGTTCAGTCGACCAATGGTTACGGCAGGAATAATGGCACCAGGATACAGGGCAACGCCATGCAGTTTGGGCAGCGTCGGGATGACCGAGCCATATCCGGCGCTTCCCGCATTTTGTTTCTCCCAGGCGGTGTCGGTTCCGGAATCGCTTTGCGCGGCTGAGGCCTGTCCATGCAATCCTGCTGCATCCATGGCCAGCTTTTCCATTTTGGTAATGCCCAGATTGTTATCGGATAAGCTTTTGTAGGCCGCCTGTTTTTCGGCCTGCAGTTGCTGGATCTTTTTTTCTATGGCTTCGGGCGAATTGGGCGCGTAACTGTGGGTACTCGAACGGGTTTGGGGCGGAGGAATCGTGCCGCGCAGGGAAACGAGTGGACTGTCGGCAATTTGTGCGGCTTTCACTTGGGCGGCTGCCGCATTGGCATTGGTCGCATTGCCCGGAATACCCGGCCCTAAGGTGGGGCCTGCAGGTTGTTGCGCATGCGTATGATGGGTATGGTGCGGATGTGCCGTTGACGGTTTTTTCTCCTGTTCTTCTCGCAACATTCTTTTAATGCTGTTGATTTCGTTTTGTTGCTCATGCGCATAAGACAGCCGTTTCTGCTTCGCTGCCTGGGAGGAGGGACTTTGTATGGTCTGATGGATACCGGCGCTGACCATGCCTTTGACGATAAAGAGCATGAAAATAATCGCTATCACCAGAAAAAGCAGGATGAAAGGCAGGCGCTTGTACAGGCGGCGATGGGTACTTTCGCCGCCTGTAGCCGGCTTGCCCGCAATCTTTCGTGAAGCCGGCCCTTTTTGGGATGGTGCTCCCCCGGTGTTCGCGCTGCCGGAGGATCCCGAATCCGGCGTTTCCGGCCCCAGGCTTAAGATGTCGTCATTATTGTCCGCCATGATTGCTCCTTACTGCCGGGTGATGGTGACAACGCGGTCGCCAATGCGTAGCTTGGCTTTATGGAAAAGCTGCTGCACGATGAGATAGCGGCCTTTTACGGTGTAATTGGTAATCACGTATTCGCCATGTTCCCGCACAAAAACAACTGGCATGGCCCCGTTCCCTCTATCGGGAATTTTGATCCAGGTGAAGGTCCCGTTATCGAAAACTTCACTGGGCCGGAAACTGGCGTGGCCGGAAATGCGGTAATCGAAATGCAGATTACTGACCGCCTTGATGCTGGCTGACTGTCCAGGATGCACAGCAGGCTTTGGGGTGGGGAGGTGCGGTAGTGTAGGGATTTTCTGTAGATCAGTCAGGGCCGCCATATTGCTGACTGCATGATTCTGTAAGGCAATCATGGTTCCGGTGTTCCAGGAGACTTGTTGATACCAGTTCTGGTTATTGGAAGACGTAATGAGCAGTTGGTAGGTACGCAGATTGGTGACCAGGGTACCGGATGTCGTCAGCCCGGGTTGGGTGGGTTTCAGAAAAACATTCCCCGGTGCATCGGCGGAAATCCATTGTTTGGTATTTCCCAGGATAAGCATTTCCATGACCTCACCAGGGCTCAGCCGCAAGTCGGTGACCATGTGCGGTTGTGTTTTGATATGGAACACATCCTGCGGACTGTAATCGAAATGCACGACATGGCGGCTGTCGGGTGAAAAGATAGGAATAGCCCCTTGTGCATAGGCGATGGGTATGGTGCCCAGTGACAGCGCTGTCAGTACCAGTAAACGGGTACCGATTCTGCCCGGTTTCCGCGCGGCGGCAGGGGTTTTACGAGAAGCGAAAAGAGAATGGCGCATAATCATGTTTTCCTCTTACGACGGGTTTTGAAGGCTGCGGGTGCAGACAAATTCATCGACATAAAAGCCGATAGGATCCTGATAGGCTTGCGAAACCGTAGTTGGCGGAATCAGCGTGTAGGAAAGGGTGCAATTCCAGAGTCGTACCGTATTATTGCCGCTGTGGTGATGGAGGTTTTGCTGGACACGAATAAACAGATTGCCGTTACCCATGAAGCTGGTACTGAGAATGGAGGCCGTCGCGTAGAATCCGGGATGGGCTTCCATGCGGGCGATGGGCTGATGGACATGCTCCCATTGTTTGATTTCTTTAGTGCCATCGTGCGTGGTTTGCAAATAATCATGGGTGATGTATTTCATGGTCAGGGCGGGGTTGATGGTAAACAGATCCCGCAACCATTTCGCCGCGAAATACTGAATCTGCAGTTGGGATGGGGTGTAGGCTCTGGTAATTTCAATCGGGCGGCTGATGGGTTCGCCGGTTTTGGGATTGACAGGCACTGTCCAGGGCACATCCACATGTCGGGGAATCAGTAAGATGATGGTCCAGCTGAGGGAGATAAAAGCCAGCAGAATCAGTAAAAAGAGCACGAACATGCGATTTCTTTCTACGATGGGTTTGCCATAGGCTTCATACCATAAGCCTTTAGCCGCTTCGGTGCGGTGTGTCGCTGGGATGTTCTCCGGTTCTTTCGCCAAAATCGGCCCCTGTATTGGATGAAAATTGCTGATGAGCCAATATAGGGGGATGTCCAGTCAAATGGTGTGTAATAAAGCGGGTATTTTTCGCGTTATTTCTGATGCAATAGGGTATTTGCAGTGAATGGCTGCGTTTTGCGGGATCAATTTGATCTCTTGATCGGTTTTTTGTATATAACCGATATCGATTTGTCCATGCTGGTGACGGCGTGAATGCAGAGTGTGCTCTGGGCGCGCTTTGTTTGCTACAGATCCAGGAGCCAACAAGAGGTCGTTTCTGAGCATGGTAGAATGATCGCATAATGACCAGCCAAAGCAGAGAAGTTATTGTCATGAACGGCTATTGTTTGGGGTTCGTCAAGGCACGAAACAAGGAGATTGAATCAACATGAATGTAAAAATTGCTCATATCGCCGCCATCTTTACGGTTTTGGCTCTTGCCGGATGTGCCAACAACGGACCGTACGGCGGGCACAGAGAGAAATGGTACGAGAAGCATACAGCGGACATGCGCGCAGAAAACAAATGGTGTGCAGGCCAATCCCTTGACACCCAAATGCATAGTAAGTCTTGTACGCAAGCTGAAAGGGCAGCATCCAATATCATTAGCCAAAAAGAACATCAATCATATCTGAATACAATCAAATCCATAGATAAAGGAATGGCAGCCTTGCCGAAAGAGGCACAGCAAGGCGAAGCACAGATGCGTGCATATAATAATTGCCTTGAAAATGGTGGTAATTTTGCTAGCTGCGATAAAACTGGAGATAAAAAATCAGGATAATTCCCTATTGCTCAAAGGCTATCCACTAATGCTGCGTTTGGATGTGATAAAGCGCAATGGACCTGTGCTTTTTGACGTTAACAAAATGCTGTGTGAAGACTGCTTGCTGCTTGAAGAATGCGGCTGCATGCGAGGGCGGATTGGTAATCGCGGGATCAATTTGATCTCTTGATCGTTTTTGCGGGACAAAAAAAAGGGGCCGAAGCCCCTTTCCCTCATACAACTGCTTAGTGCAGCGTATGGCGAGAATCGCGTTGTTCTGCGAGGTTGATGACCTTACCAGCGCGCATAAATGCGGGGGTTTCGGTCATGGTTTTTTCCTGTTCAGGCGTCAACACATTGCCGCCAGAGGCAGGGGTTTCGGCAGGCTGCACAGGGGCTTTCGCCGCTGCTTTGGCCTTTTTCCATTCGCTCACTTGAACGATGGTTGCTTTGGCTCCCTTGACGGAGGCCTTGCTAACGACTGCAGTCCCAGCAACGATGCGTGGAGCAGTCCAGGCGGCAGCCTTACCTACTGCTTTCGCAGCGGTGGCAGCCTTTGACGGACCTACCTTGGGAGCAGGGGCTGGTGCGGCCGGCTGAACTACGCCGGCTTGTTCCGCCTTGAGGCGAGCGATTTCCGCCTGCGCCTTGGCGATAGTGGCCTCATGGCCGGTTTTGCGGGACACAATGGCCGTTCTAATGGCCCAAATAACAGCTGCCCAGAAAAATAACGAAATAAACAACAGTTCCATGGTTTCTCTCCTACGTAGGAGGGGATCATGGCCTTGAGGGCACATGACCCCCAAGGGACAAAAGGCAAACAGGAGCGACCTGTCTGCGGAAATTTCCAGTGTAACGCCCTGGACGGTCGCCCTCGAAGAAAGTCGAGAGAGCTTGGAGTGCATAGCTTGGCACGGGTCAACGCTCTTTTTGGTTTTATTAAGTGCCTTTTTTCCGTGTTATTCTGTATGCGTGAATGTTAGAGCAGAGGAGTACTATTTATGGCACTGACTTGCCCTGGATGCGGCACAGAGGATATTCGCAAGGTGTCGTTAATTTATGAAAATGGCGTACAGAAAACGCGGAGTAAAACACTTTTTGGTGGAGGGCTGCTGGGGTTATTGGGTCCCATGCTGGGCTTAGGCGCTGCAGTCACGCGCGGAACCAATAAAACTTTGACGGCAGAGCGTCTTGGCCCGCCACAAAAGATGCGCCCTGTACTTTCTGCGGTTATCGTGTTTTTGGGGATGTTGTTTTTTGCCTTCCCTGTGGTCATATTGATTGGTGCATCTATTAGCAGGGCTGTTGAAGGTATATTTGGCATGATATTTACGGTTACGCTTTTTGGGTTGCCTATATGGATCTTCATTCATGGAGTGCATTACAACAGTCAATATCCAGAGCTCCTAGAAAAATGGAATGGACTATTTATGTGCGAAAGATGCGGCGACATATTCAGTAGGGATGAAGCCATAAAAGCTGAAAAAGCGTCGGTTAAAAAATAGCCCGGATGAGATACAGAATCGGTACAGACAAGAACACGAAACCGCAGACAATAAATGCATTAGGGTAGTCTTGAATTAAAGTTCCCGTATTCCACAGAATGATACCTATCCATGTTTTCCCGGCATCCTGGTCCATAGCCATGGATAACCTTTCTGGATAGGGTTCATAAACTCTTCTTTTGAGGACGGAAAGAACCGCCCGCACATCGGCACGTTCCTCTAATAATCGTATTATCTTTATCAATCTGTTCTCCTGTGAACAATACCACCCAAGCCTCACGGATATGGGTGGAGTGCTACGGACATTCTGATAGGAGCATTATGATTAACCTCCTTTTATGGCTCCTGTACCCATCTTGACGAGAGCGCTACCCGCATTCATCCCGCCGATACTCACACTACCACCAATGGCATGGGCGAACTCATGGGATTTCAGTAATGCCAAAATGCCTACAATTTCGAAGATCACTAATTCCAAATAAGCACCATAGTTAATCATAACACCACTTGTTGAAGGACCCATTTGAGCCGTAATACTCACTAAAGCGGTGCCTACCAGACCAACGATGACGGTGCTGGTCATTAAATAGATACCGCCCATAATCAGCATTTTCATCCATCCTTCAAAAAGACCTCGAGTAACCGGTAATATCAGGAATGGAATAAAAACAGGGCCTACCGCAATAGCAACCGCAATGACCATTTGATAGGTGAGGTAAAGGGCAATGAATAACACGAACAAAATCAATGAGATTAAAGATGTGACACCGATCGCCATCGTATCAATGAAAAAATTAAAAATATTACTAAAAAATTCGCCAGCCATACTCCATAAAGATCCGGAAAAATGGCCTTCGTTAATAGTTTTTGTTAATATATGAATCATCAGGAAAAAATTGCTTTGAAATTTATCAATTGTTTCCACTATAACACTTTTTGATGAGTTTCCGCCAATAAGTACTTTTGCAGTAAAAATGAATCCATCCACCACGGAAGAGGTGAAAAAATTATATTTCCACAATAAAAAGTAAGTAAAACCTGTGACAAAGATTAAGGAAAAGAGGGGACGTAATCCCATGTGCCATATATCGGCTTGAGAAAGCATAATCATGATGCCGAGCCAGACGAAGGCAATCCCTGCTAAAAGTCCGGCAATTCCTTCCGCATATTTGATGAAATGCGAGGCCATCCCATCTGCAGTAACCATCACAGTGGTGACAATGCCTATCAGTTTCCCGCCGTGTATTTTTGTCGCAACTCCACCTAAGACGTCTTGTATTTTTTGGCTGACCGAATTGTTTTTCTGATACTCATGATTTAACGCGGCCCATGCGATCTTGCAGGAGTGTGAATAATCATTATTCGCGCAGGAAGGATCGTACTGCTGCATCTTTTCACCATCTGTCGGAGCCGCTGTTGGGGGTGTTCCACCAAAAGCTGTGATGCTGAATAAACCAAGAAACATAACCATCAGAATATATGCCATCGTTTTTAACATGAATTATTGCTCCTCATTGTTTATTCTTACTGGCGCAATAGAGATAAGTTTCACCATTGGCTACGCAATCCATGAATGTTGTTTCTGCATCGGCAAAACCCTTGGCGGTTGATTCTGAATCTTTTATCTCTTTTTTCGTGTTTTTTACGGCTTCTTCATTAGATTTTTGGAGCGCTTGGAGGGAAGCTGTTGAGTTCATCGTGCTATATTCGACTTCTCTGGTTGCGCGCCGTTTGCTGGCCGCCATCTGCGCACTATTAATATCCTGCAACAAAATCTGATTTTGCTGCTCGATGGTATTCAGCTCCTTCGCCATTTCCATCTGCCCGCTGGTGTTCCCGTCAATTCTGCTGGCCATGTGAGATTGCGCCTCAATCTCTGGCGCGAGTTTATCCACAGCCCGCATGGAGTTGGCGGCTTCCTGAAGCGTCGCACGGGTTTGCGCCGCTGTGTTGGTTTGTGCGGTTTCCACCGTGTTCAGATAGTCTTCCGGTGTGAGGGAAGAGTTCAGTATATCTAGATTCTGCTGCTCGACGGTTTGCTGGATATTGGCGAGGTTCCCATAGAGATCTTCGTATTCATTTTTGAGTCCCATCACCTCATCATAATTGTATTCCATTTGCTGGATAGGCGTGGTTATTTTGGAGATCTCCCGAGACGGTAATGTGGCCAGATTCTGCAAATCGGTCATGTATCCGTTGAGCGTATTGATCTGCGTTTGCACCGAAGATAAGGCGGTAGTGACATCCTTGGCATAGGTCTGCAATTGGGTCACTTCCTGGACGATCTGTTCCGGAAGGGTTGCGCCGATGATGGATGTCGCATTCGCTGTGCCCGGGATCAAATTGATCCCAACAAACCCAGCCGCCCATAAGGCCCGACGTAGTGATTTAGCCAAGACGTTGCGCTTCTTGAACATATCGTGCTCTCCACTCCGGGTCTCCGGATTTTTGCCACCGTTTAAAAATATCCCTGGCCGCCGAATCTGAACGCAAATAAGCCAGTGTTTCCCGATCGAAAGTAGATTGTATCACCTTGGGAATACCGTTTTGGATGACATAATAGTCCCTTTTTGGCGTTAATTTCTGAAGCTCTTCTACCTGGTAAGGGTCAATCTGAAAATTCTTCCGATAAAAGTCCTTGAACGCAGAAGCTTTGGGATGTGGTAAGAGAATCAGCGTCGGAACATTATCAATAATGGACGAAAAAGAAGCGCTGTCCTGGCTCTCGAATGCAGACTGTGTAGCCATGACGACAATAACGTTTTTCTTTGCCAATCGTTTCAGCCACTGTTTTAAGCGGTCTGAGAAAACAGGGTCTTCAAAAGCAAACCAGGCTTCCTCCAAATATATCAGCGTGGGGCTGCCATCCAGTGACTTTTCGATGCGGTGAAACATATAGCTCAAAAAAGCCCGCGCGGGCGCTTTGAGCTCCATATTCGTGACCTCATCCATCGCAATGGTCGTGTATCGGGAAAGCTGGAATTTGTCCTCTTTCGCGGAAAAGAACTTGGCCCATATCCCCGTTGTCCAGATAGCCAGTCGGTTGCGCAGGGCAGGGGCCTGGGGGCCGGTAAAGTGTTCCCCCAATACGCTCAAGCGTCGGAATTCTTCGGGTACGGCCATCATGCGTTGTACGCAGGCCGCCAGTTCAATACTTTCCTCACTGTTGAGGGGTTCTTTGGTGGACAGTAATTGCTCCAGCCATTGGCCCAACCATTCTACATCGCTGGCGGTTTCGAGATTCTGGATGGGGTTAAGGGGCATCCCGTCCTCGCTGGCATAATCCATGTACACCCCACCATTTTTCAGGCAGGTGATCAGGTTGCTTTGATCTTTGTCAAAGACAAAAACCCGGGACCGTGGGTAACGCATCCACTGACTAATCAGGAAATTGACGAAGGCAGATTTACCGGAGCGGCTGGGTCCGGCGACTAAGGTATGCCCCAGATCCGCGACATGGAAATTAAAATCAAAGGTGGCTTGTTCTTTGGTTTCAAATTTGGCCAGTGCCGGGATTGGGGTGTTGAGTTGCTCGCTAAGATAATCGTTTTGCGGGCGCCCGGTATAAATGCCGTGGACAGGAATCAAATCGGCGATGGGGCTGCCGGTCAAAAATATCCAGCGTACCGGAAGCGCCCATTGCCCGGGGAGGGTTCCGGCCCAGGCCGAAAGGGCGTGGATGTGTTCGCGTAAGGGCGTGAATTCCTTCTCGGTGAGGGCCTTGTAGACCTCATCCACCTGTTCGTTGAGCGGAGACGTTTTATCGCCGTACACCAAAATGGAGATATTGGTATAGGCAGCAAGGGCGTTGCCGGTGGCAAAGCTCTTAATGGCCTGACTGGTTTGCCCGGAGCGCACATCCGCATCGTCGTTAATATTCTCCGTCTCTTGTTCGGTGATGGCCTCACCGGCAGCAGAGAGAATGTTTTTTCGGGTGTTGTTGTAAAAACTGCGGAATTTTTTCATGTAATTTTTCGCCGCATTGACGTCCGTCATACGCAAGGCAAAACTGAGTGTCCATTCTGCATCCACCTGATATAGCACATCCAGCATGCCCGGCTGGGTATGTTCCGGGTAAGCCTCGGGTTCGCCCTTAATGGAGAACACCGCTACATCCTTGGTCTGTGTCGGGCCGGAAAAATGCAGGGCATCTTCCGTGACCTGTAAGGTATCCATCCCCAAATAACTATCCAGCAAGGCATATCGAGGTAAAGCGATAGGGCGGGGATCGGGTTCTGTGGGCGTGACCATCTGATTGAGAAAACCCCACAAGTCCTTTTCCTGCAAGCGTTTGAAGCTTCCCATAGCGGTGACGCTGTTCTCAATGAGATGCACGATTTTTTCCAGTTGCATGGACTGGTTTTCCAAATGCTCACCCAAAGCGGCATCCATCGCTTTAAAACCCAGGCTGGTCTTGAAGGTGGTGGCCATGCTGGCGATGACGCTGGGATGCTTTTGATAGGCCGCTTTAAAGGTTTCCACAAATTTTCCCGGACCAGAGGGTGGCAGGACCAGAACCGACAGAAAATGGCGATGACGGTAATGATTTTTGCTTGTGAAATGTTCGTAGTAGCTATGAGCAATAGCATCGGCCACAGTCTCTCCGGTTTCTGGAACCGGGATGCTTTCTTTGCGTCGGGTGTGAGTAAACCAAAGATAAATATCATCGCGCCGGAGCTTCATGAGCATGCGCTCCATGGCCTCCGCATTGACATTGACCTCTTCAGGTGAAATGCCGTCGTAGTCCTTGGGGAAATACTCCACAACCGCGAGCAACCCCCGATCTTTGCACAGCACCGTTTGATGGTCCCACGGGGCCAGCCAGGGGATAATCTCTGCCAGTGAATGAGCATGCTCGATTTCTTTGCGGGCATTATCGACGGCAATTACCATGCTTTTCCATGTCCTATAAGGTCTTTAGGGCGCTGATCCTGAAAGCTGGCATGCGGCCAGGGTTCGTAACGCTCATGTTGGCGGATATACCGGAAATACACCTCGACAAAATAAGGTTCGTCTTTGTAGATGTACCGCAAGCCGGCGAACAAAATAAAAGGCAGCAACGCAAGGGGCCATTGTTGCGTGACCCACGCGAAGGAAAAACTGCCAGAAAAGAGCATGACCGTGTAATTGAAAGGCACGCCCATCACGCGCTTTTTACCAATGACGGCACGATGCACGGGGCTTTTTCGCAGTCGTTCTGCGCGACTTTCTCCGGTTTGCATGGGTTATTCCCGGTTAACGGCGACTGCCGCTGTGTGCGTTTTGCCGTAGCCCAATCTCAACAATCGTTTTTGGCGCAAAGCAGAACGGTCCTGGCCGTGCTCCGCCATCCAGAGAGAGCCTTCAATGGCCTCCTGGGTACTGTTGACGGCTACTGCATAGCGATCCGCCTGATATTCCCGGCGGTTTGGGAACCAGAGCAGGGCGCTTTTGGGTACCAGCAAAGCGAGCAGAATAAAGGCCGCGATGGTTTTGGTTTCCGGGACGGTACTGTCCAGAAACACGCCCATGGCGGTCAGGAACAGGACCGAAGTGACGGGATACATATAGTTCAGCGCCGTATGCCCGAAGCGGATATGTCCGAGCTCATGCCCGAGTACATACCGGCGCACGGAAGGCGGGGCATCCTTGGCCAGTTTTCCGGAAATGAGGATATACCGCATGTAACTCCAGGCCCCATAACCCTGCCAGGGCCACCAAGCGGGGAGCATCATCAATTTGGGGTGGATGTGCCGAAAAACCCGACGCCAGCCTTTCAGTTCCGTCAGGGACACATCGGAACGGACCATTTTGTCCAGGTCGTTTTTCCATTCGGCAAATGTAGCCTGGTTTTCGGTGGAGTGGCTTGAGGTCAGGGCAAACCGCATGGCCCGACTGCCTACCCCAAACATATACACAATGCCGCCAACGACGAAAGCAATGCCGCCGACAACAATGACGACATAATCTTCCAGGTCCTTAAAAATCTCATCCAAGATCCCATCCCATGGCATGCCATTACCAGAAGAAGAGGGGATTGGCGCGCTCAATCCGGAACTGCTGGTGTAGTCGGACATTCCTGTTACACCGGATAGGGAGACCTGCCGACCAGAAGCGATATAAGCGATAATATCGACCGCGAATGCGCCAATACAAAAACCCATAATCAATTTGGCGAAAAACGAGAAATGGCCTTTGATTTCACATCGGCTATCCACCATCGCGGTGAAGAGATACACCAGAGCGAGTAGCGGTAACACGATCATTTGTGTAGATGGGCTAAATAGTTCCATGATGGCCTTCCTGAACAGTAAGTATGGATTGCTGATTCAGGAGAATAATGGGTGCAGCGTGATTATGGTGTGGCATTAAACGGCTTTTTTCTGGTTTTTTCTGAAAGTAGAAATTCCAAAACCGATCAAGAGATCAAATTGATCCCCGTTCTTGCGGGAACGCATGCGTTTTTTGGGTATCTAAATGTTGTGCTGGATATATCCACGCGGCACGCGCCTTAAAAGTTTAGATTCGTGGTTGACGCCCGTATCTGTAGCACTGGCGACAGATCAGCTACTTGATGCGCGCTACCGATTTGTGGTTACCGTTTTATGGTTTTCATATGTCACTATATGCGAGACGGACGATTGACATCTTTTATTTAAGGTTTTGAGTTCATACACAGAACCAGCGATAAAGCCGCTAAAAATTGCCACTATGATGAGCATCATTATTAATGCTATCTTCATTGAATTTCTCCTTGTTGGAATCATCATTACGCAAATTTTCCTAGAAAAGTGAAGGGTCCGATTCAGGAGAATAGGGGGTAAATCCGGCGGTCTGTTCGTCAATAACGGGTTTTTTTTCTGGCTTTTCCTGAAAGTAGTACGTCGAAAAACGATCAAGAGATCAAATTGATCCCCGCTTGCGCAACGAAACGCCAATCCCTGGAGACACGTTTTGGCCCGCAAATCCTTCAGGCTTCGGGAATGGCAATGCTTTGATATCGGTAGGTCTGGCTTTGCGGATCCATGCCCTGAATTTCCATAATGGCGCTGATGGCTCTTTTGCCCTCGGCGTTCAGACGCATTTGGATGACGTAATGAATGGCTTGGGAAACCGTTTGCCGGATAGCGCTGTGTGGCCAGGGAACGCCGGAGCGCAAGACCAGCGTTTCCAGCCGTTCCAATGCCTCGATGGGGCTGTTGGCATGAATGGAGGTCATGGAGCCATCGTGTCCGGTATTGCAGGCGTCCAGCATATCAAGGGCTTCGGCTCCACGCACTTCACCGACCACGATACGGTCAGGTCGGTAGCGCAGACATTGCTTAATGAGCATCTTGGCATCAATGCCGAGTGATTCACTGGTTATGAAGCGCACACAGTTATCGGTGGTGGGTTCCAGTTCTGGGGAATCTTCAATGGTGATTAACCGTTCATGCGGCGGAATACAGGAAAGGAGGGCATTCAGGAACGTGGTTTTTCCGCTGGAGGTACCGCCGGCCACCAAAATGGTTTTGCGTTGTTCAACAATGGTACGCAGAAACTGGAGGAGTTCCGCTCGCGTTCGCGGAGCCGGGATAACCAGTTCCTCTCTGGGGCTGGCCGATTGGGCATATTCCTCCAGAGGCACATGGATGCGCACCTTGCGGCGGATGGACAGACTGATGCCCTTCATGGACGTGGGCGGCAGTGTGGCGGCAATGCGCAGGCCCCAGTGATACACGGTTAAAATAGCCCCTTCACCACCGATGTTACGGGCCATGGCCGCGAGACGTACCGTGAGGTTTTCGAGTTTTTCCGGTGGAGTGATCCGCAGGTCCAAGCGTTGCATTTTCCCATACTGTTCCATCCAGATATCGTCCGGTGTGTTAATCATGATTTCTGCTACACCATCGACGGGGGGTTCCCCGTGCAATCCGGGTAATCCCAGGTAGGGTAATAGCTCGCCTAAATAGATGCGCAAAAGTGCCTCGCGGTCTTCTGCTTCGCTTTGTGATGCTGAACTGCTGGAAAAGGGCGTGAGACTCAAAAATCTATCCTCGCTGCATGGCATTTATAAAGCATGCGCCCGATCTAGGGTGTTTAGGTAAGAAAAAAACCGGCTTTTTGGCGTTTTGTTGGGAAGTTATCGGTCCGGTGTCCTGCCCGCTGAGCGATGATGAGGACGATCCACTTTTCGAATAAACGCTAAAAAAGCGGTTTATTGTGCGCAAAAACCGATCATCCATGTGCCAGTCTATTGCGCAGAGAGTTCAGGCCAGAGGATTTACTACGGAATATGACCAAAAAATTTTGTGTCAAAAAGGGCGTGGTAATCTGTTTATAAGGTCATTGGAACAAGGAATCGAACCATGTTAACCGGAAGATCAATACAACGCTGGATATGCGCCGCGTTAAAGTTCGAGGGAGCACCGACCACCGTCGAACGATTAAGCCGGCTCATTCCTGCCCACCCAGAACCCCATCATGTTTCACAGCAGGTTTATGTGCTCAAGCGTAGAGGAATTGTCGAAAAGTTAGGAACAGGCGCACGTGGAAAACCGGTTTGGAAGCTGGTGGACCATGCTTTTGTCGCTTCAGATGATTTGTTGGCAATGGTTCAGCAGATTGAACATACCGCGCGTGAACCGGTTGCGCTTTATTCCGATCGGGATGCGGTGCGTACGGAAATCCTGGCGTGTTTAAAGCCACCCGTTTTTGAGACGGATACCAAACCTGTACGC
>JABEBX010000584.1_pt1 | contig 16990 bp, 19 predicted proteins | sample 7245971 | NCBI WGS metagenome assembly JABEBX01 (sample SAMN14506365, study PRJNA622280) | hot springs metagenome | biome: hot spring [ENVO:00000051]|acidic hot spring [ENVO:00002120]; feature: spring [ENVO:00000027]|sediment [ENVO:00002007]; material: sediment environment [ENVO:01001048]... | reverse complement strand
AGAGTATCCAACACGCTTTCGGCACCCACATCCGTATCGACCAGAGAAAGCGGGGTCAAGCCAGATAAAGACGCATTCCGATTTTTCAACCAGTCAACAGCCTTATCCAGGCTATCAAAGACATTCTCCGCCCGTTCTATAATTCTCGCCAAACGAATCACTTTGGCCGATTCCTCACTGTTCAGCATCGCTTCCCGCTTGCGCCTGGCCAAGGTGCGGTGGGAAATACCCAATACCGCCGCCAATTCCGCCTGCGAAAGGTGTAAGGTACTGGAGAGAGAAACCAGAGACGCAGAAGAAATTCCATGGCGAATCACATCAACCCACTGCAAGGGGCTCTCTGGTAAAACCAGCAGCACTTCATTGCCGCCCAGCAGCTGACCTATCGAAATGCATTCCGTCATAATGCCCTCTCCAAATCATGCCACATGGCACGATACAGAGTAAAATATGGCACTCAAATGTTTTTCGGTCAAGCGCACCATGCCCACGTAATCAGCAAAAAGACCTTTTACCCCGGAATCAATTTGATCCCGGCAAACGACATTGACGCCCAACAAAATAGAATAAAGCGAAAAATAGCGCGTTTATGCTCCACAACACCTGAATGTTCCGGCGTAATCTTCTTGACGCACATTCGTAATTTGGAGGTTCAAATGGAAGCAAACGAAGTACGCAAGCATCATGATTTTACCACGACGCATGCACCGATCATCGCTGCAGCATTCATTGAGGAACACCAGGATGTTTTCGCGGAATGGTTGGAAAACAAGGAAATTGACTACGGCGATTTTAAATGTTGGTTGCGAAACATGCACCTGCAGTTATTGGCTGCCAGATCCATCGCCGAATGCCCGATTGACGTGACCAATCCTACCCTCTGAACCTGCCGACTGACAAAAGCCTACACGCTCCGCCTCCTCACCTCAGATTATGGGCGGAGCGCTGTAGAATATGCTGACGGTAGTTCGTCAGAACGTCATACTTTATTGGGTTGGTGGCTCTGACGAACTCGTTTCTATGTCACCATCGCGAGCATCTTCGATAAGTTTTCTCAATTCATAGGCCTCGCTATTTGTAAAGTAACCTCCTGATCCACCCTCCATGACATCCAATATTTTCAAAAGAACGGTCTCCATAGCCTCTAGTCGATTATCCATCCCAATTGACATATTTCCTCCACGAATTCAGAAAGAAGATGCATCAGATCAAAGACTAACCAGCAAAACAACCTAATACAATACGTCACAATGTTCTGTTCTTCTGACGCCCAATGAGGCCACATATTCTCCAAAGCGCTCCATCGTGCTAGATTTCCGCTATGAACAACGTGCATCCATTCCCTACAGGCGGCCAATCAGCTAACCCTATCCGCAAAAAACGCAAACGCCTGACCGCCTATGGCCCGGCTCTGTTATTACCCAACATCGACGGCCACGCCGTAGACGTGCTCGACCACATTATCCAGGCAGGCAGCCTATATCTCTCCCCTATCCAGGAAGCACTCGAGGATTCGCCCGGCGCCCAGTTTCTCCGGACCATCCACGGAATGGATGTCCTGATAGACGCGACCAATGTGCTGATCTATGCAGCACGGAAACACCCGAAACGGAGGGACCAGGAATCCATCGACGAACTGATTCAACAAGCCAAGGCCACGCAAAAGCTGATTCGCAAGCTGGACGATATGCTGCCAGAGGATGCGTTCATTCTTTCTTCAGATAGTTTCGGCCCGGACCTGATAGCGGAATATGCCACCAACACCGCCATGCTCGTTGTTAGTCGTTTTGCAGTGGGCCTTCTGGACTATTATGATGCGCGATTTATTCAGACCAAGAAGGATCAGCGCAAAACCATGATGATGGACTTTCGGGATGCGTACCGGGAGACGATTCAGGATGGCCGCGCACGTTTGGACGCCCACCAACACCTGATGAAAACACTGAAAACAACACAACGCGCATTGAATAAGGTGATGAAAGAACTATGACCGTTACAAAAGCAGAAATAGCCCATGCATTGACCGATGCAATGGGCTTTACGCACAGAGAAAGCCTGGATCTGGTGAATAGCCTGTTTGATACGATACGGGAAACGCTGGCGTCTGGTGAGAACGTCAAATTATCCAGCTTCGGAAATTTCACCCTGCGGGACAAGGTAGCCAGACCCGGCCGGAATCCCAAGACGGGTGTATCCTGCGAGATTAAGGCTCGGCGGGTGGTGACATTCAAGCCCAGCCTGATTTTGCGGAAAAAAATAGACAACTATTTGTAACGCAAAGGCTTCGCTAGCCCGTCCAGCCAGCGACTTCCCGCCAGGATTAACCATGCCATCGCGGGATCAATTTGATCCCGCACCTTGTAGCACCTACCATCTAATCTGATTTTTCGAAGCAACCATCATCAGCAGCCACCACATAAAAGCACACCTGCAGTCTTCAACCATAAAGAATAAAAGCCTTTTTGGCCGTTTTATGCGCACAAGATTACGGTCGGGCTACTGATACCATTCGTTTTAGGGCGGCGTCCATTGTAGCGCTGAGCCGGAAACATTCTGGCGGTCCATAGGGCAACCCCTTCCTTCTGCGGAAAAACAAAGGAGTGATGACCAGCATGCCGACAGCGACCATACCAAACGGGAAACCCCATGCATCCATCATCAGCGTGGATGCATCCGTGTGGCTGCTCGAGGGCCTCTTCCGTTTACTGTTATCTTGCGTAGCTTTTGCCTCTCTGATCTACTGCTACCATTTCGCCGCCCAGCATGCGGGGAGTTTCGTCCAAGGCACCTTGGTTATTCTGATAGCCAGCGTAACGAATCTTCCTATGGGCCTGTATCAGTTGATGAAAGGGGTATATCTGCTCCTAAAAGCGCTTATGGATATCGTTTTAGCAGCAAATGAATCGCTCGCAACCTGGGAAGAAGGCGGTGCCAAGCAAGGTTCCACATCGCTAGAGTCGGCACCACATCTATGGGTTTCCGATGAGGCCTGGCTATCCCACTTTTCGATACAATCCGAGCTGGATCTCGCGCAATCTTCCTTGATACCGAACACACTGATGACCTGGAAAGATCTGCCCTACCCAAAATACCTGAATGATATGCTGGCCACTTCGCTGTTGTTCCACAGAATATACAGCGGCACGGAAATTCTGCCGCCCAATCTGGCGCGGCATGTACAGCATGCGGATGTCTGGCTGATTCGCATGCTACTGTTGGCCTCTGCGGCTAACCTGTCCCTATTTTGGTTGGGCACCACTCCCTGGCGCTGGCTTCCCATTGGCATATTGGTTGCCACTGTAGCCCAAATCTTACGCTGGATCTGGATTCAAACGCTGGCTACCAACATGTGCGCCCGAATGCTGGGTTGCTACAAAACGCCCCTTTTTTGGATTTCGCAGCGCATCCTCCGAAAACGCTTGATCCTGTTACTCGCCCAACCATTTGGTGGCCCTTATGCCTATTTAAAAAAGGTTCGGGAAAACGGGGATGCCGCCGCCAGAATTTCCAGCCTGTTTCGGCTTCCTCCGATCATCACGACTATTTTTCTTTTTTTGCCCTTAGCCACATGGGCCGCCAATCTGGTACCGATGATAACCGGACGATGGTCCGTGGCTTTGCCATTGGGTGCCGCTGCTATGAGTCTGATTGCCGCCTTTTTCTTTTTCCTGCTCCACAAGATATCCGTGTACCGTCAGGTCAATATTCAGCAATTCCCTGCCAATATCTGGGTGTTTCGCTATTTTGCTGACACCATTCGCCGGATGTACGGGTGATGATGCACGCCGAGACAACGGAAGTCTTGGCAACCTGCAAGCCTCGAATATAACCGTGGGATCAATTTGACCCGCACCTCGAAACGCCCCGTATTCAGCGCGTTTCCTCAAAAAAAATTGGTCATCGAAATGTCATCGAAATTACCTGCAGACCGAAGCATGACAGCCAGGCCTATTCCTTGATCTAGATCATTGCCAAGCCTATCCTTTAGGAGTCGTCGTTGCTGGAGGGTGCCATCATGAACCACATCGCCAAACTATTTACCAATGGCCGCAGTCAAGCGGTACGTTTGCCAGCCATTTATCGATTTGATACCACGGAAGTTTTTATCCGCCAGGACCCAGAAACTGGTGACGTCATCTTGTCTCGCAAGCCCAACACCTGGGATGGCTTCTTTCTTGCGCTCAAAGGAACCTACACGCCCGCCAATTTCCTGGATGAGGACGAGCGCAAACAGGATATGCCGGATCGTGATCCATTCGAAGGATATAGCGAGTGAAAAGATACATGCTGGACACCAACGTGGTAAGCCACTTCCTCAAAGGTCATCCATCCGTGGCAAAGCACGTAGTAGCGGTACCAATGGCGTCTCTTTGTATCTCCGCCATTACCGAAGCCGAACTACTTTTTGGCCTGGCGAAACGTCCAGACGCTAAGAGACTCCACATGGTTGTGCAGGAGTTTCTCCGGCGTGTTGATGTCTTGCCCTGGGACAGATCTGCAGCTGAGTATTACGGAATTGTGCGAGCTAATATGGAAAGGCAAGGCAAGACACTGGCATCACTTGACTTACTAATCGCTACACACGCACTCAGCGTAAATGCGGCACTGGTCACAAACGATAGCGCTTTCAGTCAATTGGTTGGTTTGCATATTGAGGATTGGACCGAGTGAAAGCCTTGCCATTCATCTTGTCAGTGACGCAAATCGTGCTGCAACACAGACAGCGAAAACGTCCTGTAGGCTTTATTCGTTGCACCACTCCATGCGGCCATCTCTAACCACAAGAATGCGCCCATCCAAAACAGTAACATTCCCTGCAAAATCGCTAACAAAAATACCAGTGTGTCTCCAAATGGCTGCACAACAGCAGGTGGATACAAACTACACCACCCCCAGAACAGTGAAACGCCCAGCAGCATCAGAGGCAGCGTATGCGGTAGTGTATTCGCCATTTTCACCGCCAAATACGTCCGATCGCGGCTGAACAACCACCACCAAGGGGGCGGCTCCATGTCCAATGCATCGATATAAGTTGCCAAGTGAGGATAATTCTGCCGGATTCGTTGTAGAGAAGTGGTACACCGATCTTCCCAAAACAGCGGAGTACCTGCGTGTCTAGCAGCCCGAACGTAACTGCCCGCATGGATAGCAACGAACAGGACCAGGGCGACCATTTCACTTGCCCAGGCCCACGCCAACCTATCCCAACGTAGGCTCTCATCCCAGGTTCCCACTATCCACAAAAAGAAAAACGCCAGATTGCTCAAAACAAGCGCCCAGAAAACAGCCCAGATACTCCTTACAAAAAGGTTATTTCCCGCAAAAGGATGACGGTACACCGAGCGCATGTGTATGACCGCCTGATTGTTTGCATCGACCATATTGGAAGTCCCGCAGGGTTTTGCGAACTCCACGTTTTCACGCAGAGAGGGGAAAAGCGGATAAGGCAATGCGGAATGACCTCTGGTGATGAACCAGAGCAGGAGAATAGCAGAAACGGTATCTGCCCATAAGAATGCACCAGGAAACATCACACTCTCCGTCACCGAAGCCCGGGATCAAATTGATCTCTTGATCGGTTTTTAGCTTTTGTGCGTTTTTTGTGAAGGCTCACCCAAGGACTGCCCCAATTGCGCCATGGCCTTTCGTCGCGCCGGACTCAATGCCCGCTTTGGGTCATGGGTAGCGCCCGTCTCGGCAGCGCCATGGGCGGCAACAGATGTAACCCCTGCTTCGCCCGCGTCCGCCTTTTTATGGCCGTTATCGGCTTCCAAGCTGCCGGCCTGAACCGCCGCCAGGGAACCGCGCCCCTGCAAGACCAGCAAACCCAGTTGCGCCAAAAACCGCAAACGCTCAGGACGCAACCGGGGTTCGGAAACGGCCTGTATATCTTTCAGCAATTCCGGTTGCCTGGTACTGATAGTCACATCTATCCGTACAAAATCAGACAAAGCTTTGTGCTCCCAAATGCCAGAAGCCTTGCGCATTCGCCAGTTCTGGATGGTCTGCCATTAAAATCTGGCTGTCTGGATAGACCTCCTGAGCCATGGGGGTATATAGACGCGCGCCGCCACCTGCAAGAATGATAAAGTTAATGGGGTCGTCCACCTGACGGAGCATGCCGCGCATTTCGCTCAGGGCTTCCCGCCCGACCATCTGGGCCGCCTGCTCAAAAACCGGCGGCAACACCACATCCTGATTGAAAATGTATAAGTGTTCCCGTCCGTTTTGCAGACAGTTTTCCAGTTGCGCGACCGTCGGCGCCTTGCCATAGGTGTCCGTAATAATCTTCCGCGCTTCACTCAACACTTGGGAAACGGCAAACAGACTGCTGCCGGACGCCAGAGCGGCATACCGACCACCGGCCCGGACCAGCGTCCAATCCAGCGAGAAAAATCCCGGGTCCACCACCAGACTGGTCTCTTCTGCCAAACGCTCCTGCACCGGCTCTGGGCACCAGCTGCCATTGATGGCATCCACATAGGCGCCGACAGGCTGCGGAACCACCTGAACCTGCCGGACTTCAATACTTCTTTTGGGCAAGACCGCATGCACCCCCTGCAGAACCTCTTTGAGCGCCTGACGGCGTTCGGGGTCTTCATAATGCTGAACCGGCAGTCCGACAACCAACCTATCGATGACCGTCTGGCCGGTCATCAAAATCCCCGCATAGGCCAGCGCAGTCCACGCATCACTCCCGACATAGCCCTCATGGAGTTGTCGCGGCGCATGGCGCTGTACCGCATCCCCGGGCACACCCGCCATCCATGATTTTCCGTGCACCTGGACACGGATGCCGGTTTCGTTTTCCGTATCGGCCCCAAACAGGGAAGTTGCCACCAATTCGGCAGGCACTGCACAGGCCGGATAGATTTCGCAGACTGGTGCAGGGTCCAGTGCTTTCCCAAAGGCAATTTTCAGATTACCGTATCCAATATCCATACCCGTCACAAAAGCCATGCGTATCTCCTAACCGATCTATTTGCCATTAAGGGCATTATACCGCACCCATTTTTGACAAAATTTTCATAAAACCGCCAAAAAAGCCTTTTTTCATGCGCGATTTTTCCGCCCGAAGAAAAGGATGGTACGAAAAAACGCGAATTTAGCCGCTTTATCCCGCGCTAAAAGCCGCCCGAATGCGCCACCATGACCGACATGGAAAAACTCTGGTCAGAACGCATCTCGGAAAAATTCGCCGCACAATGGGATCGGTGGACAGGTCATCGTCGCTTCCCATGGGGTGCCCCTGACGCCCACGCGGCAGACGCGGGGCAGGCTTCTACCCCGCCGGGTCGAAAAGCACCCAAACCCGCCAAAGCCTCTCCCATCCCCGAAGACTGGAAACAACAGGTACTCACCGATGTGCCCGTTTATCCCCCTTTCCGGCAGGGACTGCCCCTGCTGCCTGTGCGCGATATTATCCAGTCACAGGCCCGTCTCATTCGGGAAGTGTATGCTGCCGTAGGGGTTACTCCGGAATTCTGGAAACGGATTTATCTGCCTGCCATTCATAACTATGCCCACTATGTCCATTTATTGCCGGCCAGTGAAGGCAATCACCATCGCGGTGCAGGCGGGCTTTTTCGTCATGGGCTGGAAGCCTGCCTGTATGCCGTGCGGCTCACCGATGGTCAGGACAGCCTTGAAAAATCTGCCCATCTGCTGCACCCCACGGAACGGCGTCGGCACGAAGACGCCCTGCGCCTGGCCACCTTTTGCGCCGCCCTGTTTCATGATATTGGCAAGCCCATGGTCGATATGCAGGTGTACGACCAGCAACAGGGCCACATCTGGAACCCGGCCCTATATCCTTCCCTCTATCGGTGGGGGCAAGAGACCCATGTGCAGTTCTACAACCTGCGCTGGCGTTCGGGGCGTATGGACCGCCATAAAAATCTGGGGATGGCCACTGCTCCGCATCTCATGACCCGGGACATTCTCGCGTTCTTGACGGATGTGGACGCCTATTGGGTGGAAACGGTTTTACGCGCCATTTCCGGTGATGAAATGGGTATCAACAAAGTCCGCGATTTTGCCACCTATGGTGATCGTGAATCCGTCCGTTATGACCTCAAAAATCAGGGCGGTGAAGGAAATGATATCGGGATTCCGGTGGAACGCTACCTGCTGGATGCCATGCGCACCCTGGTGCGGGAACAGATATGGAAAGTCAATGAAAGTGGCGCCGTACTGTGGACGACGCGTATCCCCAAAGAAGAGGTAGAGCGGGAAATTGCCGCTGAAACACCGGTTATTGCACTGGTCTGGCCGAAAGCCGCTACCGATGTGGCCGGCTGGCTCCATCAACAGGGTACGCCCGGGATACCCAAGGATCCGCAAGTCATCGCGGATATGCTGCTTGACCGGGAGTTGGCCGTACCCAGTCGGGATGAAAGCGACGGTCAGCAGCGGATTCCTTTCTGGTTTCTTTCTCCGGAAAACCAGGATGGCACAGGAAACCGGGAAACACTCGGGCAACGCGTCCTGGTACTGCGCCACCCCGAATACCTGCTCGATATTGTGCCGCCCCTTTCTGCACGCAGTCTGTACAGCGTCCGCAAGGCCGATGCCCCGGCAGCCACATCCGTCTCTTCCGCATCTCCTGCCCCTTCTGCATCTTCTGCAACTGTCACACCCGCCGCCAGACCCGCAGAAAAAAATACGACCGCACGGTCATCAGCCTCTGTGACCCCGACCGCTTCTCAGCCTGTGCCCGCTTTGCCACAACCACAACGGAAAACGGCCAGTCACCCCGTAGCACCGCCTCCCGTGGCAGAACCCCAGACGACAGCGAAGACGTCCACCCCACACACGCAAGCCGCAACCGCCACTCCAGAAGCGGGCCGCCAAGCGGACAAGGCCGTCCAGGATGCACACACCGCCGACCGCACGGCAACCCCCCCTGCACGGGATGACCGTCATATCAGTCTGGGCTTACGCATACTGCGTACCATCATTCGGGAAATTCTGATACAGCGTCGGGATGCCGCGATCCTTATTCCCGGCGGAGAGGAAGCCGCCTATCTCCAGTTTCCAGAGGCATTTCGGGATATGGGTATGAAACCCATTGAAATGCTCGGCATCCTGAACGATGAACACCTGTTGATACCCTCACCTGACAGCCCGGAAAAACTCACGCAAAAAAAGACCCTGCCCGGCCAAAGCAAGGAACGGACAGTGGTAGTGCTTTCGCCCACGGCCCTGAAAAAATTGCCTTGCCTGAAAATGCCGTTGAGCCTTTTCCCGAAAGAACAGCGCAGGACCTACCATCGCTACCTGCTCGAACAGGTCCGGGAATATCCAGCCGCCCAGTTTACCGTCGATAAAGGCACGCAAAAAGGATACTGGTTTATCCCCCTGGAATGGGTCGTGGAAACCCTGTCCAGACAATTCCCGGATGATCCCTGTCCAGAACGCTTTTTGCGGGACTGCACCATTGGACCAGGCGGCTCTGAGGGCGGTGGTCTGTTGTTGCGTCTGGATAGCGATATACCCAGCTAAGAGGAAACCAGGTCATGGCCCTACTGCAGCGTAAAACCCAATATCAATCCAAGGTTGCTCCTTACGAAATCCCTTTCCGTCCGGCCTATGAACTGCATGCGTCGGCGGCCTGGGCGGCGGCCGGCCTGAGTGGTCTATCCCTGGGTTTGCTAACAGGGATTCCTTTATCGCCCCTATTCATCAGCGCGGGCGTTGCGGGTTATTTCTCCTGGAATCGCTATAAAATCGGTCAGGTCTATCGTCAAAAACTGCTCAATATCCGGCAAAATGGCGGTCTCTGGTTCATGGACCGTGAGAGCGCCAATACGGTCTATCAGTACGCCCGCGAGCATCAAGCGGTCTGGTACGGGCGCGGTTTTCGCTGGAATAAAAAAGCCGCCGAAAGCATGTATTACTTATTGGGACCCGGCGCCCCGCTGATTGAACCGCTCAAAGCCTATGAGACCGATGATCAAGGTGAATTTCTGGGGAAAGCCTGGATACACGCGCTGGGTCAGGAAAGAGACATTTTCCTGCCTCTGGATGCCCTGAAAGGTCAAACCCTGATTCTCGGCACCACGCGCGCCGGCAAAACCCGTCTTTACGATCTGCTCATCAGCCAGGCCATCGAACGGGATGAGCCCGTCATTATCATCGATCCCAAAGGAGACAAAGAACTCAAGGAAAACGCGCAAAAAGCCTGTGAACGCATTGGCGCGCCAGAACGTTTTGCCTATTTCCATCCCGCCCATCCAGAAGACTCTTGTGCCATAGATGTGATGGGGTCCTGGAATCGGGCTACGGGTCTCGCCTCTCGCATTGCGGCGTTAATCTCTGCCGGAGGGGACTCCAATTCTGACCCTTTTATCAGCTTCGGTTGGCGCGTCATAAACAACTTCGTTCATGGCCTGCTCATCCTGGGGAAAAGACCCTCCATTAAAGCTTTGCGCACTCTGGTAGAATCCGACCCGACGGAATTTGTCCTGCTTGTACTGAAAGAATACGTCCAGCAGAACAATGTCAAACCGGAAATTCTGCATTCCTACCTCACCGGCAAAACCGGCAAGGTAGCTGAGGATATTCCCGGCCAGTTGACGGCCTACAAAAAGTTTTATCGGGAAGTGCTCGCCAAGACGGCCCCATCACCGGAACTGGAAGGATTGATTGCGGATCAGGAGCACGACAAAGAGCATTTCAGTAAGATGATTTTGTCGCTCACCCCGTTATTGGCGATGCTCACCAGCCGTCCCCTGGATACCCTGCTCTCGCCGGATCCCAAGAACTTCCATGGGCGCATCCTCACCGCACAGCGCGCCATAGACCAGAAGCTGGCTCTGTATATTGGATTGGACACCCTCTCGGATACCGCTGTAGGTCAGGCCATCGGGTCCATTATTCTGGCGGATTTGGCTTCGACTGCAGGGGATATTTACAACTATCAGGACCCCAAACCCGTCAATATATTCATTGATGAAGGGGCCGAAGTGCTTAACCAGCCGGTTATCCAGATCCTCAACAAAGGGGGCGGGGCCTTGTTCCGTGTGTTCCTCGCCACGCAAACCATTTCCGATATCGCCACCCGCCTCAATGGTTCCAAGGACCGGGCCAACATGGTCATCGGTAACACCAACAACATCATAGTGCTGCGCATTATTGATCAAAACACCAAGGAAGAAGTCTCGAAAAGAATGGGGAAAATCCCTATGGAGCGCATGACCAGCACCATGGGTAGTGGCATCAGTCCCCATCCCATGGACATGAATAATGGCAGTTATAGTGAAGGATTGACGGTCACCGATACCGAGGTTTTCCCGCCAAGTGAATTTGCCAGCCTGCCCGCTTTGCAATATATGGCCCATTTTTCGGGCGGCGCCATTATCAAAGGACGGATTCCCATTGTCACCGATTGAGTCAACACCCATGCTACATACCAGTACCGCTACGGCCCTGCACAAAAACATCCGGAAATTACCGCATCGGGAGAGCTTCCGATTTCTGCTGGCGGTCTGGCCGGATACCTGGTGGTGGTTCATGCGCCTGCAAAACCGGCTGGAAGGTTTACCTTGCCTGCATGCGGAGCACCCGCAAACAGAGGAAATTTACTGCCTGCTGGAACGCTGCTCTGAGCATGGGACACGACTGGGGAATGGACAGTTACGTGAAGCGGTTCTGTCCGAAATAGAGGACACCGCCAGAAGGCTGCAACAACAGCCCATCATTTGTGCCGCATCCCGCGATAACATTTGGGATTGGATGCACACCCCTTTTCCGGAATGGCGAGGGACCTGTCCTGGCGGTTTTCTTCGCGGACCCGACACGACAGAGAAGAATGCGGACCAAGGATCTGCACAGATACATGCCTTCATCCAGCAACTCCTCATGCAGCAACCCGGGTATCCATAAATGTCGAGCTTTATCAGCGAAGAACGTTCTGCGGTCAAATTCATGATTGCCATCATCGGCTTTGAATTTGCTATGGCCCTGATTTTTGGCACCGGTTTACCCATTGCTTACTATCAGAACTTGCAGCAACTGTTGGTGCGCCAGGAGATGGGGATAGCCGCGCTGCAAACCCTACTTCACTTGACCAGCCACCTTTACTCCATGGTTTTCATTCAAACCGGACTGGCCCATGCCATGACACCCGCGCCGCCGCCAACGCATCAGGTCGCGGACCTCAGCCTGACTGAAAAACTGTCCTGGGCCGCTCGGGGCCGGATACTCACCATACTGGCGATTTTTTATATTGCCATTTTTCGGGTGCTGGTCTTTTTCACCTGGGCCATTGCCCTGATCCCGCTGGTTATCGCCGCTGCTTACGATGGTTGGGTGCAACGCAAAGTGGCCCAGTTCCGGTTTGTGTATCAGAGTGGGCAAAAACATTTCATCGGCAACCGGGCCAGTAAAATCATCACCTATGGGTTATTGCTGATATTTTTCCTGCCTATCCCCATTCCACCCATCGCGATTATTTTCTGGGCCGTTTTTCTAGGCCTGTTCAGTTATCTTTGGATGCGCAACATGCCGAAGCGGATATGAACGGCGGGATCAAATTGATCCCCGCCCTTTCCAGACTGGCGGACCAACATCGCTACTCAGGGGAAGCGCGGTGACCATTTTCCAGGAACTGCGCCAACAGCGATGGTTGGCCATTGCCCTGACCAGGTGGCCTGTATCGGCCTAATTTCCCTCACTCACCTGATTTTATGGGGCTATTCCTGGGCAGGTGCTGATCGGCGACTATGCCATGCGGGGCATCGAGGCAGCGAAACCGGCGGTCTGCAATCCGCTGTGATGCCCGTATGACCGCCATAACCAAACGAAACACTAAACTATGGCTGGGAAAGCGGAATTGCCTAGGCAAGTCACCGTGACTATACTTATAGCATATTACCTTTGAGATTGATCGAATGGGGTTTTAATGGGTACTGATGGGTGCCGATGCGAATCTGGTTTGCAACTTGCGGTATGCCAACGCATTTATTCGGCTAAGAAATCGACACACAAAAGAAATCCTGAGGGACGTATTGTGGCGTGTGTGGATGCTGAAGACGAGGGTATTGTAACAAAATATGCGTTGTCACTTATTCTTTATGGCGCATGTGACAATCGCAAAACAAATCGTTTTTTAGGTTACGATACGGCGCATGATGATTACCATAGGGAAACTTATGGAGGCTGCCATCGTCATTTCTGTGAAACATGCGTAAGTTACTCGCCCTGTGATTACTTGACTGTAGCAAGCGTGTTTTTCTCAGAAGTGGACTATGAAATTAACCAGAGAGGGTTTCGTCGTGGGTAATCCGGATACATCTAGAGCACCATTGGGGTGGGTGATGAGTGACGGCCCCGGTTGTATGGAGCGATTGGCGAAAAATCCAGCGACTCTTCCGGCTCTTCGTACCTTCATCTTCCAGGAAGAAGAAGAGCGAATCGACATGGAAACTGCACTATTGCTGCATCGTTATCATCGCAAAGCGATCACAGAGTTCCCCGAATTTGCTTCTGATCGTATGGATCCTTTGGCCGGTTTCTCACGAGAAGAACTTTTGGGGATTACTCATAACACCTGCCCAGGAATGAGCACTATCGGCAAGTCATCGTGGCCTTGGAAGAACACAGACCCAGGGGTCACTTTCGATGCTGGTATCACTCTAGGAATTCACGCAAATGGCGCCGATAAATCCATTATTGTAATTACCATGTCTGCCAGATACCCCATGATACATCTGGCGTGGCTTTGGGCATTACAAACGCAAGCGATTCGGTTACTGCCTATATTCGTTCTAAAAAGGCCAATGCTTATCATGGGCGTTGATCCTGAAAAATCGGACGCTACTCAAATTGAGGTGGCTTATACCGATCAATTAAGCAAAACAAACTTTGGGCTTTTTCGATCTCAATATTTTCAGGAACAATCACAAGTTGTAGTGGCCGCTCCTCGCACCTTAGATGCTTGGCTTGCATCTGATGTTGGTAAACCCGTAAGTCATGAATGGACACATCACGCACTGTTTACTTTGGTGCGTGTAGGCAAAAAAAATGTGTTCCGTCCTGTTCGAGATGATAACAGTATTCTTAGCAAACTCAGAAAGATGTCTTTTCAGTCATCTGAAATAGGAACATCGGATATGTCTCAACAGGCGGCTTAAACTATCGCTGCTAAAATTCGAAAGCCCCTGATCTACGGATGCAGGGGCTTTTCTTTGGATAATCCGCCATGATAAAGAAACGAATGCACGCCTAACGTCACAGGCTGCAGAAAGGATAACCAGGCGCGCTGATTTTAGTCTGAGACCACTACTGCTTTTATCCTCTCAGTGGATAGCGTCTTGCATATCGGCAAGCCACACCAAAACACAGGGATGTTCGGGACTGTCAATGCCTCGTTGGTACCTCGCCAACGGCAATCCCATACGGATAATAACGACTAACCAGGAAAAAATCAGTAATAAGCACCCGACAAATTGGAGAACTAACAAGGCGATGGAGCCGATGTTCCAACTGACCGGAACGTCTTCCACCAGCCAAAAAAACAAGAAAACAACAGGCACCGAAGCGCCGATAAAATACACAAACTCCAGGAAAAATTTTCCGCGTCGTTTGGGATGCACAAAATCGGGTATGGGCAAAACAGGCGATAGGTTTGCAGACGTCATGATGGCGCGGAATGCCGCTGATGAACGACCGGACGCATTGCTGAGGGCTTGTGCCTGGTTGGGTAGGCTCTTGGTGTGCATCAAAAGCCATCCCGCAAAAACGCTCAGCATGTAAGATATTATGGCTATCTGTGTGAGGGGAATATTTCCCGCAAGAATGGAAAAAATCAGCAACGGCCCAATAATCAGAGCGCACAACCAGATAGCCCACAACCTATTCCTGCGGTCTTCGCGGACCATATAATGCGCCTGCCAATATTTTCTGGCGGTTACGGCCCAGAACGCTTCGTCTGGCACAGCCTTGCCCAGGACAGGGTCCAACAAGGCAGAATCCCATATGGGTGCCAGTAATGCAGAAAGTGCATGATCCCAAAACTCGGTCCAGAATCGATTAAATTTTTCGATAAAAAACAGGGCGAATAAGGCAGCTAAAAACAGATCGGCCACCCAGGATGCATTCCAGGCATTCTCAATACCGATCAATATCAAATACAGAAAGAACCAGTAAGACAAGCCAGCCATTTGATGGGGTTTTTCGGACATGCTCGCCCCCTTTTAATAAACGTGCGTGTTCTCTTCGTTAAAGCAGGCAAACAGCGTTGGCTGCACCTGATTCCCAAAAGTCGTCCAACCACTGTTCTGTTCCCGCCCGAACATTTCCAGATAGGGTCCATCGACTACGGAAGCAATCATCTCGCGGAAATAAGACGGCTTGGCAGAGTGCCGTGTAGCCGGAAAGACCGCCCAGCTACTAATATCATGGCGACACCAGCCCGCAGGTTTACCGCGAATCCCAAGACACAAGAGTTCATGCGCCGAACGCCAGTAATTGCCCATGCCGAAGCGCGGTTTGTTCCAGACCATATGCGTCTTGTAATCAAAACCCCATGCCTGCATCAAATCCAACGCTTCCCGCAAGAGCGGAGCCGTGGCCCATAAAAACAGGTAGGCATCGGGCAAAGCCAGTTGCGGAACCGGCAAGCCCCGCAATTCATCCATGCTCATGGTGGGGTAATGACGATCTGCAGCCCCGTTGGAAACGGTATTGCTGTATCTCCACGGCGGATCTGCCAGAATAGCGCCGAATCGGCATTCATTCTTTATGAGGGTATCCAGACTATCCGTAGCTATAGGATAGCCTTCGGGTCGCACTGCAGGAGGGCGAATACTTTGAGCCAATTCCTCACCATAAGCCGTCGGCACTAAAACCAGCCCATCGGCTGTTGATTCGCCGCCATAGACGGCGGGTACCGATGTATGCACCGCATCCATTGACGACTGCTTGGATAGGCCGGCGTTGTTGCCAGAACTGTTTCGTGGCTTTTCACGCAATTTCACCAGTTTTTTGCTGCGAATAGGTGCCCCTGGAGGGGGCTCCAACAAGAAACCAGCCACTATCAGGGCATCCCTTTCCGCGTCACACTTCCCTTGCTTGATTTGGTGCCGCATCAAATTCGCCCAATGCCCCAATCCAGTTTTTGGTTCAGTGTCATATCGGGCAGGAATCCAGCCATGCCCGTTTTCCACACAAAATCGCCGAATTTGATCCAACCGTTTTTCAAACCGGATATAGGATCTTTTTTGGTTTTTTTTAGGTAGGCTTGGTGCCCTCTTATCCACCCCACTTGAGCATTCTTCCGTTGACATCATTTTTAATAACCAATCCTTTAACAAGACCAAATAGCGCAGCCGCACATTACCGGGCGGCGTCACCCGCAGAAGTATTGCCGCCCTGCGATTTCCGAATCGTTTTCAGATTTTTGACCCGCACGGAAAAACCCATCCCGGCACGCTCAAAGCGAAAGCCCACCGCACGCAGCTGTTCTTCGTGGTTTTTGGCTAGTTCGCCTTTTTTGTATTTGTAGCGCACATCATTCGCCCAATATCCCATACGGGTTCTGGGTTCCGTGTCATAACGCACCGGAATCCAGCCTGTACCATTCTCCGCACAGTACTGTTTCACCTGTTCCAGTCGTTCTTCAAACCGCAGGTTATGCCGTGACATTTAACGCCTCCTTATTGACAATCAACTCCAAAAAACCACCGCGATGATCGTAATTCGCCAGAACTGCTCCGTTAAAAGCCTGCCGGCGTTTGGCGACCACGCCTTTGCGAAAAACAATGCGCAACATTTTTTCGGTCTGCTCGATTTCCGCCTGGGACACGTCCTCACACAAGTGAAAGAGGTCCATTTGCGTTTCTTTGCCTATCCAGTAGCGGCGCTTTCGTCCACTACCCTCTCCAATCACACGGCCATGGGCGACCATTTCCGCAAGGATTTGCGACACCTCATGTTCAGAACGGGCACTGGGGCAGGCTCGCAAAATATCCTGCTTACTGCGTACAGG
>JABEBX010024319.1_pt1 | contig 16996 bp, 17 predicted proteins | sample 7245971 | NCBI WGS metagenome assembly JABEBX01 (sample SAMN14506365, study PRJNA622280) | hot springs metagenome | biome: hot spring [ENVO:00000051]|acidic hot spring [ENVO:00002120]; feature: spring [ENVO:00000027]|sediment [ENVO:00002007]; material: sediment environment [ENVO:01001048]... | reverse complement strand
ATCAACATCTATGGAGATGGAAATGATGCCAGGGATTACATATACGTCAAGGATGTTGCCAGGGCCGTATATTTAGCTATTAAGAACAACGCAAATGGAGAATATAACATTGGAACCGGAAAGGGAACATCCACGAATGATCTTGCCGAAATAATAGAAAATCTTTTCGATTACAGGACAGAAATCATCCACGGCCAGAAAAGGGCAGGAGATACACCGAGCCGGATAGCAAATTCAGAAAAGGCGAAGCGGGATTTCGGCTTTACATATGAATACAGCCTGGATGCCGGGCTCAGGGATCTTAAGGATTATCTGGACGGCGTATTCAAATAGGATTCCTTCAGAACAGGGCATGGCATTCCCTATAAAAATCAATTTTTGATTGCCATGTATTCGGTAAGTATCCTGGCCGTCAGGCCCCATATTATCCATCCCCGGAATTCATAGATCCTCCCCTTCACGAGATCATAATTTTCTTGAAGCTGGCTTATCTGTATCTCCCTGATCTCCGCCACCTCATCGCCAGGTTTCATGCCTTCGATATTACTGGCATGCAGGATGAATGGATGCACCTTTATATTTGCTGAAACTGGCCTTTGCACTGGAAGCTCACGTTCTATATTTTCCATGCTGACAGTTACCGATATCTCTTCCCTTATTTCCCTTAAAACGGCGTCTTCGGGGCTCTCTCCGTCCTTGATAAATCCGCCGGGGAAGGCAATGTCACCCGACCATGGATCTCCTTTACGATCTTTTCTCCTGATAAAAATAATATAGTTTGAATTTTTTATTATGCCGACTGCGGCCTCATCATGTGCCATCTTTATTTCTCTACATCCGGAACGAAGTATACATCTGTTACGCTCATCTTCCGGTTTCTCCTGAATTTTGCCTTAACCGGCATGCCTATGTACATGTCAGATGTATCCGCGCCAATGAGTCTGCTCATGAAAAGCGAATTAACCCCTTCAAATTCAACCATGACAAGGTTGAACGGAGTTTCATTCAGGAATTCCTCCCCGCTAAAATAGCATGTCGTAAAGGTGTGTATTTTCCCCTTTGTAGGAAGCTCGAACCATTCAGTCTCTGAACCACAGAACATGCAATGGGATCTCGGTGTTGCATAAACATAGCCACATTTTTTGCATTTGCTTCCCATGAGCTTCTTCTTTCCCAGGGATCTGAAGAATTCGCTGTCTTCAGCGTAACTGTGCATATAATCGATCTCATAATGCGATTTTATTATCAGCGGATCTGTGTTAAAAACCACTGTACCGCTTTCATCCTCCGGAAGTTTTGCATCTGGATTCAATGTCATTTTACCGCCTCCATTATTGTGGCCGTAACATATGTCCCGGTTCCGGCATGGCTGTGTATGAGCCCCCTCTTTGCGTTAGGAACCTGCAGATAGTCATCGTGAAAATGCTTTTTTACGGTATGCTGGAGCTGCCAGAACATGAATACGGACTGCATTATTCCAGTGGCACCCACAGGATGCCCTGCCGCGAGCAGGCCTCCTGACGGATTCACCGGTATCTTTCCCCTGAGAGCCGATTTTCCTTCCTCCACAAATTTGCCTCCCTCGCCATACCTGCATAGGCCCAGATCCTCATATGTCTGGATTTCTGACGATGTGTACGCGTCATGAAGCTCTATAAGATCAAGATCATTAATCGGATCCGTTATTCCAGCCGCTTCGTATGCTTCCTTAGCAGCCATTCTGCCAGCGCGGAAAGAATGGACACCGGGGTATTTAAGATTTCTGTAATCAGATTCTGTTTCGTTCGGCAGAAGCGGAACCGTTCCAAATGGGCGGTCTGAGAGACGCATGGTGTCCGTACCGGTACCTATAGATTTTATCAGCACAGGATGATCTGTTATTTCAAATGCCTTGTCCTCGGACGCAAGTATTGCGACTGCCGCGCCATCTGACATGGTACAGACGTCCAGCCTTGTGAGCGGATATGATACCATAGGTGAGTTTCGCACATCTTCAACTGTGAGTTTCATCGGGCTTTGCGCATATGGATCGTGCAGTGCATTCTCATGGTTTTTTATTGAAACTTTCGCAAGCTGCTCGACCGTAGTCCCGAATTCATGCATATGCCTGACCGCCATCATTGCATAGTATCCTGTGTAAAATCCACCTAGGGGATAATCAAAATTCGTATCGCTAGCAAGGGCTATGAACTCATTTCCTTTCCATGTATTCACATGGGACATTGTTTCAAAACCATAGACTGCACATGTATCCATGCGCCCGGATGCTATTTCCTCATATCCTGCCTGAAATGCAAGCCCGCCTGTCGCACCGCCGCCTTCAATTCTCTTGCTCGGTTTTGGCACGAGCCCGAGATAATCCTGTACCATTATTCCTGCCATCAACTGCCGCTGGAAATGGTCTGAGAAGTATGATGCCACAGATCCTTCTATATCCTTGAGGGTTATTCCAGCATCATTCATTGCATAATCAAATGCCTTTTTTACACGAAGCCGAAAATCTATATCCGGTGCCGATTTTGTAAATTTGGTTACCCCGCCGGACACCATGTAAACATTTCTGCTCTTATACTTCATAAAATACATAAGATGACTTTCTTTATAAATTTTCTGAAAATACCTATATTTTATTATATATATGTATATTACTTTGAATTCATTTCTTTGAATTTATCCTGTTTATCTCGTTCATTATCACCTGGAAAGCCTTGGTGAGATCTTCAACTGAAAGTATATAGGTCACATCGGTGTAGAATGATACTATCTGGATCACATTGATTCCGTTTCCGGCGAGAAGTGAGGATATATGGGCCACGTACCCCCTTGTGAACGTTATCGAGTATGGGCTTGTTATTATAATCTCGGAGAGCCCCCTGTTCACCTCTATTATTTCATCCTTAGGTATGATTCTCATTATCTTTTCTGCCTCAGTGTCATTTACAACAAGGACGGCCCCCTGGATGCCCTGAATTATACGGAATCTGTTATAGTTCATCATCATCCTGTCTATTATATTGACAGCAAGCTTCAGGTTCTCGCTTTTTGGCTTCAGAATTAAAACTGAAACGTTCGTATAGGATTCGATGCTCGATTTTGAGAGTATCCCCTCGTATTCATTCTTCTCGTAACCGATAGGCATTCTCTTCAGCGCCGCCTCAATGGCATCAAAGTTGTCGATGTTGAGTTCTCTCATGATATCCCTCGACAGGGCCGAGAGGTTTATCAGCCCTTTTCCCAGGCATTTCATGACTTCGGGATTCCTCCTGACATACGATTCTACTTCCATGCTTATCTTCATATTTATGGATATATTTGTCTATTATTAGACATTTGTTCTCAAAAATTCGAAAAGTGGACACAGGCTTTATAAATACCGGAAAAATTTGCAGCTATGCTCAGGAAAGAACTTGGAGTGATTGAACTCACAATGGCTTCAGTTACGGGGATGGTTGGTTCAGGATGGCTCTTTTCAGCGTTCTATGCGTCTTCAATAGCAGGGCCTTATTCCATAATATCATGGCTGGTAGGCGCTGTAATAATCGTGACCCTTGCGCTCGTTTACGCGGAACTGGGAAGCAGGATGCCTATGGCCGGTGCGGCAGCCGCCTATCCATATTATACCAACGGAAATGTAGCGGGCACAATCAACGCATGGTCCCTTTTTCTCGGGTACGCATCAACACCACCGCTGGAAACCATAGCCTCAATAACCTACATGAGTTTTATATTTCCGGGACTCATAAATTCATCTGGTTTTCTCACGACCAAGGGCGTGATGGCCGCAGTTGCCCTTCTGTTCATATTTTTCGTCATAAATTCCATCGGTATAAGAACCACATCAAAGGTCAACAACTATGTATCGTACCTCAAAATACTAATACCGGTCATAACAAGTTTCTTTTTCATATTCACAATTTTTTCAATGAAGAATTTTACCTATACGGGTGGCATAAGCTACCAGAATATTTTCACGGCAGTACCGGCTGCGGGCATAGCATTCTCGTTCCTGGGATTCAGACAGGCCGTTGAGCTGTCCGGGGAGGCAAAAAACCCGCAGAAAACCGTTCCTATGGCAATATTTCTTTCCGTTGGAATTGCAACTGTGCTTTACGTGCTTGTCCAGATAGCATTTATAGGATCATTCCAGTGGAATGGCATGGATCCCGGCAGCTGGGCCTCCATAGCATCTTCATCATACAGGAACGGGCCGATGCTTGTGCTTGCGTCCATGCTTGGCCTGGGAACACTTGCAGCCGTGCTCATGTTTGATGGGGTCATATCTCCGCTTGGCACGAGCAATATATACCAGACATCAACTGCACGCGTCAGTTACCAGATAAGCGCTATAGGTTTCCTGCCAGGAAAACTCAGCAGCCTGAACTCAAGAAATGTGCCATTTTATTCGCTTCTCTTCGATTTCATAATTATGGTTCTGTTCGTCCTTCCCTTTCCTTCATGGCAGTCCCTTGTATCGATAAACTCGGGACTCTCCATAATAGCATATATGAGCGGGCCTGTATCCCTGATCATTATAAGGAATACATCTGATTCCCGGGCAGGATTCAGGCTTCCATATGCCAGGCTTATTGCACCGGTTGCCTTCGCATTGTCCGCTCTTATAGTATACTGGTCAGGCTTCCCGGATACCCTTTATATGAGCATCATAGCTTTCGCAGGATTTTTGCTGTTTATATTCAACAGGAAGGCCATGATGCCGGGACTCAAAAGTGGGCTCTGGATTGTCGTAATGCTTGTTGTTATACCGGTTATATCGTACATAGGAAGCTATAACCTGGACATAATCAGGTACCCATATGACCTGCTGATGGTATTTGCTGTGGCAATCATTGTCTTCTATATTGGCATAGTAACTCCTTCCACATCCAAAACAGAAATCCCCGAATTGATAACAAATAAAATATGACATTCTTTAAAAAATTTATTTTTATGCAGAAACCCAGGTTCCGGTGGATCTTCTGCCTGAGACTATTTGCCTCCTCAGCAATGCAGGAATCAGGGCTATAAATGAAAATTTAGGCCCTATGGTGTTTACCATTATGCCTGAAATGAAAGGCATTATGACCCCTATAAGCATCATTATTGAAAAAAAGTAGCTGTTTGCCGCATTTCTATCCGCAGGATTGAAAGAACGGGATATTGATATCACCGATACAGGGTACGTGAAGCCATGCGGGAAGCCAAGCATCATAAAGCTTGTAGCGAAGATGTAAATTCAAACTTCCATTTAAATACTCACCAATACTGGCAGATCATCATCCATCAGTTGTTTATAATGTGGAAATTAAATTTACCTGAAAAGGAATTTAATCAATGAATTGGGAAGCTCTGTCATATAGAACTGGGTATGTCACTTCCCTTTAAATACGGTATAATAAATAAAAGAAAAATCAAAGACAGCATTCCCATGACAATCCATGATATTTTATAATTATATAATTCATATACGAAGGTAAATATTATTGGTATTATCGCCGCAAATGATAATTGGATAGTATGTGCATATGATAGTGAAAAAGATACAGAATCTCTTTTGGATAAATTTCTTACAACTGTATATGTTATAGAAAAGAGATAAACTATGGTTATTCCCATTATTATCATAACAAATGAAATTATAAATATATTTAATGTAAACCCCATCAATATCAAAAGAAAAGAAACCAGTAAATTCAGTATTATAAATGTTCCAATTTTGTGTTTTGTTCTTAAATAATGATATCCACCTATTATTCCTCCTATTATGCCAACAAGTAAGTATAATGTTAGGATAAAACTCGACGTTATTGAATTATATTTTAAAGATTCCATATAATAAACAATAAACTGTCCAACGACTGTTTCTGATACTCTGGCAGATATGCCTGCCAGTGATATATATAAAATTAATTTTGATGATAATACCTTTTTAAAATCTTTGAAAATATGATTTTTTTCAATTTTTACATTTTTTATTTCTTTATAGGAAAATAGCATTATAAAAAAGAATATTATTATAGCTATCCCTAATAGAATAAACGCTGACTTGTAACCATTGAATTTATCAATAATTGTAAATAAAATTATACCGGCACCCGCACCCACGCTGAAAATTCCATTGTATAAATTAACATGGAATGCATATTTATTTTCCCTGACCACTGTAACCATTAAGCTCAAGGAGGATGAGAAGAATATGGCAGATACAATTCCTGCCAAAAATCTTGAAAATAATAATTCCATAAAATTTGTTGATAACCCAGAAAAAATTGAGAATAAACCCATTAATAGAATACTTATTAATGTTGCTTTTTTATCACCTATAATAGAGGATAGATACCCGCCAAAAAGTTGGAAAATAGAAAGGCCTGCGAAAAATGATGTTACAATAACTCCCAGGTCAATTACGGAAATATTCAAAGATGTTTTAATGTAAAGCAATGCTGGTGCTATAATTATCCAGTTTAAAGCATACATTACTCTTGATCCATGAAGAATTACCGCCCTATAATTCACACTGGTTTATTTTCGATTTATTAATAATACTTTTTTTTAAGTGTGATGGTATACTTAAGAGCCCAAGAAAGGGAAAATTAACATCCGTTATCAGTTATTATGGGATCACCGTTTACAAGGCCGGCAGACGTTATAATATTTGGCACGATGGCCCCAAGCACAAATCCAGCCACTGTTGCCACAGGCCATATGAGAACCCTGTTTGAAAAATAGAACGCCGGGAACACAAACATGTATACAAAAGCCGATGCAATTAATACCTTCCTCCTTGTTTCGGGCTTCAGCCTTGAGTTTATCATGGCGCTCATGACAAATGTCCCGGCTGCACCCGCGGCTGATATTGCACCTATGAAAAATTCACCGTAATAAAAATAGTATTTGGCAAGCAGAGGTACTGTTGTCATGTACATATTGTTGCTTGCCCTTATGCCAAAGGTCATTGAGATTATAACTGCTATCGCAAAAATCAATGACCTGCTGTATTTCGTGTAACCACCCGTTTCAAAGGTATTTCTGTACCAGTTTTTCGAAATCCGATATTTCCACTATATCTTGAACGCCGGCTTCTGATCCATTTATGGAGGCGTGTATAAAATTCCAGTCAAATTTTACTGGAAGCACAGATGCAACATATTTCCCCGTTTCCTCCGGATCCGATTTTATCCTTTCTATTCCCGCTATATATGCCCTTTCAAAAATTTTCCTGAATTCAGGAGAGACATATGCTGCACAGCTGCCCGGCATTGCTATTCCATGGCTTCCAAGGATTTCCTCAAAAGATATGCCTCTTCCAAATGCGGATAGAATAACCGCAGAATCCGCAACTCCACGATTCAGAAGATCCATCACATCCTTCTGCGTATCAGCATAAACTATTCTGGAATTGATCTTCTTCAGATCAAGTACCGCACGCATCAGGACATCGCTGGAACTGCCTTTTCTCCATAACGCTATGCTTTTTCCTATTCCCGGGGAAACCACTGAAAGTTTTTTAATGAGAGACACGTTCGGCTTTATTCCGCGCTTAACCAGCGAAACAGATGAATCAAGGACTATTTTGCCAGTTCCATCCTTTGAAAATTCTATGTCAAACTTTTCATCTCTTGCCGCGACCAGTGGAAACGATACCGGCCCCGGGGCTGCTATAACCTTAATTCCTGACATGTATAGGTATATTATTTATCTATAAGTAGTTAATGTATACATAAGCCTGACTTATGCACCTTGGAAACAGCACTGGAAAAGTTTCGAATTCACTGCTTTTTATCCTCGATTGACGCAACTGTTGAAATAAGGTCGTTGATTATTTTTTCAGCTATTATAAGGGATTCAGAATGCGAACAGAGAAATTTCTTTCCATCATCGGTTATATGGTATATGGTCAGCATCTGCCCCTTGTCATTGGAAACATTTTCAGATGAAACAAAATTCCTTGATTTTAAGCCCTTAAGAAGCACGTATATGGAACCTGGCGGCATCGGCCTTCCTATAGCGGCAGAAACTTTTTTTTGAAGCTCGTAACCATGCATTGGATCGGACAGAAGCTCACGCAGTATGAAGAGCGTAATGAGCCCGTGAACAATTCTTTCGCTGGTTACTTCATAATGCATGCTTGAAGATATGAATATGGATTAAATAGTTGTCTATAAATCACTTACCGGTAACTGTATTCCAGATCAGAACTTTATCTTGAGTATCCATCCATTTTTGTCTTCCTGGATATCGGCTTCTATCTCCTTTGACATGACTTTCTGCCTTGCGCCTCCGGCGGCCTCGGAATCCGGATAATAAATGTAAACTGCATCTATGCCAAATTCAGGCAGGCGTGAAGAATTTGAAACAACCTCCGATATTTCCTTCGATTTGCTGTTAAATGTATTCCTGTCCACCATGAATTTTCCCTCGTCTATCCTTCTGTTCCCCTCTTCTATGAACCACTGGTAGCGTATTCCGGCCTCTGCCTTCTTTGCATTGACCTGCCCCGGGAAAGTTGGCATTCCAAACCCGAAGATCACAAGAAGCAGGCCGACAACCGCAGTTATTGCACCAACTATAAGGGAGACCTCCACGACGAAGGCGGCTATTGCCAGTATGATGACCCCTATGATAAGGTCATGAAGTGTGATTTTCATTATATCATCTCTATCAAATGCAACTTTTTTAACTTTCCCATTTTTGAAGTTTTCCCCTGGAATTCAGAAACTACCAAAGTCAGGCATCCGGATTGCATAATGAAACGAGTGCTGCATTCGAATCATTCTTCGTGATTGATCTCCTGATATTTTTTCATTATATTAGATATTACAGAAATATCATCCATGTTGCTCACATCTCCAGGATCCTTCCCTGTGAACACTGATTTTATTATCCGCCGCATTATCTTTCCATTCCGTGTCTTTGGAAGCGCGTTCAGATTTATCACATATTTTGGGGAAAAAGGCTTTCCCATTGCATATTCTATTTTCAGCCTTATCTGATCTTCAACATTTCCCGATTCAGTTCCGGTGTAGAATACTGCGATCGCCTCACCCTTCATCTTATCCGGAACGCCTATGACTGCGCATTCCTCCACACCTTCAATCTCCATGGCAATATTCTCGACCTCCCCCGGGCCCACACGTTTGCCGGCCACCTTGATGACGTCATCGGATCTCCCGTAGAGATAGAAATAGCCATCTTCATCCATCATTGCCCAGTCGCCATGGAACCACACTCCCGGGAATCTTGACCAGTATGTTTCGATATAACGATCGTAATTCTCCCAGATCCCGCGTGTCATGGAGGGTGATGGCTTCTTTGCGACCAGGTAGCCTATTTTATTGTATATCTCGTTTCCACCGTCATCAAAAACTGAAGCATTCATTCCAATGCCCCTAAAAAGGCACGTCGGCTTTAGGGGTATTGCGGGATTTGATGCAAGAAAGCATCCTATTATGTCTGTTCCTCCGGAAATATTGGAAATCGGGATTTTTCCGCCTCCCAGAACATGAAAGAGATACAACCAGGATTCTTCATCCCATGGCTCCCCTGTTGAAGCGAATATCCTTACGCCATCTATTGGCCTGTTTATGCCATCATACCTGTACATCCTGATGAGGGTTGGTGATATTCCAAGAATGCTCACCTTATTTTTTTCTATGATTTTCCATAACCGGTATTTATCGGGGTAATCCACGGCGCCGTCATAAAGGAATACAGTTCCTTTCAGTGCATTTGCGCCGATGAGCTCCCATGGCCCCATCATCCATCCAAGATCTGTTACCCAGAATATCGTATCGCTTTCATTCATATCGGCATAAAAGCATACCTCCTTTGTGACATTCACAAGCGTCCCACCGTGCACATGCACCGTCCCCTTTGGCTTACCGGTCGTGCCGGAGGTGTAGAGTATTATCGCAGGGTCTTCAGAATCCGTAACTTCGCTTGCAACGTAATCTCCGTTGCTCATGAATTCGTCAAAATCGTATTCCCCTTTTGATGGATGTGAGAGGCCAGCGACGATCCTCGGGATATCGATACTCCTGGCAGTATCAATCATTCTTACCTCCTTGCCCCGCCGCATGTACGAATATGATGTAAAAAGGCATTTTATGCCTGCATCCATGGATCTAACGCTTACCGCTTCCTTGCCATAGCCAGAAAACATCGGAACCGCAACCGCACCTATCCTGAGCAAGGAATAAAAGGCTATAACACTCTTTGCATTGAACGGCATGTAGATTCCAACGCGGTCCCCTTTTTTTATGCCGATTTTCTTCAGGGAACCCGCGAGTTTTCCCGTATACTGATCAAGTTCATGATATGATATGGTAACAGTACTTCCGTTCTCGCCCTCATAGATAAGTGCGGCTTTCATTTCGTTCCTGTACCTTTCAACAGCATTGTATGAAATATTGACACGCCCTCCCACGAACCAGCGTGCCCTCTCATTTCCATGGCCTGTATCAAGTACTCTATCGTAATTCCTGAAGAAAGAAAGGCCGAGGTACCTGACAAGAGAATCCCAGAACCATTCAGGATCAGAATCAGCTCTGGCGTAAAGACCCTGGATTTCTGATATATTATTGTACTTTGCAAATTTGAATATATTTGTGCTCTCTATCATTTCCCTGGTGGGATTGTACGCATACATATATTGGCAACTAAAAGTATATATTTAATTCTTTTTGATTTAACACAGATCGGGAATTTCTGGATCAAATACAATTTATGCCTCGAATCTGCCGTATTTTTTATAGTTCCGGATCATGGCCTTTGCAATAACTTTCTTCCTCATTTCAGTCGTCCCGGCGCCTATCTGGCCAAGTATTGCATCCCTGAGGAGATATTCTATGCCGGTATCTTTCAGGTATCCGTATCCCCCGTATATCTGGATTGCTTCCCTTGCTATGTATTCTGCCGATTCAGCCGCGTACATGATGGAGGAGGATGCATAAATTGGATCTGATCTGTCCTCTTCAAGCTTTTCTATAGCGCGCAGTGAAAGAAGCCTTGCACTTTCATATTTCGTGTACATATATGCCAGCTTTTCCTGTATAAGCTCAAAATCGTAAAGCGGAGACGCGAACTGTTTTCTTTCCGTCGAGTATTCCACGGCCATGTCAATGGCCCTCTTCGCAAGGCCAAGAAAGACAAACGCAAGTACTGCCCTCTCTGAGTTCAGGCCCTCGAGTATGATGTTCTTGCCGCCGAATCTTTTTCCTACGAACCGGTCATCGTTTATTTTTATACCATCAAAGAACAGTTCTCCCGTTGGAGACCCGCGCATACCCATCTTGTCAAGCCTTTTTCCCCTGGAAAAGCCCGGATCGGACGCTTCTATGGCTATAGCGCTGTAACCGTCCCCATCCCTGGCATATGTTAGAAAAATATCAGCATACGGTGCATTGGTTATGAATGTTTTTGATCCTCTTACGAATAAACTTCCGTTTTCACTTTTAACCGAGGTTTTCATATCAAAAGCATCAGATCCTGATCCTGGCTCGGTAAGGCACAGGGATCCAATCCACTCGCCCGATATGAGCTTTTTTACGTAATTATTGCGTATGTATTCAGATCCGTTTACATACATGTGATCCAGGCATAGATTGCTGTGTGCTCCGTAAGAAAGAGCCAGTGATGGTGATGAATAGGCTATTTCTTCTCCAATTATCGCCTGTGCCATATAACCCATATCCGATCCGCCGTACTCTTCAGGTACGGTGACACCGAAGTACCCCATTTTGCCCATGGCCCTGAATATATCTGATGGAAAATAGTCCTCAGCGTCTATTTTCAACCTTATGGGTTCAATTTCCCTGGCCACAAATTTCCTTATGGATTCTCTCAGGATATTATAGGTTTCAGCATCATGCTTCATGGCTTAATATATGGAAATAACATTATATAGATATTTTCATTCTGAAATATGAAATAAATTAATAATTAGCCAAAATTTACTTATAAATATTTGTAAATAAAATGCTATATTTATAAGCAAACTGCCTGGCAATATTACCAGTGCAACCTGTCTCTGTAAGGATCAAGCAACTTTAAATCCGAAGGGTAATTCAAGTTGATAAAGCTGTACTCGTATTTTTTATCTATTTCGATTGTTTCTATGCCTGCATTCTCAAGAAATCTTGTTATGCTTTTTCCACCACCTGAAATATAGTCAGCTATTCCCCTTTCCATGCTCCTGTTGTAAATTCCATGAAGAGGCTCAATCATTCCATTGCCATGGACCGGAAACAGCGGTTTTCCCCTGTACCTTCCCAGCATCTCTGACACAAAGGCTGTATCAATCAGGGGCATATCGCCTGCAAATGCAAAAAATTCCCCGTAGTTTTTTATAGCCGACAGCAGGGAATCAGTTATTATGCCATCTGTATGATCCATGATCATTAAAGCATTATTTGCGTATATACCCGGATCTTTCGTAAAAATAACAGGGATGCCGCACAGATTTGAATCTGATAATTTTTTTACAATAATCTGGATTAATGGAACACCATTTATTGGAAACATCTGTTTTCCGGGAAATCTCTCGCTTTTCTTGGTGAATATTATGCATCTCATGCTACAGCAGCCCTCTGTTGATGAAATTATTTTCATTTATTAATTCGAAAGCTTTCGCATTAACACTTGCGCGATTAATAAACATTTTACGCATCTTCAGGCAATGGTACTTCATTATCATGCTTTGCAACTTTTGTTCAGGAATTATAAATATCGTATGCACATGCCCGTTTATTAGCGTTGCGTTTATTGCTTAAGCTGGCAATTCAGGGCGCTGAATTTTGAATAACCGGCTTTTGGCTGCAAATATATCAGGATCCGGGTTTCATGCACACCAGATTATATTTTACCTTGATATCCTGTGTTGTTTCCCCGGTAACATAAAGAGTATATCTCCGGTAAGATTTCATATTTATGGCTGGTCAACGTATTTTGATCGCGGGAACCGGAAACAACCTTGGATTCTTTACAGCTAAAACACTCCTGAAATCTGGATTCAGCGTTACTGTAAATTCAAGAGACGGGCAAAAGCTCTCGGGAATGGTTAATGATCTCAATAAATACGGTAAAATAGACTGTATCGCCGGGGATGTCTCCAGGCCAGTAGCGCTTCAATCTATCAGAGACCATTTATTGCAAACGGGCGATAACCTTAAGGGCATGGCTGTAGAAATAGGAGGATACACAGCCGACAGCGTATTCAGCATACGGTCATTTGATGAAATGATTTATAACAACATAAAAGTACCCGCAATTGTGCTGAGCTACTTCAGCGGCATATTTCCGAAAGAATCTTCAGTGGTATTCATAACAAGCGTATTGTCTTCCAGAAAAATAGCAACTGGATCGCTTTCATACTCCATATCCAAATCTGCCCTTAACAGGCTGATAGAAGTTTCAGCCAAATCGCTGATGGAAAAGGGGATCCGGGTTAATGGGATAGCCGCCCCGGTGATTCAGGAAAAGGATCATGCAAACGACGCGGTTAATTTGAAGTTGGGAAATGAAAAAGTGGATCCGGACCTTATCGCAAATACTGTGTCATTCCTTATGAGCGATTTATCTTCCGGGATAACTGGAAACATCATTTATGTAGACAATGGATCATCTCTTTGATGCAACATAAAATCAATGGAATAGGTATATCCTATTTCCGATTCTGGGAAAATAACAGGGAAGGAGCGGATATCCAGTATACGGAGCTGCTATTTCGAGAATTTTCCTGATGAAATATGATCAATGAAAGTCCACAGGAACTTCAATCAAGTGCCTCTGCCGCCCGGGTAATAAAATACCGAAATTTTGTATTTTACGCATTATGTATCGAAGAGTTTTAAACTATTTTCTAAACTTTCGTAGATTTTTGGAATTGGCAAGTAAGGTTTATCCGTGCTTCTGTCAGGTTGCCTGTGATTCAAAGAAATCGCTTCGTTATTTTATCGCGCAATGCGAAAAATTTTCACATAATATTTAAGTACGCATCATACATAAATAAGTATGGTTACGAAAGATGAAGTGCTGGAAGCATTAAAGAGTGTAGCGGATCCTGAGATAGGATACGATGTTGTGAACCTCGGCCTTGTATATGATGTTCAAATAAACGACAGCAGGGTATACATAAAGATGACAATGACAACCCCAACGTGCCCTGTTACTCCATGGATACTCACCGAGGCCCAGAAAGCGGTTGAGAATCTTGAGGGTGTTGAGGCAGCAGATATAGAACTCGTATGGGATCCGCCATGGAATACGTCAATGATGAGCGAAGAGGCTAAACAGGCTTTAAACATAGAAGATTGAAATAATTGCAAAAATTACAATTTTATATACAATAGCTTTTTGGCACGCCCTGATCATTTTATAAATGGAGCCTTGGCCAGCATTTGTAAAAAACCACAGATAAAACATGAGATGAATTTTGCCTTTCAGTAAGCGCCCTTTTTGAGCCTGATACACGGGAAACCACCATTAACAGTAAGGACAAAAAATTCTGTGATCAGCATAATACTTTAAATACCCTTTATATATAAACATAAAGATCAGTTATGAGTGAAAGAGAAAAAATAACGGTAGAGAACATAGTGGCTTCAACTTCTTTGGCAGAACATCTGGATTTAAGCAGAATAGCCCTTGCACTTGACGGTTCAGAGTATGAGCCTGAACAGTTTCCCGGACTAATATACCGGCTTACCGATCCAAAAACAGCAGTCCTGATATTCAGAAGTGGAAAGGTGAACTGCACCGGCGCGAAAAATCTTCAGGATGTTAAGAGGACTATAAAAATTATAATAGAAAAGTTAAAGACTGCCAGTATAGAGGTATATGATGATCCAGATATAATCGTACAGAATATAGTAGCCGTATATGATCTTGAATCTGTACTGAACCTTACTGATATTGCAATGTCACTTGGGCTTGAAAATGTGGAATACGAGCCTGAACAGTTTCCAGGCCTTGTGTACAGGGTTGAGGAACCGAAGGTTGTGCTCCTGCTTTTCGGTTCAGGAAAGGTTGTATGTACCGGCGCAAAAGAAGAAAGCGAGATAGAACAGGCAGTTATAAAGGTAAAAAAAGAACTTCAGAAAGTTGGCCTTATCTGAAGGGCTTTCTTACAATTTTAAGATATTTTCCATTATCCGGATTATACCTGAAAACGATCATTCCACCAGATTTTCCTTTATAATTTCAGATATATCCTTAATCTTTACCTTTTCCTCAAGGTTCATTGTCCTGGCTGCGTCAGAAAACATTGCCATGCAGAATGGGCAAGCAACTCCAAGTTCATCGGCCTTCGTATCAAGCGCCTGTTTCATTCTTATATGGCTTATGGATTCTGTTTTTTCGACATTGTACCAGTAATTTCCACCCCCGCCTCCACAACAAAAGCTTTTTTCTTTGGAATTGTCCATTTCTTTAAGATCAGAGACTGATGAAATTACGAACCTTGGATCATCATAAATGCCATTACCCCTCCCAAGATAGCACGGATCATGATAAGTTGCAATAGAATCGCTATTTTTCACCTTGAGTTTGCCATCTTTTATGAGCTGCGCCAGAAATTCAGAATGATGTATCACATTTGCCTCCATTCCGAGTTCCGGATATTCGTTTTTAAAGGTATTGAAACAGTGGGGACATGATGTTATTATGGTTTTTATATTATACTTCTTGAACGTCTCAATATTTGATGTAGCAAGCTGCTGGAAAAGACCTTCTTCACCTATTCTTCTTGCCGTTTCTCCGCTGCATTTCTCTTCCGAACCCAGAATTCCGAAGTTTACATTAGCTTTCTTTAAAAGATAGATCATTGTTTCTGCTATCTGCCTGTCTCTTGGATCATAAGCTCCCATGCAACCGACCCAGTAGAGAACTTCCTTTGTTTCATCATATTTTGGTGCAGTCTTAAGAAGATCATCCCTGTCTGCAGAGGGATTCCCGAATGGATTACCGGTATTATAAAGATTCGTCAGGTAAGTTGAGGATTCTTTTGTAACCTTGTTTTCCATGACAAGATTCCTTCTTGATTCTATTACGAATGAGTATGGTCTTATCAGTACCGGGCACTCTTCCACGCAGGCCATGCATGTTGTACAGGACCACGACGCATTTTCTGACAGAACCAACGGATTCATTTCATTTTTCATGCTCTCTTCGTTATACAAACTGTTTTTCACATTCTGTACAACCACCCTCGGATCCAGATCAGTTCCGGATGCAAAGGCAGGGCAGGCTCTTTCGCACCTTCCACAGTCTGTGCATGCCAGGGCCGCGTTTTTATATTCAAGCGAAAGTTCCCTGACATTTTTGGCACCAACCTTTATTTCATAGTTTCCAGAGGCCATGACGTCGGCCAGCACGAATGGTGTGCCGATTATGCCCGGTTTCTTTATCTCCGTTTCCGAAACGTGCGTAGGTGCAAGAAGAAGGTGGAAAAGCTTCGAATATGGAAGGTAAAGTGCTACAAGGAATGCGGTCAGCACATGGGTCATCCACAGATCGCGGTAAATGGTTATTCCTGTTGCATTAAGTATAGACTTCGGGAATATAAAGCTCAGGTACCACTCAACAAACCTGTATATGTCGAACCCCTGCCTGTAAAGGGCGATTTTCAAGGCCCCGAGAAAGAAGCCTTCAAGCCCGAGGACGATCATTCCTGACAGCAATATATAATCCTGGCCTGTTGTATGTAATGGAATCCAGTTCCCAAGACGCCTGGTGAGTGCCATAGCAAGACCGGCAATGAAAAGAATTCCGCCAATTTGAGTGAATACCTCGAATAGCAGATAAAACGTTCCGTAGAGAATTCCGACGCCTATCAGGGGCTTTAATATATCGTGTGATAACGCAATCAGGGCAGTCGAAATGAGCAGGATTACGAAACCGTAAAAGATAAAGAGATGCATTATGCCTGCATACCGGTTTTTAACAATTTTTTTCTGGAATATTGCGTATGAGAAAAATTGTTTTATCATTCTGGGTGCATTGT
>JABEBX010022060.1_pt1 | contig 17014 bp, 19 predicted proteins | sample 7245971 | NCBI WGS metagenome assembly JABEBX01 (sample SAMN14506365, study PRJNA622280) | hot springs metagenome | biome: hot spring [ENVO:00000051]|acidic hot spring [ENVO:00002120]; feature: spring [ENVO:00000027]|sediment [ENVO:00002007]; material: sediment environment [ENVO:01001048]... | reverse complement strand
GGATAAGGATAGTTATCTTGAGTCCATCTTCTGTTGGCTTGGTGGCACGCCATCGGAGACAACAAAACCTTCTATTGAAGCCTTAATTGCAGATGGATTATTGTTGCTTATCCGTGCTGACAGTCGGAGCCTCTTTGGCGAAGGTATTATAGAACAATGCAATAAACCAGCCGGTAATGTAACCATCGACAAATCCATAGATAAGTCCGATAAGCGAGCCTACGAAAGTTATTGAGTAACCCCAGTAAATATGATTGAGCTTTATCAAAGTTTCTCCGCCATGATGAAGCAAGACTATGTAATTTGTCAGTAGAAACAACGCCAGACCAGCTACCAGACCGCACGCAAGTCCTAATGCATTTTTTTTAAGCATATTGCTTTATCCCCCTTTTATTAACTGCCTTTCCATTCTTGTATCACTGATTAAGATAGAGTCAATTAATCGTATATCAGTATTGTTTGCTTGCTTCCTGAGGCCTCTTAGAAATGCCCTGTATATGCTTTAAATGTCAATCCTGAATCAGAACCTTATAAATAATGGAGGCGGCGGGAGTTGAACCCGCGTCCACAACTATTTTCACCTCTGGCACTACATGTTTATCCTGTGTTTAAATGTTCGCTGTCTTTGTCCCACTGGCAGGACTCTTACAGCTATTCCGTTTGGGGTGCGACCTTGGGTTAAACGGAATAAATCCCCGAAATCGCCTTGCTGAAAAGTTTATCGCTGAAACAGCCCGCAAGGTGGCCATTTCAACTCAGCTGCTTTTAATTAAGCAGCGAGTGCGTAGTCGTTTGCGACTATTTTTTTCCATCCTTTTAACGAGTAGATGGGACCTCGACATGCACCAAAAGGTTATCTTAGCCGTGTCGAAACCCTTCGCCCCCACTGGGCTAATTGTTTAACTGCCAGTTTCTTCACTTCATTCAGCATGATGTAATTCTATTCCAGGTTGCGTCTCTGTTCTCTTTCGATATCCTTTTTCTTGATTTGTTCCCGTTTATCAAAGATCTTTCTGCCTTTGGCAATGGCAAATTCCAACTTTGCCAATCCCTTTTTAAAATATACACGCGTTGGCACTAAAGTAAAGCCCTTTTCCTTTACCTTGCCGATCAACTTGTTAATCTCCGAACGGTTTAACAACAGCTTTCTCGTACGGATCGGATCATACCGCTCAGAGGTCATATGACTGTACGGAGATATATGCGCACCAACCAGAAAAACCTCATCATTTTTTATCATTACATAACTATCTCTTATATTCATAGCGCCTGCCCTCAAAGATTTAACCTCATATCCTTTTAAGACAATACCTGCTTCATAACGTTCATAAAGCTCATAGTTATGAGACGCGATCCTATTTACCGTTATTTGTTTTGTGTGTTCGCTATCGGCCATGTAATTAGTATACAACATTTCTATTACAAAACAAAGAGTCAATATTTATATAAATTAAAAAAATTACTTGACAATATGATTTATTAGATTATAATAATTATAATTATGAAAGACAAAATAAAAAAATATAAACAACTCAATATAAAATTAACCCCCCAGAGGTTGGCAATTCTTGATTATTTTGAAGGAAATCGGATGCATCCGTCAGTGGATCAAATTTACAAACACGTTTCAAAACGTTTCCCATCAATGTCTTATGCAACGGTTTACAATGTGGTCAACACACTGGTTAAGCATAACGTCATAAAGGAACTTTCCATTGACCCGGATAAGAAGCGGTTTGATCCGGATATACATACACATCACCACTTGGTATGCATCAAATGCAAAAAGATCATAGATATAGATATTGACTATTCGTTGCATGTCCCAGAGCAGGCATTAGATGGGTTCTTGTTAATGGGTAATAATATAGAATTTTATGGGATATGCGCGGATTGCAGGAAAAAAGATAAAAATTAAAGTAATGATTTAAAAAAGGAGGAGCATCATGGAGGCGTTAAGAGTTGGACAAAAGGTACCTGAATTTGAAATTGCAACTTATGAGCCAAGAGAGGGGATGTACGGAAAATTTAATTTAAAGGCAGCTTTAACAAATAAAAAGTGGGTGATACTTGTGTTTTATCCTGCGGATTTCACATTCGTTTGCCCTACAGAGTTAGCAGACCTTGCAGAAAAACAGGAGGAACTCAAGAAGCTTGGATGCGAGGTTATGTCTATAAGCACGGATACTCAACACGTTCATTTGGCTTGGCAATTGCAAGAAAAATTGTTAGAATCAATAAAGTATCACATGGGAGCTGACCCAACCGGCACTGTTTCAAGGATATTTGGTGTGTATGATGAGAATACAGGACTTGCATTCAGGGGTACATTTATTATAGATCCAGATGGAGTGCTCGTGGGCACAGAGGTAAACCTTAATAATGTTGGCAGAAATGCGGATGAACTTGTAAGAAGGGTCAAGGCTTTTATGTATGTAAGGGAACACCCTGAAGAGGTATGTCCTGCAAAGTGGAAACCAGGAGACAAAACACTAAAACCTGCTGAAAATATAGTGGGTAAGGTTTATACGGTATTGGGAAAATAAAAAAAGGAGGAAAAAAATTATGGCTTACAGTGCAAAAGACTATAACAAACTAATAGGAATAAAGGGGCTGAGTGAACAACTTTTGAAAAATCATTTTACCCTTTATCAGGGCTACGTGACAAACACTAACAAGGAACTTGATACGCTCAATGCAATGCTCAAGGATGGTAAGGTATCAACCACCGAATTTGCCGAGGTAAAGAGAAGACTTGGCTGGGAATTCAATGGCATGAGGCTACACGAATTATACTTCGACAATCTCGGTGGGAAGTCACCCTTGGGAAAAGATAGTAAACTTGCAAAAAAGCTTGCCGAAGGCTTCGGCAGCGTGGAAAACTGGGAAAAGGAGTTCAGGGCAACAGGTGCAATGAGGGGTGTAGGATGGGCAATTATGTATCAGGATAATACAAATGGCAATCTTATAAACTTCTGGATCAATGAACATGATACAGGACATCCGTCTGGATGCACACCGATTTTAGTATTAGATGTATTCGAACATGCCTTTATAACTGACTATGGCTTAAAAAGGGCCGATTATATTGAAGCCTTCTTTAAGAATATAGATTGGTCGGTTGTAGAATCAAGGTTAAAAATATAGTATTGATAAACTGAATCTACGCAGGATGCATTTACCATGCATCCTGCTTTTTTATGTTAACCCAAAAAATGCAATAAGGGAATTTTTTCATTCCCTTATTTTGCAAATGCACTTTTTGGGTTAACTCTAAAAGTGCGTTTGAAAACAAGAAAACCGGGGCTACAGGGTAAACAAATCGTCTGCAAGAAATGCTGAGCTCACAACACTATGACATCTAACATCCCTTTGCATATAGAAACCTGTAAACTCTTCTGAATCTAATGTTGCACGTACAAGTTCCGGGTCGAACTTTTTGTTTGACATATCTTTTATCGATTTCATTGCAACATCAATGGTGTATGCATCCTTGTACGGTGTGTCATTGGTCATTGTATCAAAAGCCTCTGCTATAAATAGTATCCTGCCGTAAACACCGATCTGTTCGCCTTTTAATCCCATTGGGTAACCACTGCCATCAAATGATTCGTGATGCTGTACAACTGCTTTTATTATATCTTCAGGGAAATCATAAAAATCCAATATCCTCATACCAAGAGCAGGATGACATTTAACGTATGCGTATTCTTCTGCTGTAAGGCTTGATCGTTTATCGAGTATTCTATCATTTATTGCAGAAAAACCAACGTCGTGCACCAAACCGGCAAGATGCAAATATCTTATTTGTTTTTTGGACAGACCTATATAATTGCCTATTATAGAGGCATAGATACCTACTCTTTCACAGTGGTAATATCGCCATGGGGATCTATGGGATATCAACAAATTAAATAATTTCTCCGACGATTTTAACTTTAAGGGATTGCCTGCTCTATTTGAGTACAAAGTAAAATCTATCATCCTGTTTTCCTCCTAACAAATATTGAAATTTTTCTACACCAATTAGAATTAAGATACCGATAGCGGTCGAATATGATGCATTTATTGTTTTAGTGATGATAATAATAGCTGCTGAATAATGAAGATACAATGACAGAAAGATAAGTGTGAAGAAGGAATCATGCATTGATGCTAACATCTTATTATACTCCATTTATAAACCTTATAGGGATGATAATACATATGCTGAAAGAAACGGTTAGTTTCATTTTTAATGGCTTGAGATTTTATTATACTTCCCAAATGAAATGAATAATCCGGGTTGTCCTGATCATCCATTAAATCATTATCATCATTGCTGCCTTCTGTTTCAATGAATTTTTTATGCCTTTCAGTATGTATATTTATTTTTCTAATCTTCCTGTATTTCAATTTTCCAACAGTCGCTTCATAAGATGAATTGGATAACTGATTGGCAAATGCATAGGTTGCTGAGCAGAGGCATGCACACAACGACAACAGTATTAAACTAAGTTCTATTAATATTGTAACTCTTTTGCACACAAAAATCCCCTTCTGGGAAGGAATACCTATAATATTCGTTCATGTCAAGATTTTTATGGCTTAAAGTTTATTTTCAAAAAACTACAATAAAAATAGATATACTGCACGTATAGTGAACTACCCCCGTCAAAGACGGTGGGTTTTTACTTCGTACTAAAACAATAAGAGCGGGTTATAAACCCGCCCTTATTACTACCAATGTTATTGTATATTGTGATATTCGAACTATTTTTCTTTCTTTTCAGAATGCGCCACCAGAAAATTAACGATTTTCTGTGCATCCTGATTACTGATAAAGTTCGGTCTTTTTCCCTGCATAAGTTTTACCGTTTCTTCCCATCCCTTACGATCCTTTTTCATGTTCAAAGGTATCTCATAAGAATGGCATGCGGAACATTTCGTTTTGAAGATTTGTTCTCCACTATTATTTTTTTCTGCTGCCTTCACACTTATTACGCCCATGGTTATAGCCACTGTTACTGCTAAAACAATTATGATCCTTTTCATTCTTACCTCCATTTCTCATTCACTTTTTTGCTTGTTCTCTTTCAAAGCTTCCCGCAGTGATAATCTTATTTTGCCCTCTCTGTCAATATCAAGAACCTTGACAGGGATCTCATCTCCTTCTTTGACAACGTCCTCAACCCTTTTTACTTTATGTTCCGCGAGTTGTGATATATGAACGAGTCCCTCTGTTCCTGGGAATAATTCTACAAAGGCGCCAAAATCCATAATCTTCTTTACTTTGCCTCTATAAATTTTTCCTATCTCTGCCTCTTGAGTAAGCGATTTTACCATTTGGAGTGCTTTTGTCATAAGTTCTGTATCCATAGAAGCAATCCTTACCTGGCCTGAGTCATCAACATCTATTTTAACCCCTGTTTTCTCTACTATATTCTTAATGTTTTTGCCGCCAGGCCCTATGAGATCCTTTATCTTGTTCGTTTTGATATTCATATTGACAATCCTTGGTGCATATTCGGATATGTCTGCTCTTGTAAGAGATATCGTCTGAAGCATGATATCAAGGATGTGCAACCTTGCCGTTCTTGCCTGTTTCAGGGCGTCCTGCATAATATCTTCCGTTACACCAGCTATCTTTATATCCATCTGAATCGATGTTACACCATCTTTTGTTCCAGCGACTTTGAAATCCATATCGCCTAGGTGATCTTCATCACCCAGTATATCCGTCAGAATGAAGTAATTGTCGCTGCTTTTTATCAATCCCATTGCAACACCGGCAACTGGAGCTTTTATAGGCACACCAGCATCCATTAATGATAATGTAGCCCCGCAAACCGTCGCCATTGATGATGAACCATTGCTTTCGAGTATGTCAGAAACTACCCTGAGTGTATAAGGAAAATCTTTTTCGTCCGGTATTATCGGCAATATTGCCCTCTCTGCAAGTGCCCCATGCCCAATTTCCCTTCTTCCGGGTCCTCTCATCTGCTTTACTTCACCAACCGAAAACGGCGGAAAGTTATAGTGCAGCATGAACCGTTTCTTGTTTTCGCCGATAATTTCATCTATAAACTGAACGTCATCGAACGTTCCAAGCGTAGTAACGACGAGTGCCTGGGTTTCGCCTCTCGTAAATAAGGCCGACCCGTGAGTCCGTGGCAGTAACCCAACCTCGCAGGTTATTTTTCTGACCTGGTTCAGCTCTCTGCCGTCTATGCGCTTTTTTCCCTCTGTAATCATACTGCGAGCCATGACGGATTGTAACTTTTCCAATGCCATCTCAACTTCCTCCGGTGTATACTTTTCATCCTCAGTGAATTCCTTCACGGTCTGTTCGAATAGAAGTCTTGTTTTTGTCTGCCGCTCCTGTTTTATCTTCGTTGTAAGTATATCTTTAAACGCATCTGTGCATTTGTTTTCTACAATGGTAAAAAGCTCTTCATTTATAACGTTATCAATATATTTGCGTTTCTGTATACCCAATTCCTTCGCTATGGATTCCTGCAATTCTATGAGCGGCTGCATCATCTTATGTCCGAAAAAGATTGCTTTTTGTATTTCTTCCTCCGGTACAATTTTAGCTCCTCCCTCGACCATTACAACCGCATCCTTGCTTCCGGCTATTATTATATCTATATCACTTTTGGTCAACTGCTCTGTCGTAGGGTTCAATATAAATTCACCGTTGATCCTGCCTACCTCTACGGCGGCAATCGGGCCGGCAAAAGGAATATCGGAAAACATCAGAGCAGCAGAGGTAGAGGTTATAGCTATGATATCCGGATCATTTTTTTGATCCGCAGAAATTACCGAAGAGATCAATTGAATCTCATAATTAAATCCTTTGGGTATGAGAGGCCTTACAGGTCTGTCTATCAACCTCGAGGACAAAATCTCCTTTTCTGAAGGCTTTCCCTCCCTCCTAAAATATCCGCCCGGTATCCTTCCTGCAGAATAAAATTTCTCTTGATATTCCACTGTAAGTGGGACAAAATCCTGTTTTTCTACGGGTTCAAAACCTGCTACTGCCGTCGAAAGAACCCCGGTATCTGCATAGCTTACATACGCAGAACCATGAGCTTGTTTAGCCATCCTGCCGGTTTCTATAGTAAATTCTCTTCCACCAACTTGCACAGACCTTTTTATTATCATTTTTATTTCCTTATCCCTAATTTGTTCAATAAATCGTTATATCGTTTTTCCGAATTATTTTTTAAGTAGTTTAACAAACTACGCCTTTGGCTTACAAGCTTCAGTAATCCCTGTCTTGAATGATGATCTTTCTTGTGTGATTTAAAATGTTCTTCAAGCATGTTAATCCTCTGTGTAAGCAGGGAGATCTGAACCTCCGGTGAACCAGTATCTTTGTCATGTGTACCGTAAGTCTTTACAACCTCTGCTTTCTTTTCCTTTGTTAATGCCATTTTTACCTCCTGCGTTTATACTCCTTGATTATAAGGAACTATATTTTGATTTTATTTAAAAGTATTTCCCTATCTATAAGGAAATTATACTTATTATTTTCGCATTCCAGATGCTGTTTTATATCCTGCAATTGAACTGCCTGTTCCACGTTAAAACTTCCTACACTCAAGCGTCTGAGTGATGTCACATGTGCAAAACAGTTTACCACATCACCTATAGACTTTGCAAGGGAACGTATATAGGTACCCGCTGACACCTCCGCGGTAAACAAAGCATAGGGGGGGAAAAAGGCATCCATTGAGAGTTTTATGATGTTCACCATCCTCGGACTCAATTCAACCTTTTGTCCTTTCCTTGCATATTCATACAGGGGCTTTCCCTTATGTTTTATAGCGGAATAGATTGGGGGATATTGTTCTATTACACCATGCAGTGATTCCACAGCATCTTTTAAGGCTTCAGATTTGACTCCTAAATAATCACATTTCTTTGTAATTACTCCTTCACTGTCCATAGTATCCGTTTCCTCACCCAATTTTATCGTAAATTTGTATACCTTATTTAAATGAAGGAAATAGTGTGCAAGTCTGGTAGCCGTTCCCAAAAGTAGTATCATAAGGCCTGTCGCTATAGGATCCAATGTTCCTGTATGGCCGATTTTTTTAACCTGCAACAAAGGCTTTAACTCTCTTATAACATCATATGAGGTAATAAAAGGCGGCTTATCTATGAGAATTGCTCCAGAGACTTCCACGTTAATTTTTCAACCTCTCTACGATCTTTGCAAAAATCTTGTTTTTGACATCGAACAATAATCCTTCCATAGTACATCCCGCTGCATTTTTATGTCCACCTCCGCCGAATTTCTCGGCTATCTCAGATACATTAACATCGTTTTTTGATCTGAGGCTTATTTTATATTTATCATCTTTAACTTCCCTGAATAGAACAGCTACAGAAACTCCGCTTATCGATTTAGGATAATCGATCATGCCCTCTGAATCTTCTTTTGTAGTTCCAGTCGCTTCATACATATTTTTTGTAAGTTCGACAGAGGCTATCTTGCCGTCCGAAGAAAGTTCAAGCGTGTCGAGTACCAACTTCAACAGCTTCAACCTGCCAAGAGATTGGTTTTCATACATCTGTTCGCTAATAGTCCCTATATCGGCACCCGATTTTATAAGCTCCGCAGCTACTTTCAATGTTTTACAGGTTGTATTCCTATACCTGAATGAACCAGTATCGTAGATTATGCCGGCAAGTAGCAAAGATGCTACTGTACGATCAATAGGAATACCAGCCTTTTTAAAAAGGGTATATACGAGTTCACATGCAGCCGATGCCTCTGGATCGACTATATTTAAATCCCCATACATAGTGTTTGTCCTATGATGATCGATATTAATGATAATATTCTTTTTTAACGTGTCGAGATGCTCACCAAGCATATCGGTACTGCCAGCATCCACACAAATTGCCACATCGAATTCTCCACCTGGTATATTCTTTTTTATTATTTCTGAATGTGTCATAAACTTCATAAATGCCGGCACACCATCTGCATCATAAACACTCACCCTCTTACCCAGTGCTTTCAGATAATGGTAGAATGACAGGGCTGAACCGATTGTATCAGGCTCTGGATTTACGTGTGACAATATTATAAATCTTTGATTTTCTCTCAATATTTTCTTGAGTTTTTTAATCGTTTCTATACGAATCATAATTTTTTATTCTTTTCAACGTTGCGTCTATTTTTTCCCCATAATCAAGGGATGTATCATATTTAAATAAAATGGAAGGCAGGGTTCTGATACTAAGATGGCTCGATTTCAATTCCCGTCTTATAAAACCAGTCATTTTCTCAAGTGCAGTAGATGTTTTTTTTCTCTGCTCCTCATCGCCGATAACCGTGTAATACACGATCGCAGACTTGAAATCGGGTTTTACTTCGACTTCGTTGATAGTTATAAACCCTATTCTCGGATCTCTCACCCTTCTTGATATTATTGAGGTTATCTCTTCCTTCAATAATTCACCAAAACGCTGCGTTCTATTGGGTATCATAAATCAGTTTGCATGAACTTATTTTTCCATTCTATAAACTTCAAATTCGTCGTTCTTTTTCAAATCGTTAAATTTTTCTATACCAATACCACACTCAAACCCTTTATCAACATCTTTAACATCATCTTTGAATCTTCTCAAAGAACTGATTTTGCTTTCATAGATGACTACACCGTCTCTCACAACCCTTACATTGGCACCCCTCTCCACCTTACCTTCAACTACAGTAGAACCGGCTATTGCACCCACTTTACTGACCTTGAATACCTCAAGTACCTTAGCCCTTCCTATGCTCCTCTCCTTCATTACAGGTTTTAATAATCCTGTAAGTGCCTTTTTTATATCGTCTATAAGTTCGTATATTATACTGTACGTTTTAATTTCGATATTTTGAGTATTGGCTATTTGAGTCGCCTTCGAATCGGGTCTTACGTTAAATCCTATTATAATACCGTTTGATGCGGCAGCAAGCATTACATCGCTTTCGTTTATTCCGCCTATACCGCTATGTATTATTTTTACCTTTACGTTTTCTTCAGAAAGTCCTGCTATAGCATCTCTTATCGCACCTAATGATCCCATAACATCGCATTTTAATAGCACGGGGAGTTCCTTTACACTTCCCTCCTCTATCTTCTTATATATATCCTCGAGAGATACTTTACTCTTTTTGGTGGGTTCTAAAGCCTGTTGTTGCTCAATTCTATGTTCAACGATCTCGGCTGCCAGATCCTCATTATCAACAGCCAATATAATATCCCCAACCTCTGGTAGCGATTCAAAACCTATAATCTCTACCGGCATTGCCGGGTCCGCACTCTGCAGTACATTCCCATTATCATCAAGAAGTGTTTTTACTCTATTATAATTTTTCCCATAAACGACATAATCACCCTTTTTAAGGGTACCTTCTTTTATTATTGCAGTAGCAACAACGCCGAATCCCTTTTCCATACGCGTTTCTATAATCGTTGCTTTCGCCTTCTTGTCAGGGTTTGCCTTTAGTTCCAACATCTCTGCCTGTAAAAGAATAAGTTCCAGCATCTCATTTATACCTGTTTTTTTCTTTGCAGAAATCATAGCATAGAGGGTATTCCCCCCCCATTGTTCAGGAACAAGCCCATAATCCGAAAGCTGCTGCATAACTCTTTGAGGCTGTGCTTCCGGCTTATCTATCTTATTTATTGCAACAAGTATAGGAACGCCCGCAGCTTTTGCGTGATCTATAGCTTCTATTGTTTGCGGCATAACCCCATCATCAGCGGCAACAACAAGTACAACTATATCCGTTACCTTGGCACCTCTCGCACGCATAGCCGTAAAAGCCTCATGACCTGGCGTATCAAGAAACACAACCGGTTTATTATCTACATTAATTTTGTAGGCACCAATATGCTGTGTTATTCCGCCAGCCTCACCTTCTGCTACCTTTGTTGCCCTTATTGCATCCAGCAGGGTAGTCTTACCATGATCGACATGTCCCATAATCGTTACAACCGGCGGCCTTATTTTTAGTTTCTCAGGTGGATCCTGTTCTTTCTCAAGTATCGTTTCTGGAGATTGTTCCTGTTTAATTGTTACCTCAAATCCTATATCTTTTACTACAAGCGACGCTGTGTCCGAATCTATTACATCATTGATTCCAGCCATAATACCGAGGGCTATAAGCCTTTTGATAATCTCCGATGCTTTTATTCCCATGATTTGTGAGAGTTTTGATACAGTCATTTTATCTTCTATCTTAATCGCTTTCTTTTGCTGTAATGGCGGGGTCTTTAAAATTCCTGATATAGTTTTTTCATGTCTTTGTTGCTTATGCTGTGGTTGTACTTTCTTGGGATAGTTTGAAATACCTTCAAGTATAGTATCGTCTTCCTTGTTTTCTTGTAATAAATCTATTTCTTCAGAAATGTTTGTTTTTATTCTCGACAATATCTTTTTCTTTATAAAAGCCCCGCCCTTTTCGGATTTAATCTTGCCCTTACCCTTCACATCCGGTTCAAGAATTCCAATGGGCTGTTTCAGCGGTTTTTTAAGATCTGCAGTCACCTGCACTTTGGTTTGGCTTACCTGAGGCTGCTCCTTTGCCGACTGCTTACCTTCATCGAATGTTTCATGGGGCTTTTTCTCTTCTATTATTGTTTCATGCTCTAACTTATCCGGTTCTTTTTTGGGTACTTCTTTGACAACTTCTGCTTCCTCAAGCTTCTCGGGCACCCCCTGTTTTATAGCATGTTCGGATACAGAAGTATGCTTGCCGGTAGTTCCTTCAGGTTTTAATAAAGATGGTTCTACCCTTTCATGAGGTACATGTTCAGATTCTTTAACCTTTTCTTCCTGTACAGGCACTTGTTGCTTTGGCTCAGCAACTGTTTGAATCTCTTTTTGTACTTCCTGATCAACAAGAACTGGTTCTTTTCTCTTTCTCAGAATTGTTTTAGGTTTTACATCTGTCTGCGCTTTTTCTTTCTCAAGTAATTGCTTTAAAGCTTCGAAATCTTTTTCTTCAACCGCGCTGTTATGACTTTTAACTAATATCCCCAGATCTTCAAATTTTTTTATAAGATCCTTATACGGAAGATTGAGCTCTTTTGCTATTTCGTGTACCCTTTTTTTCATCTTACCTCTTTTTAATTGTTCTGATTAATTTCCTCATGACTTTTCACAGGAGATTCCATATCAGATCTCTTTTTTAATTCTTCCACAGCCGATTCTTTAAGCTGTTTTGCGTTATTCTCATCAAAACCAGGTATTTTTATCAATACATCCATCGGACTCTCAGCCAGTTCTTTAATGGATTTTATACCGTAACCATACAGCAGTTCAGCGGTTTTTATAGTTATCGAATTAAATCCAGTAAATGCTTCCTTAGCCTTTTCCTTTATTTCTTTTATATTGGTCTCACTCTTAATATCAATCTTCCACCCAGAAAGCTGAGCTGCCAATCGCACATTCACACCTTTTCTCCCGATCGCAAGAGATAACTGGTCATCAGGAACAATCACTTCTATATATTTTTCATCTTCATCGACAGAAACCTCTGTTATCTTTGCAGGAGCAAGTGCTAAGACTATATATTTTGCATGGTCACTTGTCCATGGAATAATATCTATTTTTTCCCCACTCAACTCCTGAACTATGTTCTGTACCCTTGCGCCTCTCATTCCAACACACGCACCAACCGCATCTACATCTTTATTCTTTGAATAAACCGCTATCTTTGCCTTATTGCCGGGCTCTCTTGAAACGGCCTTTATCTCTACAATACCTTCAGCTATCTCTGGGACCTCGGTTGTAAACAGCTTAACGAGAAACTGATTATTGGTTCTGGATAGTATAATCTTAGGTCCCTTGTTTGTCATTCTAATTTCCTGGACATAAACCCTTATCTTATCCCCTATTCTAAAGTTCTCCTTCGGTAATTGTTCTGTTGGTGGCAGCACGCCTTCGGTTTTACCAAGATCCATAACAATTGTTCTTCCCTCAAACCTTCTTATGACCCCATAAACGACCTCGCCCTTTTTAGCCTTGAATTCCTTATAAACAACCTCTTTCTCCGCATCGTTCATTCTTTGCAGTATAACCTGTTTTGCTGCCTGTGCAGATATTCTTCCAAATTTTTGTGTGTCTATTTTTATGCCTATGCTGTCTCCTACCTGGGCTTCGGGATCCATTGCCTTTGCCTGTTCTACGGTAAGTTGTGTGTCTGGATTTGTTATAGTTTCTACGACTTCTTTGAATTCAAAAACCTCCACTTCACCGAGCTGTTCGTTGAATTTCGCCTCTATATCCGCATTGTATTTGATCGTTTTCTTGGCTGCACTTATCATAGCAGCCTCTAAAGCATTCAGTATTATGACTTTATCTATGCTCTTATCGCGCTCAAGTTGCTCTATAATTTTCGTGAGTTCAGAAAACATTTTTATCCCCCTATGCTTTAAACGTTAAATTAGCTTTTTTTATAATCCTGTATGGTATCATAATTTCAATACCATCATTGTCAATTAAGACATCTTCATCCTTTATACCTCTAAGCGTTCCCTCAAGAACAACTTTATTCAAAACAGGCTGGCGCGTTATTATTCTTATATCTCTTCCACTAAACCTCATGTATTCTTCTTTCCGCTTTAGCTCCCTTGTAAGACCCGGGGATGACACTTCGAGTGTATAAGAAAAATGAATCGGCGTATCGACATCTATTGCGCTGCTCAATATGTGCGTAGCCTTTTCGCAATCCTGAGCAGTAATTCTACCCTTTTTATCAATAAACACTCTCAGTACATTACCAGTCCTTTCTTTCCGGTACTCTACATCTATAACCTCATAACCAGCTTTTGTAAGGTTATAAGAAGCTATATCATAAACCCTGTCGGCTATATTTTTATGTTTGTCCATAAACAATCTCCAATGTAGCAAATAAAAAAGTGGGTTAAAACCCACTTTTTTACTTTGTAACATAAAAAATTTATATTTTCAAGTATTTAATTATAAGTTATCAATTAAAGTTCAAAAGTGAACCACCCGACCATCTGCAGGATTACATGCGAATGTCCACCTTTAGAAAAACCATGGACATATCGTAGTAATGGGTCATTTACTCTTAACATTGAGCGAATGAAAAAATTTCCTTATTGCATTTTTTGGGTGAATGCATTGACAGTGCGAAACTTACTGGACCTTTATACCACGGTGTTTATAACTTATCCCTTTTAATTGTGATAACCTGAGACGGATCTATTGTGGTATAGGTATCCTTACCAAGATATACTATAGGTTTTATAACATTATAATCGATAATACCCGATTCATTATGAAATTTGTCCGATTCATGAACATAAACAATCTTTCCTATAAAAAGATCGTGATCTCCAGCTTTTACTATATCTTGAACAGAACATTCATAAGCTGCATATGCAAACTGAATGATCGGAACATCCAATTGACGAGACTGGATTAATTCAATATCGTTCTCTTTAATCTTATTCCTGTCCCGGCCACTTACACTGCCCAATGCAACAAGAATCTTTAAGTATTTAAAATCAATAAAATTAACAGAGAATACTCCGGATAATTTGATCAATTTATGTGTGTATCTTTTTAACGAGATCGATACACAATATACCATAGGATCTTTTGAAAGACCTGTTTGCCATGCAGCAGGCATAAAATTCGATTTATCTTCATAACGCGAACCTATCAGCGGCACTGCACAAGGATAAAATTGATTAAACTCTGCCATAATACCTCCAAGAAAATATTTAACGTATCAATAGCATATTATCATGAATATTTCATCTTAAAAACGAGAAAGTCTGAAATTCATATGAAAGCCCATGTTGTTTACTGGCCTATCACCTTGTTAACCCAAAAAATGCTTTAAAAATAAGGGAATTTTTGTAATGAGCGAAGAGTTACCCCGAACGAATGAAAAAATTCCCTTGTTGCATTTTTTGAGTTAAAAATTTTATTTGTATATTATGTTTAACAATGCTACTTAAATTTTTAAGGAGAGGTGTCCGAGTGGTTGAAGGAGCACGCCTGGAAAGCGTGTGTCCCGAGCAATCGGGACCGTGGGTTCGAATCCCACCCTCTCCGTTTATTGCGTAGGCATTCTCTCAATGCCGAACTTTTCCTTTCCTATCATACATAGTGGTTACATCCAATGACTCTTTGTTGAAGTATTGACGAATGTAACTATAATAATGATATGGAAATAATTTATATAACAGATGTCCACGGTGCAAGGGCGCATGTAGAAAAACTGCTCGAGGTAACATTTGCGGATTTGTATATTATAAGCGGTGACCTTATATATTCACCATTTTACTCGCCGAACACAGGAGTAAGGTTTCTCGAACTGCAAGACATTTTTCACGTCATGAGACAAAAAGACGCACCCGATATGCAGCTTGAGGAGTATGTACGTTCACTTTTGAAAGGCGGGCTATCCGTTGAATTAAAAAGTAAAGCTGAAGAATATCTGCGACTGGTCGAGAGAGCGTTAAACGTAATGAAAGAGAAATACAAAAAGATGGAGACTATGTTCTCCATGGTTAGAAAAGCTCCGATAATAGTACTACCGGGGAATTATGACATGGACTTATCTCTCACATCCCTTGCACAAAGGCAGATTCATAAAAAGGTTTTTGAAATAGGAGGCTTGAGGATAGCAGGTTACGGTGGTGCCAATATGAGAACGGCCGGCATACCAGAACAGGGAATGACAAAATTCATAGAGTCAGAAAACTATTCCGAACCGTATGATTTTTTTTCTAAGGCAAAACCAGATATATTGGTATGTCATCAGCCACCGTATGGACATCTGGATCATATTGCATCATTCGGTTCCGTAGGCAGCCTCGGTATAGCCGAAGCAGTAGAAAAAACTCAACCACTAATCGTTTTGAGCGGCCATATACATGAAAACTTTGGCTGCGAATATGCTGATAAAACATTTTTTATAAATCCATCAAACTTTGGAGCAGTGGAAACAATAGAGGGAAAATTTATGGACGGTGGATATTACGCTAAGATATCGATAGAAAACAAAATCGTTCAGAAAGTCATTCTAAAACGCGTCGAAGAATATAGGCCATACGATATTGTAGACTTCATACCTGATGGGGATAGAGTAAGACAGGTAGTACTTGACGATGCCAGGTATAAAAGGCTGCAAAACAATATGCATGACACATTATCACGCGATGTCCCTTTGACTCATGTTGAAGAGATAAAACTCTTCAATACCGTAAAGCATTTTTTTAGGCATTACGAATCCAGAGAAACAAACGAGAGAATAAAGTTTTTAAAGAAAGTTGCACTGGGAATGGAGGAGAATGGAACTCCGATCGCTTTTGACCTTGTAGGGTCGACATTGTTTGGTATGGCGGAAAAGGGGTCTGATATCGATATCGTTGTTTACTATATCGACGAGCCATCGGATCATGATCCCGATATAGACATCGAAGAAAAAATAGAAAAATTCACCCGCATTCTCAAGGAACTCGGCAGTGAGCAATATCAGGTGGAAATAGTTGATGCTATAAATCTAAAAGATGTAGAAAAAGCTATTGAGAAAGAGGATTTTCAATCAACGGTAACAGGCAGGTTTATTTTCTATAGGGCTATATGCAGACCTGTACACCACCGAATCATAAGGAGCTATGAAGCTCTCCTCGACAGCAAGGATGCATACCGGAAAGAGATGGAGGCATCAATGAGAGATGTGATCAATACGCTCGTAAAAACATCGAGGCACTTCGAATCCTTCAGAAAATATGAAGCAAGGCTGATAGACCTTGATGTTCATATACCCCAGCCTATAAGAAAAAGGCTCAAACAGTATTTTAAGATGGAAGAATAGCCGCTCATTAACCCAAAAAATGCGTTTGCAAAATAAGGGAATTTTTGTAATGAGCGATAATCCTGAGTCAAATAAAGGTATTCTTCGAAAATACGATGAGGAAAAAACACAGGGTAATAGCATATAAGCATACAAAGGACTAAAACCTCGTTTCTATAAGAAAAC
>JABEBX010017407.1_pt1 | contig 17056 bp, 19 predicted proteins | sample 7245971 | NCBI WGS metagenome assembly JABEBX01 (sample SAMN14506365, study PRJNA622280) | hot springs metagenome | biome: hot spring [ENVO:00000051]|acidic hot spring [ENVO:00002120]; feature: spring [ENVO:00000027]|sediment [ENVO:00002007]; material: sediment environment [ENVO:01001048]... | reverse complement strand
TTCTCGGTGCTCTACACGCGCTCGGCGCGCCTGTTCGGCGAACTGCAGGTCGCCCACGGCGACGGCAGCTATGCGCGGCGCATGACGCAACTGGCCAAGCTGGATTTGCTGCTCATTGACGACTTCGCCATCGCGCCCATGGGCGCTGCCGAGCGCAACGATCTGCTCGAACTGCTCGACGACCGCGTGGGCAGCCGCTCTACGCTGATCACCAGCCAGCTTCCGGTCAAGGCGTGGCATGCCTACCTCGACGACCCCACCCTGGCCGACGCCATCCTCGTCCGCATCGTGCACAGCAGCCACAAGATCGAGCTCAAAGGCCCCTCGCTGCGCGAGAAGGACAAAGACCAATGATCCCCCAGAACCGCCGCCACCGCCGCGCCGAACACGCCTTATCCACCGCGGCGGCCGGTCCGTCGCAAGCGCCGTCCGCCGCCGTGGATAAGGCTGCGCAGCAGCCCCTCACCGACCGCTTCGCGAAAAGCGTTTCAGGCGGATCGTGGACGATTGAGATACATTGAAACCCATCGCTTGCGCGCACCCCGGCGCGTCCACGATCGCGCTGAAACGCCGTCCACGATCAGACTGAAACAGGCGTCCACGATCACTGAAATGCGCAGTGAGGGTTGTGTTCGCCGCGCCGCGTACTGCGGTACGACATCGCTAGGCTGGCGTAGCCAGGTACGCAGCGTGTCGCGCGACAGCCCCGTACTGCGGGCAATCTCTCGAACGGATTTGTGCTGGCGGAAATGCATTCGCTGAATCTTGCCAATCATGTCCATGGTGATCACTCCTGCCCCCATGCCTAAAAAAGCAGCAGGGTAGGTGGAACACCCGGGTCAATTTTGCGTCGGCATAACCTTCAAAAGGGGGGCAATTTTCGTTCGGCACGGACAGATCGGCGACTGCGCCATCGAAAACACGCTTCGTGTGGCGTCAGGCTTGAATTTCGGCGCGTTCCAACCGGCTTATGGCAAACCCGGCGCATGGCTCAAATCGGCACCGGCGCCAACACAATACCTACATGGCAGGTCGCAGCGATAGAGTTTTCAACCCGCGATAGGCTGGGTTTGCAAACCACTGTGGCTCGGCGCTTGCTAGGCGTAGATCGGGCCACCGGGCAAGCATTTGGCGGAATACCACGTCTGCCTCAATGCGAGTTAACGCGGCGCCGAGGCAGACATGGGGACCGGAGCCGAAAGATAGCGTGCCCCGGTCGGTGCGCCTGACATCCAGTTCCTCTGGATCAGCATGGCGCGCCGGGTCACGATTGGCCGCACCGATGAGGGGCAGAACCAGTTCTCCGCGGCGCAGCAACTGTCCATGGAACAAAAGATCCGAGATTACGCGCCTCCCCGTGTACTGCACCGGGCTGTCGTATCGAAGAATTTCACGGACCGCATCTGGCACCAGATTTGGATCCTTCACCAGAAGCTGCCATTGTTCGGCGTGGCTCAGCAGCGCCTGCATGCCATTGCCAAGGAGGTTTCGCGTAGTCTCATGTCCGGCGAACAACAACATGGCGCACTGAGCCAGTAGTTCAGCATCGTCATGAAGCGTGCCGCGTTCTCGCTGCAGCAGTAACGCGCTCAGTAAGTCATCGCCACGGGCCGTGCGCTTGGTCTCCAGTTGATCCTGAAGAAAGCGCGTCATCGCCAACAGGCTTGACTGAGCACGGCATGCCTGCTCTCGTGTTGGCGTTGGCGCACCGATGAAGTCGGCCAAGTCATCCGACCATATCATGACCTCTTCGGTGTCCGCTCCAACAATACCGAGAATGTGCGAGATTACCCGCACGGGGAGCGGGCGCGCCACCTGAGCGATGAAATCGAAGGGCCCTACGCCATTCAGAGAGTCCAGAAGTTCATCTGCGATGCGCTCGATCTCGGGCCGCAAGCGCGTCAGCGCATCGGGGCGAAAGGCAGATTGCATCAAGTTGCGCAGGCGTGAGTGATCCGGCGAATCAAGAAAAAGAAGGGCGCGCCCAAACAGCCGCTGGAAGCGACTCAGTTCACCGCGCTCGTGCTCCAAGTCATTGACCCAGCCGCCGGTGCGTTTTGCCGAAAAACGTGCGTCGCGCAGTACCGTCTCGACGTCTTGATGACGTGTGAGGAGCCACGCTCCGCCGAAAAATTCCTCACTCCAATGCAGCGGACCGGCCTCGCGTAACGCCCGATAGGTCGGATACGGATCCGCGAGGAACGCGCGGTCGACGATCGAGCGCCCTAGTACGCACGGCGGCCGAATGGATACTTCATTCATCCGATCGGCTCTCACATTGCGCCGGATGTTCGCTCTGTACGCGCAATCCGAGGCGTGCCAGCAGCGAGCGGTCACGCTGGGTCTGTGGATTGCACGTGGTGAGCAGGCGGTCACCATAGAAAATGGAGTTGGCACCAGCAGCAAAGCACAGAGCTTGGAGTGCGTCGTCCATCTGCTCGCGCCCTGCGGACAGACGAACTTGGGTACGCGGCATGGTGACGCGCGCCACGGCAATGGTGCGCACAAACTCGAATGGATCGAGTGGCGCAGCCCCCTCCAATGGCGTTCCTTTCACGGCCACCAAGTTGTTGATCGGCACCGATTCGGGGTAGGGCTCCAAGTTGGCCAGTTGTGCAATCAATCCAGCGCGTTGTATCCGGCTTTCGCCCATGCCAACGATACCGCCGCAGCAGACGTTGATACCAGCTTCGCGCACGTTGACTAGCGTATCGAGTCGGTCTTGGTAGGTTCGCGTGCTGATGATGCTGCCATAAAATTCCGGCGCACTGTCTAGATTATGGTTGTAGTAGTCAAGGCCCGCATCCTTTAGCTCGCTCGCCTGTTCGGCACCAAGCATGCCCAGAGTCATACAGGTTTCAAGTCCGAGCGCGCGCACTTCACGCACCATCTCGGTCAAACTTTCCATGTCACGCTCTTTCGGACTACGCCACGCGGCACCCATGCAGAAGCGCGTGGCTCCTTCTGCCTTTGCCGCTCTTGCCGCCTCCAGGACCTCGTCCAAGGGCATTAATTTGCTGGCTTGCACCCCCGCTTCGTGGTGCGCCGATTGCGGACAGTAGCCGCAGTCTTCGCTGCAACCGCCGGTCTTAATGGACAACAGGGTGGACAGTTGAATCATATTTGGGTCGAAGTTCTCCCGATGCACCTGCTGCGCACGGTAAAGCAGATCCATGAAAGGCATGGCGAACAGCGCGTCGACCTGCGCGACACTCCAGCGAGTCGAAGGACTGGGTTCGACGGCAGCGGGAGCGCGCAAGCCTGAGACGTTGATGGCGGTTATGGTGGTCATGTCAGGTCCTTTGGAAACAAGGGCAGTCGGTTCAGATAGGGAACACCCGTTGCAATTCAGCGTCGCTCAGGTGGGCCACTACAGCGGCGGCACTGAGATCGCCCAGCCACGGCACGATGCCGACGCAGTTCGCTTGATGCTGCTGCCACAGGCGCTCGCGCAGGCTGGCAATGGTGGCATCAGCCCAGAGCATGGCGGGGTCGATAGCATTGCCGACCCAGCCAGCCAGTCGAAGGCCGCGCGAGCGCACCACGTCGGCAGTAAGCAGTGCGTGGTTGATGCAGCCTAGGCGTAGGCCCACCACCAGGATCACGGGCAGACCAAGTTCCACGGCCAAGTCGGCAGTATCCCAATCCGGTCCGAGCGGTACCCTGAATCCCCCGACACCCTCCACAATCAATACCTCGGCACGCGCTGCTAAATCGTTCGCTGCTCGCAAAATCACCGTGCGCTCAATGGCGCGGCCCTCCATTGAGGCCGCAACCTGCGGTGCACACGCCGACTCGAACTGATACGGACCGACCTCGTCGTCGGTCAACGGGATCGAGCTGGCTTCGCGCAGTGCACGCACATCTGCGTTGATGTGCGCTCCGTTGATCAGCTCGGTCCCCGCTGCCACCGGCTTGAGGCCGGCACTGCGCCAGCCCTGCTGGGCGCACCAATGCAGCAACGCTGTGCTGACACAGGTTTTGCCGACCTCGGTGTCGGTTCCAGTGACGAAGCAGCCTCGCAATGGTGGCGAACGCATCATGCCAACGCCTTCGCCGCTTGACTCAAACCCGTAATCAGGCACTGCACGTCATCCACACTATGCGTTGCCCTGAGCGTGATGCGAAGCCGAGCCGTGCCGACAGGTACGGTGGGCGGACGGATCGCCGGCACCCACAGGCTCTTCGCGTCGAGAGCAGCGGCCAGCGAAAGCGCCGCAGCGTTGTCGCCTACGATCAGTGGCTGGATTGCGGTTTCTGAGACGCCCAACTTCCAGCCGAGCTCAGAGTGCCCTTCGATCAACGCGGACAGCGCAACACGCAATTGCGCGATGCGCTGCTGCAGATGCGCACGGCGTTTTTCCCCTTCCTCACTACGGATCAGCCGCAGGCTCTCGCGCAACGCATGCGCAAGAGCCGGAGGCGTCGCCGTGCTGTAGATATAGGTGCGTGCCGCTTGTATGAGCCAATTGATGATGGTGGGATGCGCAGCGACAAAAGCACCCCCCATACCCGCGGCCTTTCCCATAGTCCCCATGTAGATGATGCGTTCGCTGTAGAGGTCGAAGTGCGCGAGAGTACCTTGACCATAAGGACCCAATACGCCAAAACCGTGCGCATCGTCCACAATCAGATAAGCGTCGTGTTGCTCAGCTAACGTCAACATCCCCGGTAGATCGGCCACATCACCGTCCATGCTGAAGACCGCATCCGTGACGATCAGTTTGATGGGGGTGCGACATGCTTCGAGTTGTTGCGAGAGGACTGTGAGGTCACGGTGCGCGAAACGACGCAAAGGCGCTTTCGACAGCAGCGCACCATCGATCAGGGAAGCATGATTCAGCTTGTCGGAGAAGATGGTGGTCTGCGCATCTGCTAGCGCGGTGAGCAATGCCAGGTTCGCCATGTAGCCCGTGCAGAACGTCAGGGCGCGCGCTCCCGGGATATGCGGTGCTAACCAGGCTGCGAGGTCATCCTCGAGCGCAGCATGCGCGCGCGAATGACCGCTGACCAAGTGGGAGGCGCCGCTGCCTGCACCAAAAAGGCGTGCACCCTCGGCCAACGATTCAATCAGCACTGGATGATTTGCTAGTCCAAGGTAGTCATTGCTACAGAATCCCAGCAACTCCCGCGCGTTAGTGCCATCTGTTCGATGCCCAACACTGACTTGCTGCCGGGGCTCGCAGGGCGTTTCCGCCGTTCGGCGCTGGCGGCGCAGCCCGCGTGAAACACGGTCATGCAGTTGCTGGTTCAGATGGTCGATCAACATCGAGAAGGGGTCCTTGAAGAACGTCGTCCAGCGTGCTGCTTACCTGCTTTGCCAGCCAGGCCGACATACTGGCGTCAAGGAGATAGGGCGGCATCAGGTAGACGGTGCGACCGATCGGCCGGATCAGCAGTTCTCGAGCGCGGCCTGCCAGGTGGAAGCGCTCAGCAAATCGCGACCCGGCGAAAGCCTCGCGCACGTCAAACGCCCAGATCATCCCGGTTTGACGAAAATGTTGGATGCGTGGATCGTCACGAAGCGGTGTCAGGGCGTCCGAGAGTATGGTGGCACGCTGGCGATTGGCCTGCAGCACTTGGTCTTCTTCGAAGCGGTCAAGCACTGCCAGCGCTGCCCGACACGCCAGGGCGTTGCCCGTATAGGAGTGCGAATGCAAGAAACCGCGCGCCACATCGTCGTCGAGAAACGCGCCATAGACAGCATCTCGCGAGAGCACCAGAGACAGAGGCAGGTAGCCACCGCTAATGCCCTTGGACAAGCACAGCAAGTCGGGCCAAATGGGCATGTCGCCCGGCAATGCGGCCTGCTCAAACGCGAAAAACGTCCCGGTCCGCCCGTATCCCACCGCAATTTCATCAGCGATCAGGTGCACCTGATACTCGTCACACAGTGCGCGCGCAGCGCGAAGGTAGGCTGGATCGTGCATTGCCATGCCGGTGGCGCCTTGTACCAGAGGCTCCAGGATTAGGGCAGCAATCCGGTTGTGGCGTGTTTCGAAGAGGATCTTCAATTCCTGCGCAGCACGCAGCGCCACGTCGGTAGGCGACTCGCCTGGCGCTGCCTGTCGCGCATCCGGCGACATGACTTGATGGGCACGCATAAGCAATGGGTCGTAGACATCGCGAAACACAGCCACATCGGTAACGGCCAGCGCCCCCAGTGTTTCGCCGTGGTAGCTCTGGCGCAAACAAACGAACTCCTGCTTCGCGGGGTGGCCGCTATTGCGCCAGAAATGAAAACTCATCTTCAACGCAATTTCTACTGCTGACGCGCCGTCACTACCGAAGAAGCAGTGGCCCAGCACGCCACCTGTCAGCGTCGACAGGCGTTCAGCAAGTTCAACGGCAGGCGCGTGTGTGCAGCCTGCCAGCATGACGTGCGGCAGTCGGTCGAGTTGGTCCTTGAGCGCTGCGTTGATCCTTGCGTCGGCATGACCGAACAGATTGACCCACCAGGAACTGTTTGCATCGAAGTAACGGTGACCAGATTCGTCAAACAGCCAGGGGCCCTGGCCACTCAGGATTCCAAGCGGAGGATATTGCGCAGCACGCTGCATCTGCGTGCAGGGATGCCAGACAGCACGAAGACTTCGATGGGCAAGATCCACGGACATTCAGCAGTAGTAAGGAGGTCGCGCACTGCCATGCGCCAGCCGTCATGGCGGTCGTGGCGACCCGGATCCGGCAGAGCCAAAAGAGACAGCGCTCAAGAAAACCGCGTACTGTAGTCCATCCCAGGGTACAGAATCCGTCCTGAACAATGCGTCCGTCAGACGACCGGTGGCGTTTGAATGACCGGTGCGGCGGCGGACGCCACCAACCAGTCCTGCAATGAGGCCAAGATTTGGGCACAAAGAAGCCGCAGCTTCTTCAGCAGCAGGCGAATGTTGTGCCCTGCGCCGCACAGTACCGCATGCAGCGCATCGCCGAGAACGCCTTTGAGCGGATTGCGGCCCAGGCGCCCGTCGGCCTTCATGTGGCCGATGCTCGGCTCGATGGCGCTGCGCCGCTTGATCATCGCGTGCAGGGTTCGCGTCAGTCCGCGCTTCTGTCCGGAGAGCAGGATGCGCACCCCGTCGATCTCGACGCCGCGGTAGCCCTTGTCGACGACGGCGATCTCCGGCTGGACGTCGGCGAGGACACCCACCTGCTCCAGCGGCTCGGCCAGCCCAGCCACCAATCGGGGCGAGAGCGCGGGACGACCCCGGCCCGAGTTGAAGTGAACAGCGAAGCGGCGGTACAAACATAGGCATGGAATGTTCGAACGCAAGTCCGAATGTTTTAGGCAGGTGCAAAGCCAAAAATTGACACCACAGACAATAACAATAAGAATGATTCTTATTTTTGGAGTCTGTTCCATGCGCAATAGGTATTTTCGCGTCATTTTTCTCTTCACCCTGATCGGTTTGGGCTGCGCTCAGCAGGCATCCGCACAGGAATGGAACTGTGATGTGGACGACTACATCACCAAGGCCATCGGCATCGAAGAGCCTTGGCTGGAAAACGCCGGCTATCTGTTCTCACAGGTCACGAACGCGCAACCCGGCTCACTGACGCTGGCACCCGAGGTCGAAGCGAAGCTGAACGATCATGTCGGCATGGAACTCGATCTGCCGACCTACACCGCGAACACTCCCATTGGAAGCGCCCCTGCAACCTTCGGCCCTGCCGCGGCCGGGCTCAAGTTGGCAACCCTGCATACGTGCAATATGGGTCGGGGCATGGCCACGCTGCTCACGTTCGAGATTGAAGGACAATACTGGGCCGATCCGCGCCGCTCAGTGCTGCCGGGCCAAGGCAATGCAGTGTCCGCGCAGGTGATGTGGGCGCAACTCTGGTATCCCTGGTTCACCCAGGGCGAGGCGGGCTATACCCAGCGGATCGGCATGGGGATCTCCAGCGGCTGGTTTGTCAACACCAGCCTGGGCAGATCAATCAGTACCGCTTACGCCGCCCAGTTGGAGGTCGAGGTGGACAATCAATTGATCCTGGATGACGGCAGACGCGGCATGGAAGGCTCGGTAATGCCACAGGTCGCCTATCACGTCACCCCCGTTTGGCTACTGGCCGTCGGTGAGCAGGCATCGTTTCAGCAAAGCAGTTCGCAGCCAAAGTGGTCGACCTGGGTGATGGCCGAGCGTGACTTTTAAAGCGTTCTACGATGTCAGTTTGATGCGTCACCTCGATAGCACTTGCCGCCCGCAACTTTGCCCACCCGCCAACATGCCAGACACCACGCCGTCAAACTCCGCACCCGCCCGTGTGATGCTGCGAGCCAAGATTCATCGCGCCACACTCACCGGCGCAGACTTGCATTACGAAGGCTCTTGCGGCATCGACCAGGCGCTGCTTGATGCCTGCGACATCATTGCCGGCGAGCAGATCGAGATTTACAACGTGACCAACGGAGCGCGTCTGAGCACCTATGCCATAGCAGAGCCAAAAGGCAGCGGCAACATAACCTTGAATGGATCAGCCGCGCGCCATGCCGCCATAGGTGACCTGCTCATCATCTGCACCTATAGCCCGATGGCCGATACCACAGCGCGTAAATTTCGCCCGCGCATCGCCCTGCTGGATGCCCGCAACGGCATCGCGTCGATGAAGGTATGAGGCAAAGGCGACAGTACCTCGGTTTACATTGCAAAGCGATGGCGCGTTGCCACGGTGATTGTTTTGACGGATGAACGGTGAGTTGCATAGGGCTACCGACATCTCGGCACCAGTGGCGGCTTTGGATCAGGACGGGTGGCGGTTTCTTGCCGGAATACGCAAAGGTGGCATCAGGCGAGGCGCTCGACGTGGAACCCGCCGCTGGACGACCAGCCACGCACTGCAGCCACTTCTTCGACCCGGCGGCCATCGGCAGTGCGCTTGATTGAGACGACCACATTCACCGCTTCGGCGATGAGTTCGGGGTTCGGTGGCACGCCGGCCTCCTGGATGAGTTGACCGATGCGGATCAGCGCCGCGCTGGCGTCGTTCGCATGCACAGTTCCGACCCCGCCAGGGTGGCCGGTGTTCCACGCCTTGAGCAAGGCCAGGGCGCTGCCGTCGCGCACTTCGCCGACCACGATGCGATCCGGGCGCAGGCGCATGGTGGCGCGCAGCAGCCGGGTCATGTCGGTGTTGTCGCTGGTGCGCAGGAACACAACGTTTTCAGCATTGACCTGCAGCTCGCGCGTGTCCTCGATCACCACGATGCGATGTTCGCCGTCGAGCCGGGCCACGGCGTCGAGGATGGCGTTGGCCAAGGTGGTCTTGCCCGTTCCGGTGCCGCCGCTGACCAAAACATTCAGCCGGCCGGCGACCGCCTCTTCGAGCGCTTGGCGCTGGGCGTGCGTCATGATGCCCTTGGCGACATAGTCATCCAGGGTAAAGACCAGCGTCGCCTTCTTCCGCAACGCAAAGCTCGCACGCTCGACCAGCGGCGGAATCAGGGCTTCAAAGCGGCTACTGTCCAGCGGCAGTTCGCATTCAAGGATGGGTTGCTGCGGCGTCACCACGGTATCGAGCATGGCCGCCACGGTGTTGACGATGGTCAGCGCCCGCACGGCGTCGATGCGGCCGGTCTGTTGCATGCCTTCCCCCATCCGATCCACCCACAGGGAGCCATCCGGGTTGAGCATGATTTCGACGACCCTGGGGTCGTCAAGCGGGGTGAGGATTTCCGGCCCCATGGCCCGGCGCAGGGCTTCGGATTGGCGAGCGTGGGTGATCTGTGCACTCACTCGCACTCCCCGGTGCCGGGTTGATCCTCGAGTTCGGTGACTGTCACGTCGATGGGGCGCACGCCATTGCCGGCCAACTCCAGGATGTCGTCCTGGCTGGCCGGACGGGTGTTTTCAAGGGTTGACTCGGTGAGGGATCGGATCAGGCCTTTGGCTGCACCGCGCTGGGTGAACGCGCGCACGAGATGGTCTTTCCCGCCAAAGCCGACGACGTAGAGTTTTCCGGGGGTTGCCATGAATGCTCCAGGGTTGCGGCGCCAGACGTTGGCGCCTTGCCCTGACTCTGCGGGGGGGGGACGGAAGGGGTGAAGCGTTTCACCGCGGCGGCGGTGTTGCCACGACCCATATTCTGATCGAGGCGGCCGATCTGATCAGCGATCCAATCCCTTGGATTTCTTGCTCAGCGGCAAGGCCCGACGCATGCCCTCAATGGTCGAGGGCTCGTTGCCTTTGGCTAGCTCGGGAAGTGGACGTTCGGAGATCGTCTGCCCGAGCAAGCTGATTCGCTGCCTCAAATCTTCGGGCTTGAGCCCGTATTCAGACAGTCGGCTCTGAGGAACCTGCGATGCTCGGCGTTCCAGCTCGTCGCGATGAATCAGTTTGCTCTCCAGCATCACGCCCAGAAATTCCTTGTCCTTCTCTCTCCATGCAACAAGCTTGGAAACTGCCATGTCGGTCGGGTCCAAACAGAAGCCGTCTGCAAGCGTGATGGGATCGCGCACCTGATTGAGACGGTATTGCCACCCGTCAGGCAACACAGCGGTCTCTGGCCCGACCCCTTGTGCGTAGTATCCAAAAGTCTCGTGGAACGGGGATCCTTCTCCGATTGATCCGTCGATCAAGTCAGCGAGTTCGGGTGCATCCAGTGGGTAGATGTCGGCTTCCGCGGAGTACCCCAAGACCCCGGGCGGGTCGGGCATGACGCCGACGATCGATTGAGAGCCGACGACGATGAATCGGCCTTGCTTGGTGATCGCCGATGCGGCACGAAGAATGTGCTCAAGCTGCTCCCTGTTCATGTTTCGCTTCCTTCAAGAGCGCCCACCTCTTGCGAGGCGGAACCAACACGGAAAAGGGAGAGCTTTGCCGCAAACGTGTGGCGTATTCGTCTTCAGACACCATGACCTGCACGACCACAGATGGACCACGAGCGATCAACGACAACCACTCGTCCCAGTCACGGCACGCGTTGATGCCGTTGGACTGCTTCCAGCTCCGCAGAATTGCCTCGGCACGGACCAACAACGCCTCATCGCGAGCGACTGCCCCCGCTGCCTCTCGATGCAACAGGAGGCTGAACCTGTCGTTTCGCGCATGGCTGTTGATCGCCCTCATCGAAAACAAGCTCCGGTTGGCCTCCCCTTCAGGGAGGCAATTGAACTTGGGAGAGGCGTACCCTCTTCCGTGTTGTTTCGCCCGGACAGTCCGGGCGCGGATTGAAACGAACGCATGTTATCCCGTACAGAAATGACTATGCAGCCGACGGTTGATCAGTGATCAATCGTGGTTGCGCGACGATCACGATTCACCGGTCATGCCCTATGTCCCGCTGCCTCGCCAACCCGCCCACTTCCCGCATGAAGCCGGCATAGCGCTCGCCCAGCGCTTTGCGAGTTTGCGCGTTCGCTGCGGCGACATCCCCGCCCAATTTCTCGACGCGCGCCATGCCGTGCATCCAGTCCTGCACAGCGCGGGTGCGCGCGGCGTCGGTCTGGGCCTGTTGCCATGCCGTTAGCGCCGCATCGACTGCCCGCATTTCGGGCAGCGCAGCGGTGTCCTGCGGTTTCAAGGACTTGGCCGCATCGGGGGCAGACTTCTCCACAGCCGTTGGGGACAACTGGGGCGGGCGCTGCCTGCGCTGCTGCTCGTCCTGCACGATGGCCTGCAAGTCGGCGTCCACGACTTCGATGCCCAGCCGCACCGCCTGCCGCGCCGCCCGTTCCCGGAACTCACTGCTGCCAGTGATGTCCACCTTGCCGCCGTACTTCTGCGAGGCCATACGCAAAGCCGCTTCCAGACTGTCATCGCTCTTGTCGTGCATCACGATACGCGGGCCGGTGTCGGTGAACTTGTCCCGCCCCTGTGCATCACGGTACAGCACGAATTGCCGCTTGTGGTCGATCTGCGCATCCAGTCCGGCCAGCGTGAGCTTGCGCAGCGGGTCGAGTTCTTCGCCCTCGATGCCGTCCACCTGCTTGCCCTTGTTGCGCTGCTCGCGGTAGCGGATACCGCGCAGCGCGGCCTGCGCCGCCTCGTCGCCCTGTGCCGCTTCGCGCTCAAGCCACTTGCGCCACACGTCCTGTTTGGGCAGCTTGGCCGAGAGCGCCTTGCGTTCTGCGGCCTGACGCTTCTGCAAGGCTTCACGCTGCTGCGCCGCCTTGAGCGCCCACAGGGACTGCACTACGGCGAGCGACTGCCCAGACTGCCGGGCCTGCGCGACCAAGGCCTTGCGGTCATGGCGTATTTGCACGGCGAGTTCCTGCCGTTCGCGCTGGTGTTGGCTGCGCAGTTCGGCGCGCTGCTGCGGTCGCTGTGCACGCCCTGCAGCCTGTTCGGCTTCGAAGCGGGCGGCGAGTGCGGCGCGGGCGTCGACGCGGGCTTGCCTGCGCAGAGCGCGGAGGTCGGGATCGCGGGCTGAGTTTTTTGCGGGCAGGCGGTCCGGTTTATCGCTTTGGCTGCGGCTTGTCTTGACGTACTCCGCATAGGCGCGTGACGGTGCTGTTTCAGATTGCAGGGCGGCAACGAAGGAGCCGAGGCGCTTTTCCAGTTCGGCCTTGCTGGCCCAGCGGCCCAGCTGGGAGGCCTTGGCGGCCAGGATGCGGCCATCGTCGAGCTGGGTGGTGACGACCAGACCGGAGCCTTTGGACTGAAGGGTGACGCCGTGCTGCGCCAGGGCCTGATGGGCGTCGGCCCAGGTGGCGCCAGAGGTCTGCACGGCGGAGCGCAGGTCTTGGGCGGGCTGGCCGGCGACCCAGGACTGGAAGGAGTCGGCGCCGAGACGGTATTCGGCGGCGGCGGCCCCACGCGTCAAACGTGGTTTGCCCTCCTCCTTCAGCAGCCCTCGCGCGCGTCGTTCCGCACGGCTCATGCGCACGATGGTCGGCCCCTGGTCGGTATCCAGGGTGATGTAGGGGCCATTGGCACGGGCATAGCCGAATTCGAGTTCGAGTTCGCGCATGCAGCGGTCGAGGATGAAATAGTCCTTCTTGAACGGCGGCTGCACAGCGATCAGTTTTTCGGGATGCACGCGGTTGATGACCAGGTGCACATGATCGTTGTCGGTATCTCGGTGGGTGGCCCAGGCGGCCTGATGCGCACTGAAGCCGAGCGCATCCATGACGTGCTTGCAGGCGTGTTCGGCCTGCTGCGCCGTGGGGTGTTCGCCCTCCTGCCAGGTTATGGCGACGTGATAGACGGGGTTGCCTTTGAACCGGCCTTTGCGTTCGCAGTCTCGGACGACGCCGTCGCAGACGCCGGCAAGGTCTTCGGCGTAGGCCAGACGGTGTTCGCCAAGCGTCCAGTAGATCTGATCGTCGTCGATGTTGAAGTGGCCGCCGTCCAGGGTCTGTCCAGGCGGCAATTCTTCATTGCCGCGCATGACGTAGCGCATGACGTGAGCGAATCCCTTGCTGGGCGCGCCCGGTTTGAGCGTGATGACTTTGGCAAGCATCAGGGCGCCCTTCTCAGCATGCCGGCGGTGCGCTGGAGTTCTTCGACCAGTTGCCACCAGCGGCGGCGGTCATCGCCCGATGCCCAGCCCTTGTCTTTAGGGTAGAGATGTTTGAGCAGACGTCCGAGCTGGTCGATGCGCTGCGCGGTGGAGTCGTCGGCGTGGCTGATCACCGCTTGATGCGTGGCACGCAGGCGGATGAGTTCCGACATGCTTTTGTTGGCCGCCTGCGCCTGATTGCGCAGATCGGTGAGCTGGGCGGTGGTGAGGCGCACGCGCACGGTGTGGGGCTTGCGATCTTGAGAGTCCATGCCGTGACTCTGCAAGGCAGGGACGGCACAGTCTGTCCGAGGCGTGGCGCGTCTCTGATCGGTCGTGAGGCGGTTTGAGGCGGACGTGTGTCAGGCGTGTCTCAAACGTCCGATGCGTAAAAACCTTGCAAGGTAATGTTTCGCGGGACATTTCGGACGCCGCTGGACGCGGCATGCCGACGCCTGGCAGCGCCATGTCACACGAAACGCTTGGTCAGGGCTGCGCCCCGACACCCTCTTGGACAACTCCCGCCGCAGCGCGGACGCCGATGACGGTTCTCCGCGGTTCCCTTGTCGCACGCTGGCCCCGTCTCGCAGAGTCCGGGTAGGGCGCCGATGAAAGGCGCGCACAAAAGGACTCACGATGATGCAAAACGAGGACAGGCCAGACGCGCCTGACGACGCTGATGCATTCGACCGCGACACGGCCCTACGGCAACTGGAGCAGACGCAAGCCGAGTTGAGGGAAATCGCACGGCGGAAGCGACAGACCGCACAGGCGCGTGCCCGTGCCGAAGAAGCCAGCAACCCACGGCAGTTCGCGCTCAATAGTCTGATGGCGATCGAGGACGAACTGTTTGCCCTGTTCGACACCGACGAGAAGCCCGCCGAGATTCTGGCTTACCTGAAGAAGTGCATGCCGAGCATCCCGCCGGACGACCTGCGACATGCTCTGGACGCGGTTCGGAAACGACGGGGACGGTTTGACCTGCGTGCACCGTCGCCTGTGCCCGCGACATCCAAAGCCAGACCGGCGTCGGCACGCGCCCCATCGGCCGCGCCCACGAACAAGCGCCCAGCCGTGAAGACGGCGACTGCCGCAAGCACGCCTCCTGCTGCACCCGGGCTGGAAGGTCTGGAGTTGCCAGACTGGGCGGACGGCTCTGACCGCCTGCCGGAGGAATCCGAGGCGGACTACATCCTGCGCAAGAACCTTGAAGGTCCGCCCGAGGCGCGGCGCAAGTTCATCGGCGAGCACAACGCCTGATTCCCCGGCTGCCGCCGGACGCCGCCGGGGCGCTGCCCGGTCTTTTTTCGATCCTTACAGAAAGGTTTTCCATCATGCTCAAGACGTTCATCATCGATGGCGACAAAGGCGGCGTCGGCAAGAGCCTGGCCGCCCGCGCGCTGGTTCACCATTTCCTGTCCAGCGAGGACGCTGAGCGTCCCCGTCTGGTGGTCTATGACGCCGATCTCTCCAACCCGGACGTGTGCGGCGAAGGCGGTCTGCGACCTGGGGGCGGCATCGTCGGCACGGCGCTGCTCGATCTTTCCACCGAGAGCGGCTGGATCGATCTGGGCACGAAGCTGGCCATGCTCAGCGCTGCCGCCCAGACTGCGGAATACCGCGTCATCATCAATATGCCGGCGCAGATCGGTACACGGGCGTTCGACGGGTCGATCCACATCGTGAGCGAGGTGCTGCGCGAGGCCAATGCGATTCCGGTCTGGCTGCTCAGCCGCACGCAGGAGAGCATCCGGGCGCTGGACTACCGACTGCGCAATATGCCCGCGCGCTATGAGGCGGGGATTGTGGTGAAGAACCTGTTCTTCGGCTCGGCGGACAAGTTCTTACTCTGGCAGTCGGATGAACTGCGGCAGCGTCTGGTGGACGAAGGCGCCTGGCTCGAAGCTGAACTGCCGGAGATGAACGATCAGCTCGCCGTGATGATCGGGCGCCGCCCGTTCCATGACGTGCTGGCGACCGGGATTGACGGTCGGCCGCTTCCTTATGGCTATCGCCTGGCGTTGCAGTCCTGGCTCAAACGGGCGGGCACCGCGCTAGAGCCGATCGAGGCCATCGAGGCGGGGGTGGTGTGATGGCCTACAGCAATTCGGAACAGGTGTTCATGGATGTTCTCGGGCGACTGCCCGCCGAGGAGGAGTGGAAGGAGATTCGTTCCCTGCTTGGCATCCTGCAGCGTGCGGGGTTTTCCGTAGATGACCCGAGCAATGCGCCGCACGTCACGCTGTTTGCCTGGGGCTGGGCGCGCAGTACGCCTAGAGCAGATGTGCTGGCGGCGGTGAAGGCGGCGGTGATGGAGTTGGGCACGGCCGGCACGCCGTCGACGGATTTGACGCCGGTGTTGAGTGCGGTGCAGGATTTGCAGATCGCTGCGGCGCGCACGGTCACTGTGAAAGTCGATGAGGGGGTGGTCAGCGAGGCGGTAGCGCGTGCCTTGCGTGAGCCGATTTCACTGGCGTCGATGGCGATCCTGGGCGTCGTCATCGCGGTCGCGTTTTTTGTCGGTACCTGGTGGGGCAACCGCCAGTTGGCGCCCACGGTGCAGATGCAGCAGCAGATGATTCAGAAGCTGACGGCTCCTGACCATGCGTCGCGTTCTGGCAAGTGAATGGCCCATCCCCGTCGCGGCTGTTGCCGGCAGCGCCTGGCTGTCGGGCGGTTCCAGCCTCCTTGGGCCGTTTGCATCGCTCGGGCTTCCCTTGCTCATAGCGGGCCGCGGCACGGCGCGGCGACGGTTTTGCGTTGCGCTGGCCTATTACGCGGTGGGCTGCTGGCCCATCGTTTCGGCGGTGCTGGGCTACTGGGGGGAACATTACGCCGTGATGGCTTGGTCAGCATGGGCAGCTGCGTCGCTGGCGTTGTCCATACCTTGGGCTCTGCCGCCTGGACGCGGCGGGTTGCTTGCCGCGCTGCTGCTCACGGCCCTGCCGCCGCTGGGCGTGATCGGATGGCTCTCCCCGATGAATGCTGCGGGTGTGCTGTTCCCTGGTGGCGGATGGGTGGGGGTGATCGGCCTGCTGCTGCTCGTCGCGCTCTGGCCTGCGGCGGTGAACGGTCATGCGGGCGCGCGGATCGCCATCGTGGGTGTGTTGGCAGGCAGTATCGTCATGAATCTGCTGGCCGTGGTTTCCCCGCCCGCACTCATGCCCCAAGACTGGGGGGGCGCGCAAACGCATGTACACCCAGGGGATGGAAATATCCTCGCGTCGATTCAGAACAACCAGCGCATCATCGAAGCAGGGCTACGGCAAGGCGTCGGCGCGCGGGTCGTGGTGTTTCCCGAGGCGGTTCTGCCGGACTGGTACGGCGGCACCAAGGCGCAGTTCGCTGCTGCGGTGCCGCCCGGGCAGGTCTGGCTGCTCGGCGTGCAGACGAATGGGCGCGATGCCGTGGTGCGGGTCAAACAAGGGGACGCCGATCCGGTTCCCGTGGCACAGGCTGCTGGCCTGCTGCTGGGCGGCGACTGGCAGCCGTGGAACCCACGCACCTTGCGTCCTGCCTGGTGGCAGCGCGTGTTTGCGCTTGACGGGCAACGCGTGTGGGCCGCGATTTGCGTGGAGCAGGTACAGCCTTGGACGTGGCTTGAGGCCCTGTG
>JABEBX010022180.1_pt1 | contig 17070 bp, 15 predicted proteins | sample 7245971 | NCBI WGS metagenome assembly JABEBX01 (sample SAMN14506365, study PRJNA622280) | hot springs metagenome | biome: hot spring [ENVO:00000051]|acidic hot spring [ENVO:00002120]; feature: spring [ENVO:00000027]|sediment [ENVO:00002007]; material: sediment environment [ENVO:01001048]... | reverse complement strand
CCATATATATACCCAACTTTACCTGATGACACAGTTTTGCTAACCAACGTTGAGCCAGCAGCAGGAGCTGTAGCTTCACCACCATATATCCCGCTTTCAACACAATACTCTCGCAGCCATTCATTGCTCTGATAGCGCAGTTCGTGCTTTTCGTTTTGGATCTCATAATAGGCATAGTAATAGTGCAGCATATTGCATCGTTGTTGGGGGGTTCGCTGAGGCTCGGCGTAGGAAGGATGAAGCTTGCATGAGTGGTATTATGGTCAGCATGAATAAGCAAAGCGGCGCTATGCTTGTGCTGGTACTTATGCCCATGCTCATATTAATGCTGAGCGGAACGACCAGCGCCGCATCCGCCCACTCTGCCACCATGGCCCCAAATATGGCTTATGCCTCGCAATCCATCCCAATAATCGCTACAGGCCCAAGCACAAATCCAATAAGCCTGCAAACCAACATGTCGATAGCCAAACTATCGCAATCTGCGGGCTCCTCTTTCAAGCCCATAATATCACTTTCATCAAGTGGTGGAACCGGAAAGTATACTGTTGCATCCCATTCATCCAATGGTGCATCAAACAGCGCATCCAATTCCGCATCGAACAGCGCATCCAATTCCGCATCGAACAGCGCTTCCAATACAGCGTCAAACAGCGCATCGAATTCCGCATCTAACGCTGCTTCAAACTCAGCATCAGCCATGACACTGGCCCCAACCCCTACAACCCAGCCTTTGCAGGCATGCGCCTTGTACGGCAATTCTGATTACACGAACGACTGGCTCCCGATAAACTACCTTGTCATAATAATAGGTTTTATGCTCATAGCGGTGCTCTACGCGATAGGCAGGGCCCTGCCGCCCAAAACAAGGAGCGCGATAACGGGCATGACGAAAATAGAGATGACGCAGCTGCTCATCAGCGCATTGATAATAGTAATGCTCATGTTCTTTTCCTCTGCAGCCTGCAATATTTCATCTTCGATAAGCCAGCAGCTTACTGGTACATCACTAGGTCCATTCACATATGCTGATTATTACATTGGCAACCTTAGCACGAATACAGGGCTCAAGCTTCTCACTAACATATATTCGGATTCGATATCATTCAGTATAGACGCAAGGGTATATTCATACTTGGCGGCACAGCTATCCGGCAAACTGGGAACGCCTAAAATACCTATAGGTCCTGGAGCGTCTTTAACAGTAGTTGAAGGATATGACCTCAGCATAGGCTATTATCTGATTGCTGACTTATACATGGCTCTATTCTCCCCGTTGCTTGTGATAACCATAGGTATGTTATTCCTCCAGTACCTGGCCCTGCCATTGATAAAACTAACTGCGTTTGCATTGCTGCTTCCTGTTGCTATAATAGTGCGCTCTGTCGCATATACCGGTGCTGGCGGTTCAGGATTGAGGAATGCTGCCAACGCAATACTAGCTATAGCGATTGCCCTATACATCATATACCCGGTGACAATCGCTCTTGATGCATATATGGTGCACTGGATATTCTCCACGCAGAATCCGCTCTATCCATACCTCAATATGGGATTCACACTGACGCAATTGCCATCATCATTCTTCTCTAGCACAGCCAGCAGCTCTTCAATCAGTCTGCCATTCGGCATTGCAGCTATGCCCACATTAAGCCTTCTATCAGGCGTAAGCAGCCTTGGCCTGACCGGCCTTTACAATCCTTACACGCCTGTGACTGTTTCAAATCAGATAATAGATTTGATGGCGCAGTTCATATTCGTAGGTGTTATATTATTTGCGCTGAACATAGCTATAACCATGGCGTTTGCCATGAGCCTCGCAAAGGCATTGAATACAGGAATCGAAGGTGCGGCATCGTTCTGGAGCAACTTGTGATATAAATGTCATTCGCTGGAATATTACTGCAAATAACTTCCCTCTCTACTGTAAAGTCTGACCTGCTCCCAATAGTGATACTCGCGCTGCTCTTCGATTCTGTTATAGTCAGTGCATGGTACATACTGGGCATATTGCTAAACAATTCAAGGGTGAAAGACTCGGCAAGAGGCGAGTTCTACCAGCTCGCAGGCACTGCTGTGATAACCGTAATCATACTCACGGTGCTCGTTTTTGCGGGCTCAATATTCTCATCTATAGCAAGCAGCGGTCCTATGTCTACATCGAGCATGAGCACCACGTGCAACAATATAGAATCCGGCTCGCCGCTCAATATACTTCAGGATAACTCATTCTCATTCCTTGCCGGCATGACCAGCACATCAGGTCCATCATTCGACGGCCTTTGCAACTATGTCAATACGCAATCCAGTAAGCCTACCGCCACCTCAGATATAGATTACCCTCTGGTATCGGCAGGCGTTGTAATAGCTAACCTCACAAACCAGAGCATAGTGAACCTCAACTCTTTCTTCGAAGTTGATTTCTTCTTGGGGTATCTTGAGACGTTCACGCCATCATTAAGTTTCTGCCTCCAGGATATGATAAACCCAGCAGGACCATGCATAATACCCCTAGAGGATATGGCCAACCCCGCTATTGCATTCATAAATGCCACATACACGCCATACGCCGGATACGGGCTGGTATACAAGCCAATGGGGGTAATAGGGGAGCTGCTCGGCCTATCGCTAGAGATAGATATTGCGCAGCTCATTCTAATCTCAATTTTCATATTTATCTGGCCATATCTCCTATTCATAGGGCTAATACTAAGGGCAACTCCATTCACGAGAAAGATAGGTGGGCTGTTCATAGCGGTAGCTATAGGCGCAGTGCTCTTCTTCCCCGCAGTCTTTGCGGTAGAATATATTTCGCTTAGCGGCATGAATGTCAACCAAGAGATAGGTTCATCAGGGGTAACGCTGAGCACCGCCTATGGCTATAACTCCATAACGACAAGTTCGCTCACTGCAATACCTGGCTATACCCCAAACTTCTTCGTTGAACCTAGCATAGAGAAGATAGCCAAGAGCAACAGCTGTTGGCCCCCTGGCGGCAATATGGCCGCGACTGAAGCGGAAGATACTGGCATGATGCTCGTGCCTTTTGCATCTGCTGTGGAAGGCCTGTTGCCGCTCATAAAAGGCGCAAGCGGAGGGCTGCCCAGCTCCCTGCCTTACTTCTACCTTCCATCATCATGCAGCCCAACAGATGCTGAAGGCACATTGTTTTCAATACTAAACGCTTACGGCATAACCGGTATAACCACATATATACTGCCGCTTGTCAATATACTGATAGCTCTTACGGCGATAATAGGGCTGTCCGGGCTGCTTGGCGGCGATACGAGCCTTGCGGGGCTGTCGAAGCTGGTGTAGCGATATCATGAAAAATGCATACACATACACAAAGATTGCGATGCTGGCCCTAGCTCTGCTGCTGCTCGGCGGCAACCTCGCATCAGCGCAGACAACTACTACGAGCTATACAAACACAGCGTTTTGCTCGAATGCCATATCACAATCAAGCGCAGTGCTGCATTCTGGTTCATACGGCGGCATGCTTGGCATATCGATGATGATAATTGTAGTGATGGCGCTGATAATAGGCATAGCCTACGCGATAGGATATTCGTTCAAGGTCGAGAAGATACTCCAGTTTGCGAAAGCGGAGATGGGGGAGATAATCATAACGCTGCTCATAATCTTCATATTCTTCGGCGCTATATTCACGGTCTCGCCATCGGGCTTTATAAAGATAGGGCCATCAAGCACATACAACACCTACCAAATGGACTGTTTGATGCTCGCTGGTTCATCCGTGGATGTATTCAGGTCCCTCGCCACATACTTCATACCCGAGACCTACTACCTGCAGCTTCTCCGCGATTTCACGGTAAATATCATGCCCCTGCATTTTGGGGTTTCATTCAACCCATTGAAGGGTTTCGGCTTGCTGTACCATATACTGAATATGCTTACTGGGATAGCCGGAGGGTTAGCTGAGCTGTTCGTCGCTCTCATAATTTTCCTGTCTATAATATATTCTGTATTTCCAGTATTCCTTTTCCTCGGAATAATATTGCGCACTATACCGTGGACCAGGGCCGCAGGAGGCGCATTTTTGGGCTTGTTCATAGGATTCTACCTGATGTTCCCGTTAATGCTATATTTCATGATGCAGTACTCTCCGGCTTCAGCGGTAACATCGACCTTAAATACGAATAGCTTCTTTAGCAACCTTGGCAGCTTCATATCCTCTACTGGCAGCTTTTTAAGCAACATATGGTATATGGCGACATTCAATATAATAAGTATGTTCGTAACGGATATAGTGGAACCCCTCATATTCACGCTGTTCGTGCTTATAATATCGTTGATAGTATCTTATGATTTCATGGAGCTGATGGGCGACGCGCTTGGCGCGCCAAGCCTATCATCAAGCAATACCCTCAAGAGGATATTATGATTAACAATTGAATGGTTGGCATGAGAAGCATAAAAATCATGGTTCTGGCTGCAGTTGCGATTGCTGTGCTAGCCATGCTTTCTATAAATGTTGCTTCGGCGCAGTCATCCGCTCCGCAATCGTTCGTCACAAGCTTCATACCCCCGTGGTACGACATTGCTATAATAGCTGTCTTAATTGTGATGATGATAGCGGCATTGATATACGCCGCGAGCTATGCGCTTGACAGCCCGAACGGCAGGAGCTGGGCAAGGGCGCAGATATACGAGGCGCTGATAGGCATACTGCTCATAGCGATATTCTACGGGCTTTACTCCATGATGTTCCTAAATCCGGCGTCTGCAATGGGCAGCGCGAATCTGCTGCCGAACTCATGCACCGGTGCGGCAGGCAACACAATATTCAACCTATCAGCTTGCGATATGGGGAGCTTCATAAGCATATCAAAAGGATATTTCGGCCTTCTGTACGGCGTATCTTATATAGCAGGGCTGTCTCCGGGTTTCAGTTTTACGGTAAATATACCGCTGGATTCGGATGGCTCTGGGTTCTCTGACAGCATTCCAAGCATATTCCCTAAATCCGCAGATGAACTCCTTGGCATGGCCTTTAATGCACTGCTATTCATGCTGATGCTGAACGAGGTCCAGCTCATACTGCTCTCCGGGTCGATATTCTTCATAGCCCTATTCATGGCGATAGGCCTGATCGCCTGGGTCTTTGGCATATCCAGGAGCTTTGGCGGTGCAATGATAGCCTTTGGTCTTGGCCTCGGGATAGTATTCCCTTTGCTAGTCTCTGTCACATACGGTTTCATCGACACGCAGATACTGGCTTCACTGTCGAATCCAAGCTCATTGGCGGGCGCGCTCGCTGCAATATTTGCAGACGGCCCTAAACTCATAGCAGGTCTGTTCCTCGCCTATTTCAGCGGAAGCTTCCCTTCTTTCCTGGGCACTATGCTTATACAATACGGTTATGTGATTGCCGGGCTCACGTTCATACCTTTCCTGAACTTCACCATACTTGATGCATTCATAACCGATTTCTCGAAGGTCATGGGAGAGAAGGTAAGCTTTATGGCTCTTCTCAGCAATCTGGTGTAGGTATGTCAAAAATCATCCAATTTGCAATCATCGTTGCGATATTTGCAGTTGTAGCCATATTCGCATACAACATGCTTCCAATCCAGAACGCGGCCCTAAATATATCTCCATCAACTTTGCACAGCACAACTTACGCAAACGCGTCAATAGCTTCCCAAACAAATACATCAATAGGCAAACTATCGCAATCCGCGAGCCTCTCTTTCCTACCGCAATGCGGGTGCGGCTCTGAAGAATCATGTAGCGGTACTGTATATTGCACCGGTTCCTGCCCTAGCGATTGCCCAATGGAGCATTTCTCATGCATATCCGACGGGAAACTTGCGCGTGGCTATATGTGCTCATCCCGTGTACCTATAACATCTACAGCTTCAAATTCGGCATCGAACGGTGCATCTGGCGCATCGAACAGCGCTTCCAATACTGCATCGAACAGCGCTTCCAATACTGCATCGAACAGCGCATCGAGCACATCCAATGGCGCATCCAATACAGCGTCTAATACCGCTTCAGGGGCCGCTACTGTTATAACTTCAACGACTTCAATACCCCCGGGCTGTGGCTCCCTTCCGAATTCTATAGTGCAGCAGATAAAAAGCAGCGCGCCATGGTACTGCCCAATAAACGAGCAGATATATGAGCAGTGGAATTCGGATATGCCGATTGCCTTCGCCGCTATACTCTTGGCGTTTGCGATAGCAGCAATAATATTCATGGTGGGCGCGGGATTGAGGAATGACAGAATACGCAATTTCGGAATAGGCGAGCTCTACGAGGCAATAGCAAGCGCAATAATAGTTGGGCTGTTCCTTTATGTGAGCGCGGTGGCCTTCGGGATAATACCATCACTATTCGTAGGCACGATAAACCCATACGCGACCGCCTTCCACCTTATACTATCAACAATAAAGGAGGCCGAAGCCGTGTTCTCAAGCCTCTACAACGTTTTTATCATGGACTCATTCTACGCATCAATAAATGTGTCAATGGACTCCCCCGCTATAGGCATGCCACCTATAGCCTTACTAAACCTCCTATACGCGTTGCCCCTAGAGGCCCTGATAATAGAGCCCACATACGTGCTGGCCACATTCATAATCGAGGGCATAACGGCGCTATACGCGGAGTATTACCTGCTGGTGTTCTTCTCCGTTGCGGCTATACCCGTGTTCCTGGTGCCTGGGGTGATATTCAGGGCGATATTCCCGACAAGGGCCCTCGGGGGCATGCTGATAGCTTTGGCGATGGGCTTCTACATAATCATGCCAACGATGTTTGCAATAGCTTACTACTTCACTGCGCCGAACATATTGCAGACCCTTTCAACGGCATCCATACAGCTGAACAGGTTCGGGAGCGGCTCTGGAGCCATAACCAACGCGTTGACCCCAGATAGCCCGCTGGTGCTCCAGGTCAGTTCAACGCAATCAGCTATGAGCAGCTTTTGGCTACTGATACTGTTCTACCCGCTGCTAATAATAGCTGTGACATATGCATTTGTAACGCAGATAGCCAACTTCATAGGCGGCGCTTCTCAGATGAGCGGCAAAATGAGAACATTTATATAAGTTAAAATGAATAATCATGAGGTATAGCTAATACCTATTAATGGGAAGATCTGAAATGGACAATAAAATACTTACCTTTTTGGGCTTGTTATTCGCTTCGATTATAGTGCTTGCAATAGCCATAGCGCTTCCGGTTGCGATATTCCCATATTTTGCAAAGCTCATACTCCTGCTGATAGCTATGTTTCTCTTAGTTCTGGGGTTCTCATCCCGTTACTACTCATACCTGATTGTGCCGATGCTAAAGCAGAGGAGCAAACACGTCGTGCTGGACAAGGAGAATACGTATTGGCTTTCTGCCTCCGCCGATTGCATAATACGCAAGGTGAAGGACACTTTCATAGCAACTGTTTACATAATGATACCGGTATACCGGTCAGCCACCGAGATGCAGCCTGAGGACAAGCTGGATTTCGCCAATCAGGTCAGCAGACTGGTGGGCATAAGCAAGGATCCAGTAAGATACTCGACGCAGATGTATGTCATGGATAAGGATGCATACCTTCAGACAATAAGGGATAATGTCACTGCTGCAGAGAACGCTGCAGAGGAGCTGAACCAGAAAGGAGCCCCAGCAACAGAGATAGAGAGGGCAAAGGGCAAGATAGCGATGTGGAGAAACATGCTTGACACCATAAGCAAGGGCACTTCGTTCGAGCTCGTATCCTATGCGAGCATATCCGCTACCGGCACAAAGGAGTACGAAGCGGTAAGTGCGGTGCAGCAGAAAGCGCGCGATGTGATATCCGGAGTTAGCACCACTTTCGGCGTAACGCCCACAACAATCACAGGCGAAGGCATACTGAAATTCGTCGAGCCGGAGCACCTGATACCGGTAACAACAATAAGCGCACAGATAAACAAGAACATAGAGGAGCAAGTGATATGATATGGATTCTACTGGAATAATATACCTGCTGTTCAGCCTGATCATAGTGATAGTGACATTCTCAATGCTGCCCTATTTCGGCCCGGGCATATATAGGATAATAGCTGTAGCCATACTTATACTAACCGTAATCGCAATACTCATGCTAAACTGGATAGACTTCATGGTATTTCCTGCAGTATCCAAGGCCATTGGCATAACGTTCCAGCCCATGAAGGACTACAAAATAATAAAGTCCCAGGACGCGATTGTCAAGAACGTCGGAGGCATATACTATGCAATCGGCTATCTGACTGCGAACCTGTTCGCATATACGTTCAAGGCGGAGAACCCTGACGAGGATGTCGATTCGAGGATAGCTGCGGCGCCGGATAAATGGGAAAGGGCGATCAGCGGCATAGACTTCTCATTCAAGTTCCATGTGCTCTCGTGCGGCAGGGATGTGCAGAAAGTGAGGGACTCGTTGGAGGGCAAAAGGGGCTATATAGAGTTCCAGATGGCTAGGCTCCAGCAGAGCGGCAAGCAGAACGATACCGCAATGGAGGACCTGCAGAGGAAGCAGAACATGATACAGACGCAGATGGATAGGATATCCCAGGGCGAGAAGCCAATAGCAACAATCATGTACATAGAGACAGTTGGTGTCGGCGTCACAGAGAGGGCAGCAATAGACAATCTGTCTGCGCAGATGGCGAGGTTGCAGGTTGCGTTGAGTGCGCTTGATGTCCAGATAATAAAAGTGGTTGGGAGGGAGCTCTACTCAATATTTAACTTCAACTTCTCGCTTCCAACCTCATACAGTGAGATGGCTTCGAACTTCGATTCGCAAGGATGATGTTATGACCTTAGTAAGAGTACAGAATATAATGAGCAATGAGATAGCAAAGAGGTCTTTCATGTCAAGGCCTCCTGAGCCGCCATCATCCGTCCTGGTAGGGGATCCGCAGAAGACCGTTTATATAGGTACGACAAAGATGTTCCACGTTCCATTTGCATGGACTTACGCCAATCTGACCAACCCGCATATAGCGATAGTCGGGATAACAGGCTCCGGAAAAAGCTACTTCATAAAGACATTCCTGATACGCGCATATTATGTCTGGGGCACAAGCGCTGTCATAATCGATTGGGCAGCGGAGTACAAGCCCTGGGTGAAGCAGAGCGGAGGCACTATAGTGTCGCTGGGCAAGGGCGATTACATCAACCTCCTTGACCTATCCGGCATGAAGCCTTTGGACAGGACAAAGCAGATAATGAACTCCCTCGATCTGCTCACCGACATATCTGAATTCCCCGAGCAGAAAAGGCTTACAGAGGAGGCGATAGAGCAATCATATACGAACAAGGGCTTCAACGTTTCAGAACCACCTCCACCTGGTAAAGAGGCCCCGACATTAAAGGATGTGATAGCGCTTCTCGAGGAGAAGCTGCAGGACGGCACCTATGAATACCCGGCCGAGCTAGAGAATACAATATACAGGCTCAGGCAGTTCGCGAGAGAGGGCGAGGATTACTTCGCCAAGAAGAGCACTATAGACCTAGAAAAGCTCGCAGGCTCTGGATTGGTCGATATAGACCTCTCTGGGCTTCCTGATGAGCGCTTCAGGGCCCTGGCTGCGCTTTTCATACTGCAGACCCTGAAGGAGCGCATGCGTTTCGAGGGATGGACCGAGAGCAAAGGATTGAAGACGATTGTTGTGCTCGACGAGGCCTGGAAGGTGGCCAGCGATGAGAAGAGCGATGCCATAATGATAGTCAGGGAGGGGAGGAAGTACCAGTTCGGCCTGATAGTCGCTTCGCAGAACCCGACAGACATTAATGAGGCCATATTCTCGAACGTAGGGACCACATTCATACTCAGGATAAAGTTTGAGAAGTTCATAAATTATATACAGGGCTCATTGAATTTCTCCGATTTCATACGGTCAGAGATAACCAAATTCGGGGTCGGCCAGGCAGCAGTCGAGATGGCATTCCAAACATCATTAAGATTCCCGGAAACGTTCATACTGGAGAGGATACAGGGCGAGGAGCCGCTATATGTCTATACAATAAACCTGACCAACGTGCTGACAAAGGCTGAGCTCTCCGCCAATGTCGTACAGAAGGACTACCAGTTCGAAAAGGACGAGCTCAGAAACAAGTTCATAGACTACAACATCAGCTCCGACAAGATAGACGAGATAATAAGCAGGTTTGACGCACAACAGAGGTCTATGGATGTCGCCGACCTGATCTCTGCCCTCGGCGAGGCGGGAATGCCGGCATCGGAGATAGTCATGTTCCTCAAGGGCATGGGCATAGATGATATGATGATAAGCAGAATAATGTCATACGCTGGTAAAGATGGCAGATAAGAACACTTTTACTATAAGCAGGATAGAGCTCAGAAGGATACTGGTAGCATTCGGTGTGAGCGAGAAGAACATAACGGCATTATTGGCATCGATGGAGAAATCCCACAGGCACATAAACGTAATAGCATTAGCGTCTATGCTCGAGAAGAGCGGGCTGGGCAGAGACAAGATAAAGAATGTATTCAGGAGGATGGGCATGGACGACCTTACCATAAACCAATCCATGGAGATGATAGACGAGCAGAAGAGCATTGCGGAGACCGGTAGGGTATACAATGCTACGATAGACCTGAGCTGATGCGGATGGCGAAGAAAAAAACGGATATGGGGCCGAGGTGCATAATCTGCGGCGAAGCCAAGGAGGGCCTGCCAGTGAAGGAGGACTATGTGATATACTCTATAAGGTGGATCAACCGCCACATATTCGGCAAGTACCGGAACCATAGGCTGGTCGTGTGCAAGGAGTGCTACCTTAAATACAGCAAGCAGCGCGAGAAGTACGTCCACAAGCAGATAACCTACATAATCATAGGCGTGCTATTCACATTCGCCCTGCTCTTCGGTTCCCATGGCAATCCCGTATCGCTGCTATACGGCATCGCCGTAATAATATTCATGTACGCGTTATCGCTGGTCAGCTATACTCCTGCACTTAACATAAGCAAATCTGCTTCAGGCAATAAGGCAGCTCAGACGAGAGCTAAATGACACATCACCTTTAATAAAGTTTAAGACTATATTGTTGTGAGTCAATGGCAGAGGAAAACGTAGGGATTATGGAGCCCGATGTAGATTCGTTCCAAATCAGCGCAGCGTTAAAGGGCACTTTCGAAGCGATATCAACAAGGCTCGCATCGCTGCAGGTATTCTATATATCAGTGCTGCAGAACAGCATTGTGCTATTCAGGATAGAGAGCCGCGACATACAGAAGCGGCCGTTTCTGTTCTTCATAATAACGATGGGGCAGAACAGCATATCCGTGCAGTACTCAATACCGAAGGACACCAGCAACAAGATGCGCAAGCTCTATGTCCTGCGCAATCTGATAAGCGTATTATCCCTAATAACGGACCAGTATGAGGCGAATCAAACGGAACTGTTCCAGTACCTGGATACCGCAATAGATGACGTGACCAACTCGCTGTCGCAGAACTACAGCGCTCTATTCAACAACTACGAGGCGCTGCTGACCGAGCACAGGGAGCTCAGGAGGCTCAACATAGAGCTTACAAACTCGAACAAGAACCTAACCGCTTCCGCCGCGCAGCTTAAGGCTGAGAACGAGGACATGAAGCACAGGCTCGAGACACTGGAGAGCTATTCGGACGAATCCCTGATGGCTCTGATAGAGGACTGGATAGAATCGCACGAGAGCACAATAGACATAAATGAGTTCTCGAAGAACTACAAGATCGTGCCTCCACGCGTCGAGCAGATGCTCAACAAGATGGTATCCCTGGGATATATAGAAGTAAAGGGGTAGCGAATGATATATTCAGTGAGGATAAGCAAGCGCATCAAGTACATACGTGTATACACCATAGTGAAGCGTATAGGGCAGAATACGAATATATTGACTAAACTATTCACGAAGCTGCTGACAAAAAAACCTAAGGATGCTGATTGAATGGGACAGAAGGGCAAAAGATCAAAGTTTCTCGTAATGCTAATACTAGTGATAGTAGTTGTCATAGCCTTAATTTTCATCTATGCCTATCTGCAGCTTACAAGCCTGTTCCATGCGCTGCCTCCCCCGACAAAGGTCGTTGTACTCATACCCCGCATCACAGCCTCAATAACAGGGTCAAACCTGCTCTATTATGATAGCGGCCTTTCCCTAATCCCATACCTGATGCTTAATTACACCTCGCAGAATTCCACCAATATATACATCAACGCGTCGCTTTACGAGCGCTTCCCTCCAAGTTACATATACCTGCTTTCGACACCTAATGAGTGCGTTGATTGTTCAAACGATAGCATAATAATAAGCGACCTTACTAACTACCTTGAACGCTACGGGATGATAAGCAACTCCTCGGAGATAAGCACAATTGCCACAAGCGGCTTGAATGCAATGCCTAACAACTCGATGCTTATAGTCCTTAGCGGCCTCATGCCGCAGCAGTTGCTCTCCCCATTCAACGGTACAGCATCCAATTACTCAGAGCTCGATCACCTGCTCGCCAGAGGTACAAGCATAATCTATGTCGGAAAGAACTTTGGCGATGTCGTAGGCCCAGACTCCATAGTCGTTCCCAGCTCTAATCTCCCACCTTATCTGGCAACATATTCAAAAGCCTATAATGCCACCTTGGTAAAGCTCTATAAGCAGAGCCCTATGGAAAACTTCCTGTTATATAACACAACATTCGGTTTCTCTGCGGGCGAATCGTTCGGTCCATTCACATACGTAAACTACTATAACGGTTCCATAGTGGCATTCTCAAACTACCCCGATTCCGCATCGCCTAAGAACCTTTCCGAAGGCTTGGCAAAGGCGATAGCCGAGGAATTCTGGATGCCAAGGTATGCGATAGGGAGCGAGAACATAAGCGTTTCAAACGTGTCTTATGCCAGCGGCGCCATAGGCGTTGCTATGAATGCCACGAGCCTGGTCCCATCAGGCAACATAACAGATTCGCTCAATAGCAGCTTCGTAAGGGTGATAATATACCAAAACAGCAGCTTCCTGATAGGGAACCACACGCCATACGATTACCTTTATTATGCGCCTAAGTACCAGCTAAACGGGAGCATATCAATGCCGAGTTCCATAATACCGGGGCAGACCATATCAACTACAATGACCATATACACGCACTCAACAAAGGAAGTGTATCTGCAGCCTCATATAACCATATACAACGGCACTGGCGCTGTTGTTCAGTCCATAGCGGTGCCATTCGTCACAGCCACCGGCAACTTCACCTTCATAAAGCAGATAAATGCCAGCTTCCCTCCAGGAAGCTATGTGGTGTCATTGCAGAGCGCTTCTGATACCAATTACGCATCTGCCTATGTATCCGTGCCGCCAATAAATATCACCTCAAGGGTGTCGAACTTCTCTGGCAACGCATTTGCATTAAACATAAGGTCCGCAGGCTTTCCCATATCCGGAGTAGCTTATACAATATCGCTCAACGGCAAGTATGCGCAGAGCGGTGTTATAAACAACGGCGTGATAAGCTATGCGCTCCCTAAGGGCACTCCGGAGGTCTTTGGCTCCCTCGATTTCAACATAAGCATGCTTTCTAAGAGCTTCAAGTATACGCTGGTCAATAAACCAATATCGATAACCATAAGCGGCAGGGACATAGACCTCGCTGTTGTTCTGATCGTGGTTATACTGCTTGTGACCGTAATAAGGGCCCCTGCGAAGGATGAGTTCTACGTAGACGTACCTGTGATGCCTAAGCAGAATATCGTAGATGTGAGGCTCAAGGCCAGGGACGTGGTTAGTGCCTTCGACAAACTGAACTCCTACTACCGCTGGCATTACATGCCCCTCTCAAAGGATGAGATAAAGATAGCAATTGCGAGCAACATAAGGAACAACGGCATCCCTATATCGCTGACATATACCAATATCGAAGTCATACTGGACCAGCTAGCCAACGCGGGCTACATAGTGGGCCTGGATGAACTCTACGCGCCAAAGGAATGGATGGAAAAGAGCGGCCACGACATGCAGTACTTGGTCACATTCAAGAAGCTGAGGATATGGCTAGTCACGCACGCGTTCCTCTTTACAGATATAGACGCAAGCACATCTGCCGACCTCACCGCTACGATAAACGGCGAGCATGTCTATATCGTTATATATTCGCAGACGAGCAAATTCAAGTACCTGCCAGTATACTCCGGCTCGCAGACATACCTGGCATTCATGAACCCGGAGGAGCTCCTGGGCTTCAAAGATAAATTGTCTAAGACATTCTCTCCAGAAGCCGAGCAGCTCCGCATATACATATCGGCCGGGCAGGTTAAACTTCTCGATGCCGACAACCCCGAAATGTACATACTCACATGAAGGCATGAGATATTTCGGCGCAGATCAACCGGGCGAAGCTGCAATACATAATGCGCCGTATTCCAACAAGGTAATCAGCCTTGCTATTGCTCCTGCTCCTGTGCGTCTGCGCTATCTCCTGTCTCTTCATCCTGCTCATCCTGGGCATCTTCATCTTCCTCTTTCGCATCAGCGCCCGCATGCTCCTTCACGCGCGGATAGTGCTCTATCACAAGCCTCTTAAGCGCCTCATGTATGGCCTCTTTCTGCATGCCAGTGAGCTCACTCAGGTTCTCGGACAGCTGATTCGTATAGCGCATTATGGTCTTGTACCTGTTTGTATCATAATTCAGCTGCTGCTTGCCGTGTATATAATGCTGTATGCCTCTGGCAGCATCCATAAGGGCCAGCTTTATCTCTTCAACAATCTCCTCTTCTGGCGAAATCGCTTCCTTGCCCACACCAGAGTAGGGTATATACACAGATGATATGTTCACTAACACGCTAACGGGTTGGTTGTCTATGTCTATACCATAGCGTTTCCACTGTATCTGCTTTACCGCTTCGGTTATCCCGCAGCTTCCAGTATCGAATAGCAATGGTACCCTATTCGCGAAACGCATTATGCTGCCCGTATAGCCGCTGTCCGTCTGCCTCCCCGAGCTGCCCCCGTAGGCTATTGCGGCCTCGACTATAAACGGGAACCCCCCTTTGAACACAGAAGGTTTCCTCTCGACGACATTCATGAACTCGGGATTTATTATATTTTTGAGCGTCAGCTCTACGTATTTTTTGCCTATCGGTACAATGTGCTCCGCTTCAGGTGCTATCCACCTGACCCTCTTAAAGCCATCGACTAGCTTGCTCGCGTCATCCCACGTGAGTTTCTTAGGGTCCATGGAGAAATCGATGCCCACAATTTCCTTGAGCTCATTTACCTTGCCCTGGCTAAACCTAGAGAACGTATCGGTCAGGAAGGACGAAAGCTTATTATTCCCAGACGCATGCGCAAGATCTAGCATATCATTAACTGTCAATCCCAAAGGGTGCAGTCGTGCGGCTTTGGGCTTCTCAGGGATGGTCTCGACTGACCTCAAGAAGCTATATTCCTGCCCATTTGGATCTGTAAACACTATCTGCACGTGAGGGTTCGAAAGCGCGGTCCTCTTCAGGTACTCATACACGCCATGATCGCTTGTGTCATACTTTACGCCGTCGAATTCACCCGAAACAGATAGCCCAGTGTGCTGTGCCGGTCCCTCCTGCACAAGGTTGCTCACCACCGGCTTGTTGCGCATCGTATCAATTGACACATCGCACGAGTACCCGCTATCAGTGTCCGTATAGCTCACCGCATGGATCGGCTTGCCTGTGGTTATCTGCGCGAACAGGGTGCAGCCTGCGGCCCCTATCCCCTGCTGGCCCCTCTGCTGCACATTCCGGTGGAATTTTGTTCCGGCAAGCACCGTGGCAAGGGCTTTGCCTATGAAGCCTTTTGGTACCCCAGGCCCATTATCGTCTACGCTTATCCTGTATTTGGTATCGCCCAGCCTCTCCACCTTGACGCGTATGTCCGGCAATATCCCCGCCTCTTCGCATGCGTCAAGCGAGTTGGTCACATATTCATGCACCACCGTGACAAGCGACCTCACCATGCTGGAGTACCCAAGCATCTGCCTGTTCTTCTTGAAGAATTCCGAGACCGAATGCTCCTTGAACTCCTTGAAAATATCATCAGCTTTGCTGTTCGCCATATAAACCATCCTAGAAAGTCGCATCCTTAAGCATCATGCTGTTTTTCCTATGCAGCGCCTCCATCCTGCTGTACGCCAGCTTGTGGGTACTGCCCTCTATAAGCGTCTCAACAGCTATCTCAGCCTCCTTTATGCTCTCCGAAGTGCCTATGAATCCCACCGTGCCGCCATATATGCTCAAATGCACCGAGCTGACACTCTCTATATACTTCTTCGCCTTGCCATGCTTGCCTATTATGCGCGCCTTGACCTGTTCTATCCTCTTCTCGCTTTTGATCAATCTGCCCAGATCTATATACGAGAAATAATATTCGTCGGATGAAAGCAGACATGCAGTAGCAATGCCGAACCCTCTTCCGAAAGCTGTCAGTACGTTCTTGGCGACGAATTCCGAATAGCCATCCCCATCTATCTCTATTGAATTCTCCTTCCTGTCCACTCTGATATGGCAGCCTGAGGCCTTTTCTACCCTATCAACGCCTTTATACTCGACGAGCCTCTTTATCCTGTCCGCAGGTATATATACCTCTTGCATAGAATCATGCCATGTTCTGATTAGGTCTTAAAGTTCTGCTTAATCGCAGCCGCATTCTATTCAACCACATACTATGGATGAAAATATATAAAAAACTGAATTGTTGTCCTCCTGGTTTCTTGCAATTAAAGAGCCAATAAAAATGCTAAAACTGTTATGAATGCTATTAATATTTAAAGAACATTGGAATAAAGAATGTTGGAAAGCGAAAATGAACTACATATTAGAGTAGCAGAGTGCCTCAAACAAGTGCGTTACTATGAACCTGAAAGGGAATACTTACTTATACCTGATTATAGCAGCAGCAATCGTGAGTACCATATTCTGGTTCGCATACGCTGCTTACAACTACATCTCATTCATCTACATATATAACGATATAGGTAGAGAAATGCAGAGTTTCTACCTTCTGCTTCATCAGCCTACAGTAGTTTCAGGGC
>JABEBX010000596.1_pt1 | contig 17073 bp, 25 predicted proteins | sample 7245971 | NCBI WGS metagenome assembly JABEBX01 (sample SAMN14506365, study PRJNA622280) | hot springs metagenome | biome: hot spring [ENVO:00000051]|acidic hot spring [ENVO:00002120]; feature: spring [ENVO:00000027]|sediment [ENVO:00002007]; material: sediment environment [ENVO:01001048]... | reverse complement strand
GCTTATAACAGTGGCGCCAATACCAATAATGAGCGTGCCAAAACCAAGAATGTTGCCTATAAAGTCTAATTCTTTTGCCGTATTTTCGGCAATATAATTGACTTGTGATGATGACGCGAATAATTGCCCTGGTACCGCCAGGTGATGGACGTGGGAAAGAGTTATGGGAAAGCTCATGTCCCTAGTGGCAGACCAGTAAAAGAGACCACCAATACAGAAAAGCAGAGCTGAAATGGACCCAACCGTAATGGAGATATTTCGATAGCGTTTTTTCCTTTTAAGAAACGTAGGCAATGATTTTTGTATGTCATCAATAAATCCATGCAGCCGCTTGTTGCTGATTTCTACTACCTGGGTCGACATATAGTTTCTCCAAAGAGGTGGGGAAGATTTCCCACTATGCTTATCGATCCGCGGGAAGATCGCTCGGAAAGGGTTTTGGTACGCATGGGTCTGGTAATCCAAGTCTCCCTGAGCGGTAGCGGGAGAAACAATCCCTGGTTAGGACAATGGACGAGCGGCCGTTCTCGCCTAGAAAACGCTAAGGAGTTGATTTCGCTGATCAATGATCCCGGTGATCTTATGGAGATCCAGTTCTTTGACAACCGGATCGGTTTGGCAGGCATGGAGCAATTCGACAATGGCGGTAGCCATTTCCTGATCCATCTGCGCCAGCTTTTCCAAGGTATCGCCTTCCTTCCGGTGACGCTGCCAGACCCGATCCTTCTCCGGGACGGGCGCGGTACGGATCTTGATTTCCAGAGCCTCTACCTGTTTTTGCTGAGACTCCAGGTGGCGCGCTACCCGAATGGACTCTGCATTGGGATAGGGGTGTTCGCGGGTAGGGGGTGGCAAGTGTTCCCGTCGCCAGTCCATTTCTTGTTGCCGGAGCGATTCCCGGCACTGCCCGAGAAGATCGGAAAGCCCAGACCGAATCAAGAGGTCGTCGGCGCGTAACTGGTTTTCCTTGCGATAGGCATTGTAGCCCCAACCGTAGAAAAGGTTCTCGACCAGCTTTTGGATGCCCCCGGCCTGGTCAATGGCATTGGGGACGGTCTTGATATGCAGGAGTTCCATGATGATCCTCCAGAGGGCGGCCAGTGCTCGCTGACCGCCAAAAGGGTAGTCTTACTTTTCGGTTATTTCCGTGATTCCCTGGGCATTCCAGGTTCCCAAAGCGCCGCCTACCTGGAATGGTAATCCGGCAGCCGCGTTCGGTGCGGACACCAAACTCTTCTCGGCCATTTTGATAGCCAGGTAATAGCGCACGGCCTCGTGGGGCGTCAGTCCAAAAGCCCGCAGGGCAATCAGCTCGCGCATCCGGTCGTCACGCGGCAGGATCAGGACCTTGAGATCGTTGAGCAGGATCCCGTAGACCTTCAGGAACGCACCCAAATGCTCTTTGCAGAGATCAACCACATCATGAATATGCTCGTTAATCTCTTCCAGGGCCGTTACCTGGATGATCTGGTTAATGGCTTGCTCGATTACCGGACCGGCATAGCGCGCAATTTGATCGGTGTTGATTACTTGCCCGTCCATGGGCATGTGCGTGATCAGCTTGAGCGCGTCATCTTTGGTATCCACGTGGGTGTAATAATCCACCTGATAGATCACTTCGGCCATTTCCCGACTGGTCGCTATCCCTTTGTTCTTGACGACCTGCTTGGCTCGTTGGACATATATGGTTTCGTATTGCCAGGGAGAGGCCCCGCCCGTGAAGAAATCCCTCACCAGTCCACCGAGCAGGGGCTTGTCTGGCGTGATAATGGGGTATTGCCCGGTTTCATAGACATTGAGGACCGCGCCCCGGCTTTTGAGGATCGCGAAGTGATTGGATTCAACGGTCAAGAGCGAGCCGGAGACAATGTTCTCATCCGGGTATTTCCAGGCCGTGATGGCCGGTCCCATGACGTCTGTGCCGTCGGCATTCAGAGTAGTGATTACTTGCCGGGTGATATTGCTATTGTTGCCAAAGGCCATGATGGTTTGCTCCTTCTGGGCAGGGTAGCCAGGCTAGTTAGTGACAAAGGAAAAGTAAGAACAGTGATTCGCTCCGATAACCATGCTATCCCTGGTTACATAGCCTGCACCTTCTCCGAGAGGATTTTTTGCGGTATGCGGGTAAAACAGCGTGGCTGGCATTTTTGATTTTTTATTGGTAATCGACTGCACGGGAAGCATGGCAGCGACAGCGTCACAACTTTTGCGCTTCGGGTGTACCGCCTGCAGTTCCAGTACTGCAACCGGTGTCAGTATTTTGCTGATCTGTTTCCCAGGGAGAGGCCGGGCTTGGGTTGTTGCGGGGTGGCTGGACACTGTGGTTGCAGCAAGCGTGGACAGGGAAAAGGTAGAGAGCGTCACAAGAACCAAAAGGGAAGTGATAATCTGTGGGAACCTGCTATTGCTGGACATGATATGATCTCCTGGCTGAGAAGGGGAAGGCTCCCCCACTAAGGTTGTGGTTTCGCGGGAAGAGCACTCGGAAACCCGTGAAAGGATTTGGGTGGTGGCACCTGGTAATGGCCCTGCCGGGGTGTCGCCAAGCCCTCGAAGCGGAGAATCGATTGCCGGGTACACCAGCGCTGCGCCTGGTGTAGCTGATGGATGGTGGGCAGGCTGTCCGGTCGCGTAAGTATCCGCAATCGATCCTGGACGCAGGACGGTGCCATTTCCAACTGGATCAGGGTGGCAGGGGTTGTATAGCGGTATAGTTCGATTGCCAATCTGGTCGATGCCCAGACGAGTAGCACGATCGCCATGCCCAAGATCAGACTTCGTTTGTCGATAGGCCTAGGCATTTATTGGGAAAGCTCCGCGAATCGAGAGAGAAAGACCTTTCTTGCGGTTGCTGGGGTCCAGGGGACGATGGTTTCGCCCAGCGGCTCTATTTCCGCAAGGATCGTCCAGCGATCCCGGTGGGCCGGCAGTAAATCGCGCGCTTCGGTTGCCAGGAGAACGAGATCCGCGTGACGGACCGAGTCTGGCATGGGTCCGGTCAGTCCGAATTTGGCAAAGACCGCCGATTCGCAGCGTTTTTCAATGGCCTGGAATTCCGGTAATAACTGCTTAAGTGGTGTGGTGATGTCTCCCGTATAGGCCTCGGCAGCGTCGTGCAGAAGGCCCCAAAAGGCGTCCTCTGGAGGAACGATTAGGCTTGCCAGATACGAATGCTGGGCAACCGAATAGAATGGATTGGTATGTCCGCCGAATCGGCAGATATTCGAGAGGGCGTAGGAGATATCCTCCATCAGGATAGAATCCGGGTCTGGTTCCAGGAAATGAAAATAGCGTCCCGAATGGGTTAAGACTTGTGGGCGCACGGTGGTTTTTGCGTTGTTGGACATGCGTGACTCCTGATGTGTTTGCTCTCGTTGCGACAAGTATCGCAAAGTAGCGGGGAAAGCAGACCCATTTTTTCCAACACCATAAATCGGTTCATTCTGGCTGCCCCAGCATCTTTCGTTTCTTCTCCCGAATCGTCGCGCAATGCACACAGCGAACGGCCTGCACGGCCTGCACCCTTGCCGGAGGAATGGTTTCGGCACAGTCGAGGCAAAAGCGGTTTCCTTGGGCGTCTTCGTCCGGATCTTCTTGAGGCACTGCCAAGACGCGGTGCAGCGCCATTTCCCGATCTCGTTCCTCATTGATCTACGCGTTGTCAACGATATCTCCGTGGTGCATGGTTCTCTCCTATAAATGATTAGTAAGCCGTTCTGAAAAGGCGGCAATCTGCAGACTGGAAAGCCGTGATTGCTGCAGATTCGCCGGCGCGGATGATCTCCTGCGCTTTATCCAAATCCAGAATATCGATACCGGATAGGGTAGGGGTAATCAAGAGGTCTGGCGGATAGTTTTCGACGTGGGACAAAATCAGGTTGCGATGGGTGATTTGCATGGAACGCTTGAGTGTCGCCAGGCGGCCCTTTCGGACGGATGGCACGTCCTGCAAATGGGCATGGCAGACCGATACAGCAATGATCTTGCGCCCGGGATAGGCGGCCTTGGCAACAGAGATCGGGAGCGGCAGCGACATGGCACCGTCGATCAGCGTTTTCCCTTGGTACGAAAGGGCAGGGAACAACCCTGGAATGCTAATGCTGGCCAGAACGGCGGGTACGGCGGGGCCTCGTTCCAGGATCACCGGAGTACCTGTAGAAAGGTCTGTGGCAAGCGCGGAAACCGGAAGCAGCGCGTCTTCCAGCGACTGATGGCCATAGAGACTATGGAGAATTTCCCGACGTTTGGCGTGGCTGAGGACAGCCAGAACGGTATCTTTCTTGCCGGTGCGCAAGGCCAGCTGCTCCAGGCGTTGAGCAGTCCAGCCCAGGGCATACGCTACCCCGATCTGGGCCCCCATGGAAGCGCCCACCACGGCGGATGGCTGGATCCCCAAGGATTCCAGGGCCTTCAGAACGCCGATATGGGCAAGGCCCCGGGCACCCCCTGCGCCCAAGACCAGGACGGGTCCTGGATCAGTGCGTGGGGCAGGGTGTTGGAGAGTTTCAGGAATGGGTTGGATGGCTATCACGGTAGTCCTTGGCTGGTGGGTTAATTCTGTCTTGGGTTTGCTCCCAGGTACTGCGTAGATCATCGCTGGCATCGACCAAGCGGTACCCGTTCTGGATCGCTTTGGTGATGGTGGTCTCAAAGGCAACATGAACACCTTGTAGCAACACCACCCCATCGGCTTGCAGTTTGAGAACGGGAAGTTGGTTGCCATTGGGACTGACGAATAGTCCAAGATTTTGCACGGGATTCTCCTAAGAATGGGTAGATGGCGAGAGTAGGAGATCAATCAATTTTTGACCGGATACAATCGTGACGGAAGGAGTGAAGCGTTCCACGGATGAAGGGGTGCGCCCGGTATGGACGAAGTAGCCATGTTCGTACCCATTCTTTTGCAGGTCACGGTGGAACTGCTCGACATGCTCCCGCTTGATCTGGCCCCGATAACGCTTGCACTGAATGCCGCACCATCCCCGCTTTTCGTGGTAGATTTTTCCGTCTATGCCACCGTCGCCGGAATACCGGGGATTGCGCAGGACCGTCCACCCTGTCCGGGAAAAGGCGTCCAATGTCCATTCCTCGAATAGCAAGGGGTCGATCTTGCGAAGGTAGCCAATGCGACGAGCAAAGGTTTCGCCTTCCGTGGAACCCTCGATCTCCCGGAGGGTCTGCAGATGTCGAATCGCGGCGTCCTGACGAGTTTTATGGGAGCGTTTCCGACGAGACTGAATCCGGGAAAACCAAGCCTTCCCGCGAACATAGATTTGGTACAGCACGGATTATTTCTCCTGCATTTTTTCCGTTCGGTACAAAACGAACAGTCCGATCGAAATGATCGCTGCGGAAGCGACCAAAAATCCTGTATCCGGTTCTTCATTTTTACTGAAAAACAGGATAGGGACCGTTGCAACAAAGAGGATCCCGAAGATAATCGAGAGCTCTACCATGCCCAGAAAAATTCCTCGTTTCGGAAGTACCGTACCAAGTGAAACGAGAGAAGCTCCGATAACTTCCAGATAGACGGCAATCATCAAGTAGGATCTCTAGCGCTTTGATTGATGTACTTTCTGGACGCTCTGAGCGGGTCGGTCAGCCTGGACGGTGCCAATCCAGTTATCCCGCCAGCGTAGGGAGTGATTGGAGTGTTTCTTTTCCAGTTCTTCGATGGCGTCCCGCAATGCGGATCGAAGTTCCGCGACGTGGCCGGGTACCAGGCGGTGGTCTGTGGTTGGGTATTGCAGGAGTGAGCGCCAGTAGCGCAGGCGAGTCGGAAGGTCGAGCATGAGATTCTCCAAAAAAAGGACACTAGGGAATGTATGCAGGTCGGAAATGCTTATCGAAAGGAATCAATAGGCAGGTCTTGGGAGCCGGAATCGCGAAAGTCAGCGATGTATTGAGAAAAGGGCCGTGACTTTTGGAAAGGCCAATAGAACAACAAGAGCCAGCAAATGCGGAGAAGGTTGTCGGAAGGTAAGGATCCGGTAATGTGGAAGGCTTGGGAGAGGGATTGCCAGGTTGCGCGGTCTTCGGGATGTTCGTTGGCTAGCTGGGCAGTAGAGGTCAGCACCAAGGCATTGTGCAGGCCCGCGAGCAAATGCCAGTCCAGAATGGCTGCCATTCGTAAGGAATACTGGCGAAGCGGAATCTCCCGATCGTACAGGGAAACAAAGTGCTCTTTGGCAATTTGGGTCGTTTGCCGTACTGCCAGGACAATTTCCTGCAGGTCTGGTGGCGTGATCGTGGCGAGGGCTTCCGAGAGAATGGTCTCGGTTTGGCAAAAGGAGGCGTACCGAGCCCGTGCGTGGAATAGTTCCTGGCGAGGGAGAAGGGGGTAGCCGCTAGCCCGAAGTTGGGCTGCTCCTCTCATGGACACCGAAAGGGTCTGATATTGGGCCAACAGAATGGGTGTGAGCGCCGGACGGTTCGACGTTCTGACAAGGTGCAAGCCTTGGCGGTTGCTGGCGCTTGGTTTCGGCATGACAATCTTCCAGAGTGCGGTCTTGGAAGAATGTCGGCAGAGCGGAAAGAATGGCTTTAATCGGTGCTGGTAGTGAACTACAACGCTGCGGCGTGCTGTTGTTCCCGGTCTTGCGTGTGCGCTTGCAGGGATGCCCGTTGTTCCCGTTGCAGTTGCGGGTACGTCGTCCAGTCGATTATTTGCAGAAAGGTAGTCGTGCTGGGCCATCCGCGAAAGACACGAAGCTCAAAATGATCAGGACGTTTCCACCAGGCATGGACGGGTCCCAGGTTCCAGTCTCCACTCTCGTGGTCCGGCTTGCCGTACTTGTCGGCAACCAGGTGGATCACCTGCTCGACCTTTTGCGTGTCCATAAACGCGGGAAACTGATATTGGGCCATGGCAAATCGGCCGGATTGGGTGTACCAGACCCGCAGACGAGTGGCTCCTGGGAGCTGGTTGGTGAGTCGGTAGGTCTGGTACCAAGGGGAGGCTGTGGTGACTTGCTGGAGGCCTGCGCGCAATAAGGTAGCCGTGAGCGTGGCGCGGGTGGCTGTTGCAAGGACGGCACCGAAGAGATGGGGAGAGCCAGCGATTCCGTTGGGCTTGGTCTGGGCGGCGAATACTGACGACCCATGGGTAAGGCGGTAGAGAGGTTGCCGCCAATACGGGTGCGTCAGGGCTGCGCCGATCAGGACCAGCAGCAATGGGTAGATCCAGGAGAATCGACGTCGAGCCCTTCGGGGCATGGATCGGGAGTTTCTGGCACGAGCCGCAGCTACCTGGATTTGTTGTAGCGATTGCTGTACGGCTTGCTGAAATTCTGCGGGATTATGGATTCCTGCCCCTTCGTGAACGACCTTGTTCCGGATCGTGGCAATCCAGTGCAGGCGCTTGACGAGATCTTGAGGTAAGTAGGCAGAAACCGATTCCGTCTTTTCGTGTAGGCCTTTGCCGGTAGCACCCAGGGCCGCAAGGGCTTTTTCGAGGGATTGGCTGGCCTGTACCGCGATTTCGATAGCAGACATGGTGAAGAACCTTCGGGCAGGAGAAATAAAAAAGCCGGAGAAGAAGATCTCCGGCAAACCACTTCAGAGAGATACTGCCTAGAAACTGTACCCCAACCCTACTCCTTCCTGGTAGGTGTTGGTCGAGCCGTTGTCCATGTAATGATTGAGCTTGAAGGAGGCGAATGCATACCAGGGACCGGAAATCGCGTAGTCGCCCTGGAGGCCTACCTGCAAATCATTGAGGGAGTGGCGGTTGGTGGTCGCGGAGATCGATTCCGTGCCATTGCTTGCGCCGAGAGTGGCGGAGACCCCATCCAGATACCCGACATTGCCAGTAACGGTGAGTGGCCCAGAAGCAAAGGCCAGATAACCGCCGCCACCAATGGCGTTGTTGGAGAGGTGAGCGCTGACGGAGTTTGAACCGTCGATGGTCCAGCGTTGATACTGGTAGCCCAGATAGGGGCCAACTCGCAGGTTCTGCGAGAGCGGGATCAGGTAGCCGATCTTGACGCCCACTCCATTGCTGCTGCCACCGGTAACATCAGTATCGGAAAACGAAGACCCAAACTCATGATGGAAGTTGGCGGAGAGCAGGAAATTATCGGTAAAGAACCGGCCCTGCACGCCGACACCGCCCGTGGTTTTGCCGGCATTACCGCCTAGCGTGTTGACATTTCCATAGACCCCAAAGCTGTTCAGAGGGGCGAATTCCTGGGCCATGGCCAACGGAGCGGCTGAGACGGCCAAGGCTGCCAATACGGCGATAGGAAAAATTTTCATTGCAAAAAACCTCTTGTGGTTGAAAAACAACGGTACTGTACCAAAGAAGATGCAAGATGCAAGCGTTTGTTTAGGATGAAGATATTTTTATCATTTTGCGCGGAAGACCCCTGCATTCATGCAGGGGATGGATAGCGCGGCGGCGTAAGCCGCCCATTTTCCGCGTCTCCTTTTGTATCCAGGCTATCTTCAGTAAACAAACCGCCTTGCAGCACTACCATTCCGCAGTTCTGCAGGTACCTGGTCCCTTGTGAAGGAGATATATACGTTTTGCCTGTGACGACTTTCATGTGTGGCGAATACAGCAACGTGCCGCCATTTTGGATACCGTGCAGGACGACCCTCTGGCCTTGTATCATCCATTGATCGCCACCAACCGCAATGGCCGTTGCCCGGTTGGGTGCATACAGCCGTACGGCTTTCTTCACCCTGAGCTTCCCCACAACCTGCCGGTGTTCCGTCCGGTATTCCGCCAGGGACGGAACTTCTCCCTGGTCGCACCGTTTGTTGCGGTTGTGCGCGACGGGCTTTTTCTGTCCGGGCAGGTAATAAAGCCTGTCCCTTTGGGCGTGAATATGGGCACGCCGGTGGCGGCGGTATTGCGCCATGTTGATGGTCTGCGCTGTATCCAGCTTAACCACAAGTGCTTTGGCATGGGCTGCCGCCACGGACACCGCATCCAGCGCATGGGTCTTGGCGAGCCCCAGGCGACGCCGGGTTCGTACGGAATCCTCTACCCGAACAGGATGCCAGCCCAGGTCTTTCCGGCGACGAATGACACCGCAGATGGCATTAACACCGCTGGCATCCCGCCACTCCGCCCCGTCTTTCGTGGGAAGCTCGATCAACCCGGCATGGACGTCTTCGTGGCAATCGGCACAGAGGCATATCCGGTTTCCTACACGGTCGCTGCCTTGTTGGGAGCGTTTGCGTAGATGGTGGTCGTGCAGATTTCCCGTCGATCCGCAGACCGCACATCCACCATCCCTCCGGATGATGAATGCCCGTGCAGATTCCCCCATCTTCTTCCCTGCCGGTGATGCCTGATACCCGCTCCCATTACGGGGTTTTCCATAGGCCAGTGCCCGTAGATCAAAGGAGACCGACTCATAGTCCGTGCTGGTCTGTGCCTGTGGCACCGGGGCCATTTTTCGGACCCGTTGGACCAGATTGTGGTGTGTTTCCACGCCATGCCGGAGCGTAACGGATGACCGCTTACCCCGGCTCTCGTAGCGAGGTGGTCTCTGTTTTGCGGTAAAGCCCTTCTTCAGGAGGTTTTCGCGGCGATGATTCCGCCGGCCGCGGCGGTAACTCCGCCGTTCGTCCATCAAGTCCCGAATTTCCGGTGTGCGGCTGGTGAGTGTGCCCAGAAGAAAAACCTGAAGGGACCCGTCCATCCGAATCTCGGACAGGGCGAAGCCGATATTCCGGTAGCCGGTATCCAGTGAAACGACAAATTTCCGTTTCACGGTTCTGCCGGAATCGAAGTGACGATCCCGCAAGACCAGCACTGCTGGTTTCCCTGAGATACCGCCGCCGATGATGCGGCCCTGTTTGCGACGCAGGACTTTCCGCACCCAATCCATCCGGCGCGTCGGGTGACCCGGCTTGCCGTAGGCGTCCACTACAAATACGCGATGCTGCATACATCCTCCAATAGTTTCCGTCCTAAAGACGCCCTGTGATCGGGGCGGACTTGCAGTCGGTAGACTTATGTCCGGTACGTTTCCCTGGGGTGGGGCAGGTCCTGTGACGACTTCACAGCGGGGGATTACACCACCTGTCTCGCCGGGTTGGGATCTTGCCCGGCAGCGTCAGTTTCACAACCTGCTCCATTCCCCTGTCCAACCACGCCGTACACTCAACGGCACCTACAGTTGCGCTCTACTGCAAGCCCCACTCTTCAGGGTGGGGTGGTTGACTTGGTGTCCTGCAGGGGGTGGGTACCCGCAGAATTGGCTACCAGCCAGTCGCCACGAAAGCGGGGATTGTCCCGAATCCTGGCAATCCAGGCAGCGGTTTGGAAATACGGATTGGTCACTGTGTATTGAATGGCTACCAGCAGGTGGTGCGGGTGGCCGGGGATTCGTAATGCTCTCGCAAATTGCAAGGAAAGATAGCCTTCATGAGAACCAGGGCCTATTTTTTGCTCGTCAAACCCGCTAGGCAGAAATGGGGGAGAATATTGCACGGATTCACCCATAAGGATTTTTCCAGCAGTGGTCAAGTATGGGTTGATACCCCACCAGCCCGCAGTAAACCCTCGAAGGTTTGGCGAGAAGCGCAAGGTACCGAGATATTTTTGCTCCGGCTTTTGTGCGGAGGTAACGGTCATGAGTGTGGTGGTATAGCTATCGCCTTGCACATGGATTGGCGGGGCCCCTCCGGGTAACGGGGTACCCGCTATGGAAGAAAGCCCGTCCTCTATGGTTTTCTGGGCCAGTTCTTCCAGCCCTTGACGGGTGGTAGGGCGGGGGACGACGCGGAGCAACTCCACAAAAACGCCGTTGTGGGTGGCTTGATCGAGACGTTTTTGGAGCACTTTCCAACGTGCCTTGGTGGGTCCACTCAACAGACCAAGACCGAAAAGCGCGTAACTTGCGTCTGGAGAAATGGATTGCGTGAGAACGGCGCTGTTGAGCAGTGCGGAACCGGAGGAATCAGAGGAAGCGTGAGGGATATGCTGTGGCGTCGTTTCGTGGACCGCAGAAAGACCGGGAGTACCGGTAATATCGGCCAGAGCCAGCCATTCCAGGCCGGTGAGTGCTTTGCCTGATTTGCCGCCGTACAAGTGCGACCATTGGGCATGATGGATCGCGTAAGGAAGGGTTCGCGGTGCCCGGTGCGAAATGGCGCTGTTCGGGGTCAGTGTTGCACAGCCGGAAAGCAGGATGGTTGCGCTCACGAGGGTGGCTACGTGAAATGTTCTCATTGCAGGATAATCTCCTTTCGGTAAGTAACCACCAAAGGATAGCGCCAAGAGCAAAACCATCCAGCCTTTTTTGGCTTGCAGGAATCTCCTCAGTGGAAGAAATATCCTTGTCCCAGTTCAGCGCCCCATTGTTTGGCAAGCAGCATGTCCTCGTGGCTCTCGATCCATTCCACGATGATCCGCGCGCCGATGTAGGCCAGGTGCTGAAAGAGAAAAGCGAGCGTGTTGGTTGCTTTGGCAGACTGGAAGTACGGGCCGTCGATTTTTGCAAAAACTGGGCCGGATCGTTGCTGTGCGCCAGAGACCGTCCATCCCTACCGGGGATCCAATGTCGTCTATGGCAAACTGAAAGCCCTGATCCTGTAAGGAAAGAAGGGTGCAAGTGACGGAATCGAGATCCGTGGTCATGGGGGGATGTTCCGTCCATTCCAACAAAACTCGGTCGGTGTGCGGTGTCCAGGATTGCAAGACAGCCAGAATTGCCGGGTCTGCTACCTGATCAGAGGAAACATTGACAAAAATCGGTCCGGTGACCTGATCCAGCAAATGGGGAAGCTGGTGGCCGAGCCAGCCATACCAGTCTCGCCATTGGGAAACGTCCCAACGAGGACAGCAGCGCTTGCCAGCAAGAAGTTCGTGGGCAATGGTGTGGCGGTTCTGGAGATCCACAATCGGTTGTAGGCGATACGGCTTATTCATGGCACGTTCCTCTTGGTTTTGCGGCGTATGGCCCATTGGCGAACCAGGATGATGCCCAATAGTACGTTGGAGCCGCCCAAGGCATAGGCAATATCCCGGGTGAGTCCGTCCTGGGCGCGAAGGGTAGCCAGGGCCTGCGTAGTGGTGGTGTTGCTTTCCTTTGCCTCGATAACTTGCCGTTCCAGTTGGGTGATTTCTTTGCGGGACTGTTGGAGCTGGTTGGCTTCCAGAGAGAGACGCGCCCTGTCCTTGGCGATGGTGTGACGGAGGCGATCCGCCAGCCTGGTTGCCTGTTGCTCCGCTTTTTTGGTCTGGCGCATTTTCTTTTGGAGTGTGGAAGTGGCCTGGGTAGACGTTGGTGCCAACTGGTGCGGTAGGGGTGCTTGCACTTTAGGTATTTGTGCTGGTACTGGCGCTGGCGCTGGTGACGGTTTTGGTGCCAGCTTGGCGGCCGCCTGTTGCTCCTGGCCCAAAAACCAGTGAACTGCGGCTGCCGGTGTCCGCGAGAGAACCTGTTGCTGGGTAGGAATTTTCAGTGTTGCGCCGACCCGCAGGAGGTTCGGGTTATGATCCATAAAGGCCTGGGGATTTTCTGCAAACAGCGCCGCCATGATCTGATAGGGAGTGACGGTTGGGTTTTGTCGTAAGAAGATCGCAATGTCCCAGAGGGTATCGCCGGGACGGACGGGTGGCATGCTGGTGTGCCGGGACCAAAACCGGAAGGTGTCTGCTTCGTGGGACGGGGCCATGGCGGGTCTTTCGGGAAGGACGGGAAGCGCTGGCCGTGAGCGGATTGTAGGTGTTTTGAGAAGAGCAGGCTTGCTGGTCGGTTCAGACGAAGGAGCGACAGGCGAGGGATGGATCTGCCGGGGCGGAATGATCGTCTTCTGGGCTGGTCGAGGAACACCGGGGACCAAAGGAAGAGGCAAGACGTGATCGGCCTGATCGAGCAGTAGCACTTGCTGGTGTTGTAGATTCTGCGGAGAGGACACCAGGATTCCGGCTTGGCCATGATGCGCCTTTGCCGAAACCTGCGTGGAACGCAAGAAAGCGGTGTAGGGGAGACCCAGGAGTGTATAAGAGGACTGTTGTGCCTTCTTGGGTAGCGCGTGAGAAGAAGCCCTCGTCTGGATCGGGAACCACTCGCGGAAAGGACTTTGCGAAAGCACCTGTCCCGATTGCAGCGTAAGGGCAAACGCCGGAAGAGAAAAAACAGAGGAGGCCAAGAGCAATCCAGCTCTGGAGAAACGATAGGCGGGCATAGGGAATCCTGAACAAAAAGAGGACGTACCCTATTATGAGATGGAGAGGAAAGGATTTCGGACGATTTCCGCAAGAAGCTGGCACGGTCGGCATTGCGCTTTCCGTGCCAGGTACTGTGCATTTACGCCGTAGCGGTTTTGGGTTTCCGTCCCCGACGGCTCTTACCGTGTTGTTCTAAGAGTTCTTGCCCGCGATTTGCAAGGGTATCCGCATCTTCGGACAAAGATCGCTCCACGGCTGCAATGACGTGGCGCTCGTCCCAGGTAGGCGCAATGGCCGCTACTGCATGCTGATACCGCTTTTGCTGTTCCAGCCGCTCTCTGCGCAGGGCCGGATTTTTCGTCAGTTTCTGCTTCTGCTCTTCCAGTTTGGCGAGCATGGCTTGCTGGCGTTTCAAAATTTCTTGCTTTTTGCGATCGAGATCAGCCAGACGTTCTTCGGCAGATCGACGAATCCGTTTCTTGGGTGCTTCTGCTGCTGGTACTGTTTTTTTCATGGGTTTTCCTTATATCGTGGATGACTGGATTACTGTATGGCGCTATCGAAGTCCTTCGCGGCCTTAAAACGAACCACCTTTTTGGCAGCGATATCGATTTCTTCACCGGTTGCAGGATTTCGCCCCTTTCGGGCAGATCGTTCTGCTAGCTCAAAGATTCCGAGTCCCGGCAATGCAATGCGGCCGACTACGGGAAGATTTTCTTCTAAAGTCTTTTGAAAGGCATGCAGAAAGAGTTCTGCGTCTTTTTTGGTGAGCCCCGCATGAGAGGCGACGGCGCTAACAAACTCGGCTTTGTTCATGAACATTTCCTTGAAAATAAGATGAAAGTGATGAAGAAGCAGAAAATAGTCGGAAAGAATGCTTTTGGCAAGAGCTTTGCACTGTTTTCGATAACGGGGATGAAGAAAAGCGGGTTGAAGAAAAGTAAGAGTAACAGAATGATGATGGTCGGATCAGGATGAAGAAAGGAGCTTTGCAACTATTTGTATTTGTTCGCGCCCAATCTGTGACCAGGGCATACCATCGGGCGCTTTGCGGTGCCAGGCTAGCGGACTGGTATGGGGCATGGGAATGACGATGAGTTGTGCCAATGGTGTGAGCGCGGTAGCGAGAAGTGGGTGCGCGGAAGAGTGAGAATCAAAAGTACGGGTGGGACTTTTTTTCGATAGGGCGACGTGCCGCGAAAGAGATCCCGGGCCAAAGAAAATAGAAGCAGCAGTACCGCCAACCAGTAACAAGGCTTTGGGCTTTGTCTGCAAAATGGTGTTGGCAAGATTGGGTAGACAATTCCAAACTTCGTCGGAAGTGGGTTTGCGATTGCCTGGCGGCCGGCAACGGACGATATTCGCGCAACCATAGTCCTGCCCACGGTGAAGGCCTCGGGCTTCCAGGAGATTGTGGAGAATTCTTCCGGCGCTACCAATAAATCCCTTCCCTTGCAGATCTTCGTCAGCGCCCGGGGCTTCTCCGATCACCAATAAGGAAAACGAGCGCCAATGCGAAATGGCTCGCCGGTTTTTGGGTTACGTCCTGGGCGTTCGGACTTTTCCCGGAGAGAAAAATTCCCAAAACTCTGGAGTTTGACCTCTTCGCAGGCGGAGAGGGAAGTTTTGATTTGATCAAAGAAGGCTTCCACGACCTCTTTGCATTCTCGACGGGAAATTCCCAAGTGATCCTGGACCTGATTGGTTATATCGTCTTTGGTAACGGCCATGCGCCCTACCTGGTGGGAATGAAAGAAGGGATGGGCAGGGATAGGCTGCCCGAATCCTGTTTATGCGCGACGAACATTCTCCGCCTGGAGACCTTTGGGGCCGCGCGTTACCTCAAAGGACACCCGTTCCCCTTCTGCAAGAGACTTGAACCCCATTCCCTCAATAGCCGAATAGTGAACAAAAACTTCTTCTTTCCCATCCTCGGGAGTGATAAAGCCAAATCCCTTGGAATCATTGAACCACTTTACGGTACCGACAGCCATGCTACACCTCAAACGAAAAAAGAAAGCCAAACTTCGCTTCGGAAAAGAATACCACAAGATGACGGATTGCCCATGACTTTGCGTTTCTTTGTTCCGGATCGAGATGAAGTTTTTCGTGAAGTGGGTAGCGGCACGGCCTGCCACAGCTTCCGAAAGGGGACATAATCCTTGGCAGAGTTTGCTCATTCTTAGGCTGGATAAGGAGATTCCTATGCGGTTCAGCACGATTCCCGATAATTTACGATCAACGACGCCCATGGTGGGGTCCGTAGGCGGTCTGATGGCCCGGACCTATGCGCTTCTGGCGGCAACCCTGGTTGTTTCTACGATTGCTTCAATCTATGGCATGCATTCACCATTTGCCTATGGGCACCCCTTTATCCTCATGATTGGATCGTTCGCGCTGCTGCTCGCCGTCCAGTACACCGGCGCGCACCGAAGCCCTATCGCCATTCCGCTGGTCTTTCTCTTCGCTGCTGGTATGGGCATGATGATGGGGCCAGCCATTGCCATGTACCTTCGCTCCCCGGGTGGCGCGGAGATCGTAACGGAGGCACTGGGTACGACTGGAGCCATGTTCGTCGGCCTTTCGATCTATGGCGCCACGACCCGCAGGAATTTTGGTCACCTGGGTGGTTTTCTCCTGACCGGTCTGATCGTGGCCATCCTGGTTTCTCTGCTGAATATTTTCCTGCTGCACATGCCGGCAATACAAATGGCGGTGGCGGGCGTGCTGGTGCTGGTGTTCAGTGGGCTGATTGTCTTCGATACCCAGCGCATGGTGCGCGGCGGAGTACAGGAGCCGGTATTATTGGTGGTGGGCCTGTACCTGGATATTGTGAACTTGTTCATGGCGCTGCTGGAAATCTTTGGCGGTGGCCGAAGCTAAACAAGCCGTCCCAAAAACGCTGTTGTGGCTACTCCCAGGAAGCTTTGGTGACACTGCGCTATCAGGATGGCGATTGAGTGCGAATCATCATAACCTTGCACGTTCAGAAATGGTAAATAGAGGTTGTTATGCCCAAAGAACGGCGTTTTTATAAGGTTAGATGGTTGGTAAGAGGCTTTCTGTTTGTTCTGTTGCTCACGGGGACTGCTTATGGGGAGACACGCCCCATTGTTCACTACCAACAAGCCCACCTGGTCGGGTATCGTAATGGTTCGGTGCTGGTACGGGTCGTGCTGGAAGTGAGCAATCCAGGCAAGCGAGAGATCCCTGTCTCCTATGGGCGGCTCGATTTGCGACTGGATCACCGTCCCGTGGGATCCGGGACCTTGCCGCAGGTCTCTTTTCCGGCCGGAGCGAAGAAAACGGTTACTGTCCCCGTCCGGCTATCCCTTGCCGCTTTGGGCGACGTTGCCGTTGATATGGTCGGGCAAAGTCGAGTTCCGTGGTCTGGCGAGGGAGTGGTGGATGTGCGTGGGCACCAGATCCCCCTTCTGGAGGAAGGGGAAATTTCCGGCAAAACGCTGGAAGGTTTCCTGGGACACATTTTCTAAGGTAGTGCACACGAGAACGCGGCCCATTAGCCGTCTATTTGGCTTTTACTGTGGCCAGCGATTTCCAGTCGGTGGTGTACGCTGGAGTACGGTTTCCTTGGCGCATGGACCAGTCTCTCGGCTCGGTAAGTCATGCAGTTCCCAGCCCAATGGCCTTCTTCCCAAACCGGCTCTGGATGGCATCCAGCGTTTGCATGAGTTTTTCGCTCTCTTCGTCGTTATCGGAATCGGCAAAGAGATCCAGGGTCCGGTCTTTGGGTGATTGCAGCTCACTCAAGATAATCCCCGCCTTGGCATATGGGAAGCCTGGGCGGTAAATCTCCCGCAACCCGGTCAGGCTCGCTTGTAACGTAAGCGGTCGCTGAGCGGCGTTCTTTTCTAGGACCTGCCTAGTCATCATGCTGTTGCCCTTTGGATGCATTCTGGAGGGTAGGATGAAGCAGGAAA
>JABEBX010000583.1_pt1 | contig 17074 bp, 14 predicted proteins | sample 7245971 | NCBI WGS metagenome assembly JABEBX01 (sample SAMN14506365, study PRJNA622280) | hot springs metagenome | biome: hot spring [ENVO:00000051]|acidic hot spring [ENVO:00002120]; feature: spring [ENVO:00000027]|sediment [ENVO:00002007]; material: sediment environment [ENVO:01001048]... | reverse complement strand
GCTGCTTTAACAAGACATTACCAATCCGTGGGAGAAAGGACCATAACAATGAGGGGATTGGAGAAAAGTGCAACGAAGATGATACCTGCTGGTAGTGTTCTATTAGCTACGAGGGTCAGTGTAGGAAACGTGGCTATAAATACAGTTGATATGGCTATTAGCCAAGATGTAACAGGTTTGATATTAAAGAAGGAGTTGGTATCAAATGACTATTTGTATTGGAATTTTAGAAAGCTATATTCAAGTATTCAAAGTATGGTGCAGGGAAGCACTATAAAGGGAATTCTAAAGAAAGACCTATTGAAAATTAGGCTACCCATACCCGAAATGAAAGAGCAGCAAAAAATTGCCGAGATCCTTTTAAATGTTGACGATAAACTAAGCATTCTAAACAAGAAAAAAGAGCATTTGAAAAAACTGAAAAAAGGCCTGATGAACGATCTCCTCACGGGCAAGGTTAGAGTCAAAATCAATACTGAGAGGGGTGATAACAGATGACCCTGATCGGTGGAGAATCATATTCAGTGCAGAAGCCGATCATAGAATATGCCACACAGATAGGATGGAAGTATCTCAGTCCGGATGATGCAGCAAGGTTGAGGGGTGGTGAGACCGGCCTTATACTCAAACAGATCTTCTCCCAGCAGATCGTCAGGCTCAACCCAGACTTTGCCAACACTGAGACTGCCAATATCATTGCTAAAAGACTTGAAAGTGAGATTCCGAATGACATAAACGGAAACCAGAGGGTATGGAATCACCTGATAGGGAATGGTACTGTTTTCGTACCGGAGGAGAGAAGGGATCGCAACGTCAGGATCATAGATTTCGAGAATCTGGAAAGAAACGAGTTCCATGTAACCGATGAGATGACATTTACGAACGGAACGAAGACGAATAGGCCGGATATCGTTTTCTTCGTGAATGGTATTCCCGTCTTCATACTTGAGGCGAAGGCCCCTCACCGTCAGAACGGTTTGAACGAAGGCATACTCCAGATACGCAGGTATCACGATGAAACGCCGGAGATGATGGTGATACCGCAGGCTTTTCAGGTTACGAATATACTGGATTTCCTTTACGGACCGACATGGAATACATCGAGCAAGTACATCTTCTCATGGAAAATTGATGATAGCGTGAACTTTGAAGATCGGGTGAAAACGTTCTTCGATCGCATGAACGTTCTTAACTTCATTCGCGACTACGTACTTTTTGTGAATCAGGATAACACACTGAAGAAGGCTGTTCTCAGGCCGCATCAAACTCAGGCAGTTGAGAAGATACTGGAAAGAAGCATCTCGCCAAAGAAGAGAGGTCTCGTATGGCATACACAGGGATCTGGAAAGACATACACAATGATTGTCGCTGCAAAGAAGATTATGGAGAGCCGGCGGATCAAGAGACCGATCATCTTAATGCTTGTGGACAGAAACGAGCTTGAGAGCCAGCTTTTCAGCAACCTTAGCTCTCTGGGATTCGAGAATATTCACGTTACTGAGAATAAGAGGGATCTTCAGAAGATCCTCAGATCACAGAACCCTTCAATAATAGTGTCGACGATACAGAAATTTGAAGACATGCCTGAGAAGATAAACATTAGCACTGAAATATTTGTCTTCGTTGACGAGGCTCACCGCAGCACATCTGGAAAGCTTGGAAACTATCTCGTTGGTGCCATTCCAAACGCCACATTCTTAGGTTTCACAGGCACTCCGATATCGGATGCCAGCGGCAGCAAAAGTACGTTCCTTATCTTTGGAAGGGATGATCCGCAGGGATACCTGCACAAGTATGGTATAAAGGAATCAATCAGTGACGGTACAACACTGCCCATCAAATATTCCATTGCACCCAACAAGCTTCTAGTTGATAAGAAAACGCTGGAGGACAGTTTTCTAAATAACGCTGAACTTGAAGGTATATCGGATATTGAAACGCTCAACGCAGTTCTGGAAAAGCAGGTCACTCTCCGGAACATGATGAAAAACCAGGATAGGATGGAGGGCATTGCTAGATACGTATCTGAACATTTCAGGAAAAATGTTGAACCCCTGGGTTTAAAGGCTTTCCTAGTCGCAGTGGACAGGGAGTCATGTGTGATGTACAAGAAAATCCTTGACAAATATCTGCCCGAATCTTACTCAGAGGTAATAATCAGCTCCAATCACAATGATAACTCTGAAATGAAGAGATTCCATAAAACAGAGGATCAGGAGACGATGATAAGGAATGCCTTCAGGGATCCGGGGAAGGATCCGAAAATACTCATAGTTACCGAGAAACTTCTTACCGGTTTCGATGCACCTGTACTGTACTGCATGTATCTGGACAAGCCCATGAGGGATCACGTTCTGTTACAGGCCATAGCAAGAATAAACAGGCCCTATGAATCCAAAGAGGGCCACAACAAAACTGCCGGTATCATAATTGACTTTGTCGGAGTATTCCGGAAGCTCAGGGATGCACTTGCCTTCGATGCCACTGACGTATCGGATATAGAATCCGTCGTACAGGATATTGAGAATCTCAAGAAGAGTTTCAGCGAAAGCATATCCAGCATGAAGGTAGATTACCTTGATGGTCTGGACAGAACAAAACCTGACAGGGTACCTGGTGAACTGCTTGAGAAATTCAGGGACGAAGAAAAAAGGCAGAAATTCTACAATAAATGGAAGGATATCGAGAACATGTACGATATCATATCACCCGATGATTTCCTTCGCCCGTATCTGATCGACTATGAAAATCTGGCAAGAATCTACAGGATTCTGAGGATGTATTACGATAACAGGGTGAGACCTGATATCGATCTGTCTGCAAAGACCGCTGAACTGGTGAGAGAGACAACATCAATGGGTGAATTCAACCCTCCAAGGAGTGTATACACGATTGATGAGAAGACAATAGACAGGATTATCACTGAACACGAAAGTGATGCGGAACGTACCCTGTCAATGATCAACAGTATACTCAATGAGGTGCAGAAGATCGGATCTGATGAGCCCTATCTGATACAGATTGGCGAGAGGGCGGAGAAGATAGCCGAACTATATAAGGAAGGGCAAAAAGCCTCGGAGGATGTTGCCACTGAACTACAGGGTTTGATCGATATGGTAAACACCGCCCGCAGGGAACGGAAAGAACTGAATATGTCGAAGGACATATTCTCCGTTTACTGGTTCCTGAAGGGGAAAGGCATCGGGAATGCAAAGGAGATCGCAGGTCAGATGGAACCGGTATTCTCAAAATACTCAAAGTGGAGAAATAACATAAGGCAGGACAGGGATATCAGGATAGAGTTCAATAGGATATTGAATGGAAATTCCAGGGATCCTGAAACCGTGGGAAAGAACGCTGAGACAGTGAAAGAAATTATGGAACTTCTCAGGGGGACGATAAAATGATAACAAAGGAGGAACTTAAGAGAGATACAATGATTCTTGCAGATATCATCAATGTTAAGCCTAGATTAATACGAATCGCTTCCATGAAACACAAGCTCGGCAGCTGCTCACCCAAGAAAATCGTGACATTCAACGTTTCTGTTCTTTCAATGGACCGTCCGCAAAGAACTGAGGTGATAGTACATGAACTGCTTCATCTGCGTTATAAGAATCATGGAAAGATGTTCAATGTCATGCTAAAGCACTATTTAGATCTGTATGCAAATGTGCAGTTTGAACCGCAAAAAGATATATTTCAGTATGAAACGTCAGAGTAATTATAACATTCAGTAAGAATACCTATGATCCATCAAAACTTAGCTTCTCATTTTAATTAGACCTCTTTTGCTAAAGAATCTATACACCTCCGGATTCTCTTAGCTTAAAATCGACTTCATACAAGAAAAGTTTGACATTTGGTACTATTTTGAGAGCATAGTTTAACCTTTCATCATCAGAACCGGCGATAATAATACCCATTACATTTTTATCACCCTTCTTTTCTCTTATCCAGCCCATATACCTTGCAATTTGACCGACAGTATCATCGCTTGTCTGTCCTCTCTTAAGTTCGATAACAACGTAGCTATCTGTTTGCTTATCCTTAGCGAGTATATCGATTATACCAACATCGGTTCTGTATTGCCTGCTCATCAGCTCTCCGTCTTCGATGATTAGATTATATTTCTTCCCCAGATCAGTTTTATCCCAATTATCGATCAGAAAATCTTCAAGTTGTCTTTCCACGTTGAATAAATTACTGTTATACTCTGATTCTGATGCATTTGTTGATAGTGATAAAATTTTGATATAGTAATTTAGTAGTGTGTTCAGATCGGCCTCTATATCTTTTTCAGAAGCTTTTTGATTCGTATTTGTATACACGTATTCTATCTTACTTCCATTTATTTGAACTTTGTACAATTTGAATACGAACGAATCACCATATCGAGGTATATTGACACCAAGATGGTCCGCTACTGTCTGAGTTGAATTTAAAACCTCTGTTGGCCATGTGGCCTTAAATTCCTCCGTTTCACTTACGCCATAGGCAAGAATTAGGGTGTTAAGTTCTTTGTAATACAAATAAACAGGATAGAATCCATAACTTACCTCCATATCCGGACCCAAGAACGCAATCCATGGAACTCTAGCTGGTACACCCATACCAAAGGAAACTCGTAGTCTAAGCCCATTCCATTCCTTTGAATAGTAAGAGGTCTTTAGGTCTTTGCTATGTGCCTGTAGTATGAATTTTTCTAGTACAGATCCCCAACTTTCGTTAACCATACCAATTCTAATCATTATCTTACCATAAAGCTTATCCTTTTTTGAGGGAGTCAACTCTTAGTTGAAAATATTCATTTTCGATCATTGCGATCGAAAACATGAAACACTCTGTTGCTATCATTTTTCATGCGGATACACAGTATTCCCGTGATATCCTCGCAACTGTTATTTGAGAGGATAGATCATCAACTATCGTTCTCATCTCCTCCCCTGTTGATTTTTTTTTAAGGCTTCGATGATCAACGCCTGATCACCCGCAAGCCTCTTCAGATCGTCTATCTCCTTCTGGTATTCATTTCCTTTAGATGATTCTCCAGGAGATCTGCTTCCTCCTTCAATGAGCCTCTCCTTCCACCTGTGGAACTGTATAACGGATAACCGTATCTCCTGCACAGTTCTGCAATATTCGTTGAAGTGAACGATTCAATCACTATGGCAATTTTCTGTTCTACAGTGTATTTCTCTGACATTTCATATCACCCTTTCCATCGAAGTGAAGGAGAGATTTGAAAATCCCCCCTGGACCCCCTTATATCTCTTTACATCTATATAATCTCTCTTATAACTGTCCAGTCTATAAAGGGAGCGGATCAACGGAGATGATCACATAAATGTCATTGGAACTTTTTTCATAGAAGGTATAATTGGGAAGAAATCAAACTAAAGGAGAATAAAGTTCTATTTTAACCAGACTTCGTCCGGTGTGTATGGAATGAAATTGATCTTTCAATCCTATTAAGGTTCTATTTTAACGTATATTAAAATCTTCATTTAAAATAACAACTAAAGCTTTCAATCCTATTAAGGTTCTATTTTAACCTCCTGTGATGTTTGTCGTCGGCCTCGGTGTAGCGACTTTCAATCCTATTAAGGTTCTATTTTAACTAGGATTGAAAGATGTATTTAGCTCTTTGATAGTGCTTTCAATCCTATTAAGGTTCTATTTTAACCCGTAATAGATAATCAGTAATACAAATAAAAATTTAACTACTGTTTTTATAAAAAATGACAAAACCTCAGGTATGGAAGAAGGTATATAAAGGTTTGATCATTTTTGGTAAGAATTCAGCCGTTTGAAGCTATCTTGGATTAGTCTTGAATGGGAGTTTTCCCCTTTTTCTCTGCGATTCAAGAATCGAATATACCCTTGCAAAGTCATTTGCCCTCTATCAGATCTTGATCCCCCGGATACTTTCCTGTAAGTAACGATGGGTCGTATTGCTCTTTCGGCCCTGTTGTTTGTCGGTTCAACGGATCTGTCGATAAAGAACCTGAACAGATCGTTACGTTTTCTCTTCATGAGCGTTCTCACAAATCCTGCACATTTTTTCGATCCGTACGGAACATCGATCTGCCTGAATGCGCTGTCAAGTGAGTCCACATCCTCTTCCGTTATGGATTCAACCGGCACATCGAGAAGCTTCTTCGCTCTGTCGTATGCAGCCTTTAATGTGCGAAGTATGTATGGCCCCTCCTCCCTGTTGTATTCAATAAGCTCTTCTGCATCCCTGATCATGTGCGACCAGCACCATGCCTGACCGTTTCCAGATTTTCTGGCGAGGGTTTCATATCCACGGTATCCGTCATGCATATCGATGCCATCATGTTTGCCAGGTATCTTCAGCGGTGTTTCATGGGATTTTGATCCCGGCACGTATAGTGATTCCGTTTCAGTTACTGATCCGCTCCCTTTATAGACTGGACAGTTATAAGATTATATAGAGGTATAGGGATATAAAGGGTTCAGATCAGGGACATCACAGGGGGGTGGACGAAGTTGCTGGATCATAAAAGAAACATCTTACCATAACACTGGGCATGAAGATAGAAAGAAAGAACAGTGCAATATCCAGAAGGGTGAACAGGATGAATACAGTGTATTTTTCTGACCGGTAAGCAAAACTATTTGTCATTTTGTGATGATATTATCACTACATATCGTAGGGCTATTTCTTCTATCTGAAGTTGTAAAATAGCAACTTGCTAAAAACTGTAGTAGTACAAAGGGGCAAAGATAGGTTATATAATATTACTAAATTCTAGGGTTATACCTAAATGATTTCTTTTGATAATTTTCTTATCTCTAAAAATAAAAAATTCAACAGAATCTTCACTTTCAACTATTATTGATTTTAGTTCTTCCTTTAATATTCTAAAATTGGCCCATCCAATTTCACCCAAAAATACAGAATTTTGAATCCTAATTAAGTATTTACTGCATATATTTTTTACTTTATTTACTCTTTTTTCATTTATATCGTATGTTAAAATTATCCACATATCATTTCATCTCATTATATATGGTTTATACTCTTTATTTTCCATAATCTGTTTTTCTATTTTATATAATTCCAATCTTATTAGAAATCTATTAGACACTTTTCTTCCTAATCCAGGATAATATAAAGTTTCTCTGAGATTATTTTCAAATTCTTCTAAAATCTTCTTTTTACCGGAATCGTTTAAAAATATTCCGCCACTATTATTATAGAAATCACTTTCTTTTAACATTTTTAAATTTATTAGTTTCAATATAATTCTATCACAAAAATCTGGTCTAAAAATTTCGGCAACATCTAGAGCTAAACTATGCCTTCTTTCTGACGGTTCATGAAGAAAACTTATCGACGGCGATAAATGTGTCGAAAATATTTGTGCTGATATAGTACCGTAAAGGACGGAATATAAATAACTCATAAGAGAATTTATAAAGTCTCTTGGAGGTCTCCTTGTTCTTCCATTTTCCATTTTAAATTTTGATGGGAGTTTTTCGTTTATTAGCTTTAAATATTCAATGTGTATGTTTCCTTCTATTCCCATTAATTCCTCAATAGATGCAGAATCGTTTATATGTTTAACAGGCACGTCTAATTTGCCAATATTTAATCTTCTACAAAGTTTACTCATATTTTTGCCCGCACCAACAACAAATTTTTTTGCCATTTTTAACCTCATTTCACTATTATTATAATAGTATGCCTGTTTTGATAATACATAACCGCTCACTAGATAATTTTCTGGCATTATACTCGATATGTACCAACCATTAGTTGAATAAAGAAAAATAGGGATGTGGTGATCAGATAATATTTTAATTACTGGCATCGTAAAAGAAACATTTCCAAATATTAAGATCGATTCAATATTTTCTATAGGAATAGTAAATGAAGTATTTTCATTTTGGAAAAATACTGAATCATTTTTCTTGGATAAACTTCCAGAATTTATTATATAATATGTTTCATCCATAATTAACTCCAACAGAAATTTCTATAACTACATCCATGTACACAAAAATAATTCTTTTTTGGTTCTGGAATACTAGTATCTTTTAACTTAACTATACCTTCATAAATACTATTTAATTCCTTCATTATCTCATCTGTTAATTTTATAATTTCTATTTTCTTACTTCCAAGTAAATGCAGCTCGCCATGATCAATTTTATACCCATTCAATTCTAAAATATTCATATAATGTGATAATTGCATTATATCCCCTTTTAATGGTCTTTTTCCTCTTTTAAATTCATGTACAGTAATGCTTTTATCGGTTTTAAATTCAACATTATCAATAACATTTCTACCAATCTTCAACTGATTATATCCATATTTTCTATTTCTCTCAGATAAGTATTCCCCATTTTTTATAAATTCATTATTATCTGTTATATAGAAATCATGAATTGACATCCAGGCTCTTCTTTCGCATATGCAAAAATAATTAATATCAGTTCCCTGTATATATTCCACAAACAATTTAATCACCTACATCAATAATTAATCTTTCATATCCTGCAGTAGCATAAATAACGTCTTTTAATGATGCCATTAATTCTTTTGTTTCATCATTATTTATAATATAACGATCTAAACATTCTATACCTTCATTTATAAATTTCTTTCTAGCATTATATTGATTTAGATCTTTAAATTTGAATTGGTAATAGTCACAGGAAAATGGCATGCCCTTAACGTTAATAATAAAATCATAATTTGGTTTTAGGTTTAGACCATTTGTTATTATCTCATTATTTACATAACTAATAATTTTCTTATTTTTATTTATCCAGATTTTGTCATATTCAAAATTAAATTTTTCATTTATATCTTTCCCTTTAACTTTATCAGCATTATTTAAAAAAGACTGAAACGATTCTATAAATATATCATACCACCAATTTATTATATCCTCTATTTCATTAACATCACTTTTAATAATTCTTAATTTTTTTCTATCACTTTTAATATCATCAAATTTTTTGAATAATTCTGCAGTTCTGTAAAATGATCCTGTGTATTTTTCTAGCGGATTAAATTTTTCATTAAATATATTATTTTTAACTCCCTTTATAAAATTTCTACTCAAATTTTGCATTATAATTGCAGAATAAACTCCAATATATTCTGGTAAATATAAATTATTTTTTTCAGGTTTAATTTTTTCTATTAAGTTATATAAATCTTCTATAGTACTTATATTATGTATATTAAAATCTTCATTTAAAATAACAACTAAAGTACTTTCATCATTTGTATTTCTTCCTATTCTTCCTGCCCTTTGCATGAAATTTTTTACATCAAATCCCGGTTCTATTATAAAATTATTAAATCTTTTTGGTGGATTTATTCCCTGCTCTATAATATTTGATCCTATACATATTCTTTTACTATTATCAGAAAATAATTTTTTATATTCATCATAAGATGGATCATGATATGCAGTAATAATCGCAATTTCATTTTTATCTATATATTTAATTAATTCATTATAAATATTTATGACATTTCTTATTGAATCTGCAATAATAAACCAATTGCCACTTTTTAATTCTGATATACTGTCTTTAATATATTCGGTTATTTCAGAAAATTCTATTTTTAAATTTATTGGCCCTTGAAGTATAACATTATTCTCATTTTTTTTATATACACGTACAGCATTTATATTTCGAACTCCATCGAAAGTTTTTTCAATTAAATCCTTAAGAGAGTTTGGTATTGTTGCACTCGAAAATAATAATTTTAAATTTTTATTTATTAATTTTAAGAATCCCAATAAAATATATATTTGGTCCCTTGAATATATATGAACCTCGTCAATTATTATTAATCGTAATCCGCTCCTAAGAAATACACTTATCTCATCATCTCTATCACTTTTCATATATTTATTTATCATCATGTAATAAAACATTTCTGGATTTGATATTAAAATTTTCTTGTATTCAATTAATGCATTTATAGCCTTTTCCTTTGTAACATATTCTAACCCTTCTTTTTTCATTTCTTCAAACTTATTATTAACAGTTTTTGAATTTACCAGAGAAACATCATCATCCTCTTTAAAATTATTATAAACTTCTTCTGATAGTAAATTATTTGGTAAAAGGATTAACATAATACTGTCTTTATTATTTATCATATTTTTAAATCCATACGTTTTGCCAGATCCTGTTGGTGCATTTAAAATTGCAGCTTGATCCTTGCTATTCATAAATTCAATCATTTCGGTTTGAAATTCTCTTGAATATTCTGAACCTTTTATAAAAGAATGTTTCAATTTAAATTCAACCATATATTCTGACCACCTCATCTTTATTATAAAAACCAGAAATATAATATTGAACGATAATATGAAAATGAAAATCTCTATTATCGTTGTAAACTTTTTTTTTCATAATGTTATTTAATGTGTACATATTCAAAGCTGCTCTAAAATCTTTGTTACATTTTTCTATTTTTAATATACCAGTTCTATTATTGCCGACTCTAATAGCTTCAGGTATTTTAAAATCGTTATACCTATTTTCATTATATATTAAATATGAGTAGAACTCATTTCCTGGCGCTAAAAGTTGTACAAAGAAAAAATTTTTATACATTGAACTTCCCGTCTTAAACGTTGGATATTCATTTGATCCATTATAATCAATACCCTGCATTGTATTTCTTATCATATTTTTCATATACTTTGCATCCTTTCCATTTCCAAAAGCCATAACTTCTGGAATAGCTACAGTAATCCAGAAATCGAAATTGTTTAGTTCTTCATAAGTTGGTTTAGTTTTTTTTGGGTCAGGAATTATAAATTCTCCAAGTTGTCTTAGAAATGCGTATTTTAGAGCTATGTCACCTATAAAAGGTGACGTCCTCATACCACCATTTGCAGGTATATAATAATATTGCAGTGGCGATATTGCTTTCATTTTAAGTCCAATTATTTTCATTATTTATCCTTCCATAAATCTTTCCAGTCTCTATCCATAGTGGCCACAATTACATTACATATATTCTTAAGTTCATCCTTATTTTCTCTTAATTGAAGAACGTTTTTTAATAATTCATCTAAATCTCTTCCGGAAATTAAATTATCACCATATGAATTTCTCATGCTTTCCAGTACCTGTTTTTCCGGGTCATAGTTTCCATTTTTCCAAGATTCCTCAAGCAATGAATATGATGATATCGGCATATCGCCCTTTGAAAATCCTATCCCAATTATATTGTTTCTTATGTTATCACCAAGTATTGCTGTTCTTGCTCCATATCTAGAACACCCAAGTGTAGCTATAAGATTAAGCTCTAAAAGTTCTAGAGATGCATTTTCTAAAGATATGAATCTTATAAATTTAACACCCGGTTTTATGTATTCTGTATTATAGATTGCATTTGATTTTACGTCTCCATTTTCTTCATGCAATATGGTTCCATCATCTGATAATGTATTATGCAATAACCTCGTTGATATAAGCCCCAATGGTTCATATGTATACCCCCAATCATAAAATGTTCTTGATGCTATCCCAGTATTATCACTACCAATTGATGTATCACCATAAAGCAAACTCACGGGATTCTTTAAATACTTATTATACTTAGTCATATTCCTTGCATAATCTTTTGGAATAATACCATCTACTTTTCTAAGTTCTGATAAAAGATATCCGCGCTCCGCAGCTCTCCATTTCTGACCAGGAACTAAACCTCTCTCATCATTATAAAAATTTTCGCTTGTTAATTCTGTCGGTTCATTGTTTCTAGAAATCAAAAATCCTATCGTTTCCGATACTACCCCTATTTTTATATATAATCCATGATTTTTTCTTAAGTCCAAATTTTCTGTTTTTAATAGCAATCCTTTATTAATCAATTCATTTATTCTTTCAATTTCCATCTTTTCCACCTTTTTTATTCCATTCTTCCATAGAAGCCAGCATATATTCTATTTCAAAAGCATCAACTACATACGATCTCAAATTTCCACTAGGAATTGTTTCTTTCATATCATCTTTCAAAAAAGCGATAAATTCTTCGGCGAATTCGTTTACTTTGTTTATGTCAATATTTTTCTTTTTATATTCTTTTTGATTAGCCTTTTCTCTGTTAAGATCGCTATCCAATTTTCTGCTAAGTTCACTGTTTATGTGCCCAGCTACGAATTCCCTGTAATCTTTAAGATCAGATTTGCCAGTTTTTGCTTTCACAGTTTCTATAACTTCAAGACTCTCTCTCATTATCCATCCCCTATCATTACTGCTACTATCATACCTTAATCTTCTTAAATTTGCAGCAGTCTTTGCCATCTTTATAATGTTTTCCATTTTTATTTCACCCCTCTCACAAGCGAGTTTTCTGATTACTTCTATTTTATCCTTTAATAATACTTTTTTTACTTTCCCAGAAAAGATAAGCTTATGAGCATAATAGAAAATAGTTAAGTTACTTCTCATATATTCTAACATTACTTCAACTATATCATCCTTTATATCATATACAGATTTAATTTCTTCTTTTCCACCAGATACCCAATTGAAGATTTCTATTTTTTTCGTTATATCCGAAAGCTGGTCGCATCTTATAGAGTCCCAAGTCATTCCCGAAATAACTGAAGATGATAAATCTACTTTTACGTTTTCCATCTGAAATTCAATAGGGTTGTTAGAAAAACTTAAGGTTACATGCATTGATGTTTTTTGGGCTATTTCCAAGGCATTATAAAAATATCTAACTATATTTATTTCATCTTTTACATTATCTATAAACATATAGTATATATTGTCTGTTTTGAATGAAGTTATTTTATTAGAAGAGTTATCGGTTGTTAAATCTATATTATGTATCTGAATATTTGTTAATTCCTGTCTAGAATTAATCGAAGACATTTTAAAAAACTCTTGTATATTCATGTAGGGTAACGCACCTGGAAATGAGAAGAATATAAATCCAGTATTGTCTAGTCCTAATTTTGGTGATATAAGTTTTCTTATTGAAAATTCAAATTTACTATACTCATCAATTTTTCCATTTGATGCTCCGGATAATAACCTATTATTAAATGACTGTGTACCTATTCCAAATAGATCATCCTGCTGTGCTTTTTCTTTAGCAGTATAACCAGAAATCATTGACATCTTTGCCTTTTCTGGGACTTCTGGAAAATCGTTATTTTTATTTAAAATTATTTCAATTATTTTTTTCAAAGTTTTTATATTATTATCATAATTATATGAGGTATTCATATTTTTAATTATTTCATCTTCAAGTTTATACCAGTCAATATCTTTAGAATTTAAAATTAATGGTATAAAAAGAACTGATTTTTCCCTATTTTTTTTCGGTAAGAAATCATTCAAAAATTGATTATTGGAGTATGTTGATTTTAATATATCCCTTATTTTATTTGCATCGTTAGAATTAAATGATGTTGATAATTGCACATATCTTATTAAAAAAGCTTTTTTGCGTTCATCTATGTCAGATTCCTCTATTTCGGGGGCAATTTCCAAAAAATCTCTCAAATTTTCATCACTATTTTTATTTATTTTATAAAAATTTATTTTAAATGATTTAGTATTATTATATATCATATCGGTATATTTTTGCCCTTTAATTTTCATTCCTGGTTTAATTTTTATACTCTCAAGATGCATGCATTCTCTAAATTTAGATTCGTTTTTAACAAAATTTTCTATAGTTTTTTTAGAAATAGGTACAATATTACTGGTAGATATTATGAATCTTCTGTCATTTATTTTAATGCCATTATTTGTATTTTTTTCTGCTATTTCTTCTATAGTTTTTAAGGTATTATTTATGGCATCGTACTCTATCTCTTTATCTGCTACGTAATATATAGAATTAACTGTCCCCCACAGATAAAAGATACTATCGTCTTTATTTATATATTCATAAATAACTCTTCTTAGAATTGATGTAATGACTATAAAATTTGTTGACCCAAAAACTATTTTTTTAATTTTTTTTCTGTCTACTAATCTTTGAGTTCCAAAAAATATGTCCTTATCATATTCTGGATACAGGTCATTATATATACTAGATAATTGGTCTGCTAATCTAGAAAAATTGCTTTCGTAAAGTAAGTTGTTTTCAAGGCTAATATCATTTCTATTCATATTAAATTCTGTATCTTTCTCTGTTGAGAACGCTATTTTATATAGGTCTTCTTCTGATAAATTTAACTCATCACATAATTTTTTAAATTTTGGAAGTTGTGATTTTATAAAATTGTCATCATTCATGTAAAAATTCTTTTTATAATTATCTAATTTATTATAATCATGGAATACATATCCCACTATTGATCTTTTAATTTTATCTATATTAATGTTTAAATTTTTATTATTATAATTATAATCAAAGCATTTTAATGCCATAGCAACTCCTGAAAATATATGTGCTTTATATAACATATCTGATTTATATTTATATTCTGATCCGCCCTTTGCACATTTTTGCCAATCGGGATCATTCCATATGATCTGGAAAACATTGTTTACTGCCCATTCCATAATGTCAGTTATACGTTGATTTTTAAACTCCATGAGATTTTTTAGTTTAACATTAGTATTTATCATTGAATCACTTCCCAGCATCCCAGGCCAAGAGAAGTTTTTGAACCTAGGCCTTTATAATATAGAAAATTTATCGCCGAAGCATCTCCTTCAATAATTCCAGATAAATTAAATCCTCTTGTTATACTTTCTTTTAATCCATTGCTTGATATTCTTATCGTTTTTTCTTTAATATTCTTTAATTTAATAGAGATCTCTTGCTTTATACCAAAATAATTGTTTAGTTGGTAATTTGTTATTTTATTCAGATTTTCTTCAACTTCTTCATTTCTATCGATATATAATTTTTTATTCGAATAATTTCTAATTATAACTGGAGATATTGTTTTAAATGTTACTTTATTGGGTAATACAGAGGTTTTAATATTTTTTATAGATCTAACGTTATATGCCACATCCTTTATTTTTATGTACGGATCTGCTGACATTTCATATCTTAAATATGGTGATATCTTATCATTAATTGTTCTAAATATTATAAATCCGTCTTTTATATCGATGCCATTATCCCCAATTTTATAATTCTTAGATATAATGTTGCTAAATGTATAAAGATCTATTTGATTTTTATTATGTAATTGAAAATTATCTTTTTGAAAAGCCATTAATTTTTTATATAAAGATATTCCTATAAAATAATTGTATTCGTATGGTATAACTGAATTATTTTCTCTTTCCAGGTTCAGTCTTAAACTCTCCATAGGAATGTTAATATGTGATAATATATTAATCTTCTCATGCAAAACGACGAAACATTTTCTTCGCAGAAAAGTATTATATTAATATCCTTTGTGGGTTTTAAGGATTACCTTGTTTTAAAATTTTTAAGTGATAACATAAATTTAAATGTTAGTAATTTATATATTAAACATGTATATTTATTTACCTCACAGAGAGAACTAAATATGAATGATGAAATATTATTAAAAAATGAAAGAATACTCAAAAGCGCAAAAGAATTAGCATTAAAAAATAATATAGAAACATCAATAATTTTTATGAGGAATTTGTGGGACATCAAAATGTATTATAAAAAAATTAGAGAACTAGAAGAAAAAAATTCAAAATATATAATTAATATAAGTGCGGGTCCATCAGCATTTTCTGCTGCTGCAATGTTATGGGCTATAGAATCAAAAAATATTATATCATATAGCATCGAATATAACAAAGGAAAACCAACGCAGTCTATTGTATTTAATAACATAGACGTATCTGCATTTTCAAATTTATTATTAATAGAGGACAATTTAGAGAAATATATAATCGAATCTTTAAGAAACGGTGCGAAGACATCAAACGATATTAGAAATTTTATAATAAATAAGTATAATTATAATATAACTATAAGAAGTATTCAATCACATTTAAAAAATCTTATAGAAAAAGGCATAATATATTATAAGGGTACTAAAGAATATGATTTCTTTTTTTCAGAGGATTTAGAAAAACTTGGTGTAATTTGAATTCCCGTTAATTTATAGCCATCACATCAAAGAAACAGGCCGTCAGGAAGAGGATTAATGGCTAGACCTATATGTGTGAGAGAACGCTATATTATGACAGCAAACTGAGAAATACAAAGTGTCAATACAAATATGTTGGAAAGGAGATTAATGGTGAAGCGAAAAGAATAAGAAGCACCCTTCTTAGAGGATCCTAATCTGCTGGTCATTTATTCCCATCATGAGGATAATAGAAAGCTATGGATTCATCAAAATGCTGAAACAGTACCACACAGAGGATGAGACAAATCATATATTAACGCTTGCAGTATCAAAGATTGTCAGGCCGTTGGCACAGAAATCGATACAGACAGGGTACGAAATGTTTTCTGATCCTTTGTTAACTCTTGTATTACGATCTCATGATAAAATACCTTTCATGTCAGGTTCCTCAGGATGTCAAGGGAGATCTCCACGGATCCGATCTTCTTCTGCAGCCCCATCACTGTTTCTAATATCTCATGAATCAGGAATTTAAAAATTTTCTCAGGCAAAGTGTGATACCAAATACTGTGAATCCCTATAGCAAATACCATACTTTAACTTCTTGCATTTATTCATCAGTAGGAGGTGGAAAGGCTGTGTTGCAGCCATTTTCATCCATTCTTTATATCCAGAAGCCTAGCGTATAGCGAATTTTTTGCTGCAAATTCCTCGTATGTCATGGTGTTGGGTTCAGCCAGGATCAGGAATTGTACGTCCGGAGGCATGTTAATTACTCTCCTCTTCAGGGTCCCGGTATCAATGTTATCGTGTTTCATTGCATATGCTCCTCTGCGAGTCTCACGTATGCATTCGATTCTATGTTTACTTTCACCGTTGATCTGCTCCCTTTATTCTTGGACACTTGTTGTGATCAGATGTCCGATCCATAATGTGATATTTGTAGAGTTCCACAGGTCTTATACCTCTCACGTATTCCTTTCTAATAAAATATTCAGAGGTTTCTTGATTATTAC
>JABEBX010022507.1_pt1 | contig 17089 bp, 13 predicted proteins | sample 7245971 | NCBI WGS metagenome assembly JABEBX01 (sample SAMN14506365, study PRJNA622280) | hot springs metagenome | biome: hot spring [ENVO:00000051]|acidic hot spring [ENVO:00002120]; feature: spring [ENVO:00000027]|sediment [ENVO:00002007]; material: sediment environment [ENVO:01001048]... | reverse complement strand
TACACAAGCGATTGAAGAAGAAAAAGCAATAATGGATTGTGTTAAAAAAATATCAGATTTCGTTATAGACACGAATGATTTAAATGTAAATAACTTAAAGAATTTAATTTTAGCTAAATTTGGTAGCATTGAACAGCTAAAACCTATCGTGCAGCTTGAATCTTTTGGATTTAAATACGGTTTGCCAACCGAAAGCGATTATGTCTTTGATGCTAGATTTTTGCCTAACCCTTATTTTATTGATGAGTTGAAAAATACAACTGGCCTTGATGAGATTACTTACAACTATGTTCTAAATCAACCAGAAGCTCAAGAGTTTGTTCATAAAATAAAAGATTTTTTGGAATTTATTTTACCGCTTTTTACGAAAATATCAAAGAGCTATATTACAATTTCTATTGGTTGTACGGGTGGTAAACATCGTTCGGTAGCAATTGTTAAATATTTGGAAGGATTTGTGAAAAAAATGGATTATATTGTAAATACTGTTCACAGAGATATAGGAAGGTAAAATATGCATTGTTTGGGTCTAAAATATTTTAACAAGAATCAGGTGTTAGATATTTTGAAAAAAGCTATTTATTTTAAAAATGAAAAAAACTATATTAAAAGTCTGGAAAATAATATTGTTATAAACATGTTTTTTGAAAATAGCACAAGAACAAAAACCTCTTTTGAAATAGCAGCTTTAAAATTAGGTGCAAAGGTTGTTAATTTTGATTATGCAAAATCAAGTTTACAAAAAGGTGAAAACTGGGAAGACACAATCACCAACATAAACGCGATGCACCCAAATTTTTTTGTAGTAAGGCATTCATATTCTGGTTTTCCTTTATATATAAGTAAATTCACAAATGCCAATATAATAAACGCAGGCGATGGAACTAACGAACATCCATCTCAAGCTTTACTAGATTTTATGACAATTTATGAACACACTCAAATTATCGAAAATCTCAAAGTATGTATAATTGGGGATATAATCAATTCACGCGTAGCAAGAAGCCATATATACCTTGCAAAAATGTTTAATTGGGATTTGAGTTTTTATGGACCACATACTTTTTTGCCGCAAAATATAAAAAATTTAAAGTTGGAAAAAGATTTAGAGCACGCTATATCAGATAAAGACTTAGTGATACTTTTGCGTATTCAACTTGAGCGAAAAAGTGGTGTAAATATACCTTCTTTGAGCGAATACAATAAATTTTTTGGCATAAAAAAACCACTTAATACATATATTATGCATCCAGGTCCGGTTAATAGAGATGTGGAGCTTGACTCAACTGTGTACATAGATAGGAATGTTTTAATCACTAAACAGGTTGAAAATGGCGTATATATGAGAATGGCTATATTTGATTATTGTGCATCAAATTAGCCATTTACGCTTTAGTTTTAGTAACTAAAAAAAGCTTTGTATGCTTTATATGTTTCAAATAAATCTGCTTTTGATGAAATTTCGTATGGTGAATGCATTGATATCAAAGCTGGACCACAATCTATTGTTTCTATGTTATGATTTGCAATATATTTGGCTATCGTGCCACCGCCGCCTTCATCTACTTTCCCAAGTTCGCCTGTTTGCCACACAACATTGTTATCATTGAATATTTTTCTTATTTTGCCAACAAACTCAGCATTGGCATCATTTGCCATATATTTGCCGCCATGACCAGTAAATTTTGTTAAAACTACGCCATTGTTAATATAAGAAGCATTATCTTTTTCGTGTACTTCTTTATACATAGGGTTTACTGCTCCATTGACATCAGCGGATAGACACTCTGAGGCCTTAAAAAATGATATAATATTTTCAAAGTTTGGTTCCAATTTTTTTGCTTTTAAAATTTCAATAACTACTTCAAATAAAAAGCTAGATTGTGCCGATGTATTGCCTTCTGAGCCAATTTCTTCCTTATCAACCATTAACACTACTTGCGATTGCGAAGCTTTCTTTGAGTCAAAGAAAGCTTTTAAACTAGCATATGCACAGATTCTGTCATCTTGGCCATAACCACCAATAAGACTTTTGTCAAAACCTACATCTTTTGCTTTAAAAGCTGGTGTAATAGTAATTTCAGCTGATATAAAGTCTTCTTCCAAGATTGAGTATTTTTCATTGAGAATATTTAGAACATTTAGTTTTATTTGGTCTTTTTCTTCTTTGCTAAAAGGTATTGAACCTACTATTAAGTTCAGTTTATCAGCATCAAAAGCTTCTTTTACAACCTTATCATCAATAACTTTCTTTGATAAATGTGGCAATAAGTCTGGTATTACAAAAACAGGGTCATCTTCGCTTTCGCCAATACAAAATTCTATAGTTTGCAAATCTGATTTTGTAATAACACCATGTAGCGCAAGTGGTATGTTTAACCATTGATATTTTTTTATACCACCATAGTAATGTGTATGAAACATTGCTATATTCAAATCTTCAAATACAGGGTTTTGTTTTAAGTCTATGCGCGGAGAATCAATATGACTAGCTATGAGTCTCAAACCTTTTTCTTTTCCAATACGCACCAAAGCAATATTTTTATTTCTGTTGATAAAAATTAACTCATCTTTTTCATGCTTAGAATGATAGCGTTTAACGAAATTTACTGTTTCGCGCTCTGTTTTGCATTCATTCAAAAAATCCATATAATCTTTAGAAAATCCAAATATTTCTTCTTTTTTGTTTTCAAACCAAGCATTTTTTTGTTTTCTAAACAGCTTTTCTTTAAGGTCTTTCATTTTGCCTCCAAACTTTCATACATATTATTTCTTATACTTATGATTTCATCTATACATTTATCTTTATCGCATAAAATTTTTTCTTTTGTATGTCTTAATCGTATTTCAATCTTATCGTTTTTAAAATTTTTAGAGCCCACAATTACATTTATGGGAATACCTATCAAATCCATATCTTTAAACTTTACGCCTGAGCGTTCTGGTCTGTCATCGTATAAAACATCAATATTTAGAGAATTTAATTGTCTGTATAATGTCTGACAAAATGAATTGATTTGATTACTTTCATCAAGTTGAACAATTTCGACTTCAAACGCAACCCATATAAATGTATTGCTGTTTACCATTTTTATCTAAATGTACCACGTTCATTGCTTTAGAGTACTTTAAACCTAGCTTAAAAATATGTCCAACTTCGATTCCCATATATTTTTTTAATTTACCTTTATGACAAACTGGGCAAGTTTCACCTTCTTTTGCATTTCTTATATCAAAAAACTTGGCATTTGTATCTTTCATTATAGATACATATTTCAAGTGATAGTCTAATTCATTTGCTCCAACAACTATACTATTACAATTTTTTAATCTATTATCGGCAATCAAATATATATTTTCTGTTAATCCAATAGGGCCAATGAAACCATTTACTAAACCAATCTTGGCTATTTCATTTTCTTTTAAGGCAATAAGTTCTATGCTTGAGGTTGCATTTTTAGCTTTTGTTTCATTTAATGTATCATCGCCTGCTAGAACAAAACAAAATATCTCGCCATTTTCATTTTTATATAAAAGGGATTTGGCTGTTTGATTTGTATCTACATTTAAAAATTCACATACTTCTGCTATAGTTTTTACATTTGGCGTGTGAACTTTTTCAATTTTTCCTTCTTGTTCAACTTTAACTTGCGGGGGTTCACTTTGAGCTTTTTCTGCATTTGCAGTGTAGTTACAACTGTTGCAAACAAAAATTTCATCTTCTCCAACGCTGGATAGTACCATAAATTCTTCTGAGTCTTTACCTCTTTGCCATATTCTTTCCATCTGCCTGATTCCATCCAAAGTTCAGCTGGTTGTACAGCAGGCATCAGGATTTGTTGAGCACCTTTCGCATCCATTTCTTCTTCAATTATTTTTGTTATTTTTTTAATGACTCTTAATCCAAGCGGCAAATATATATAAATACCACTTGATTCTTGGCTAATAAAACTTCCTCTTATTAGCAATTCGTGGCTATCAATTGTAGCATCTTTAGGTTTTTCTTTAATCGTGCAAATCAAACTTTTAGAAAACAGCATCGAACTAACTCCTTTTTTTATCATTATACAAGAAAATTATAAAAAATCAAAATTTAAAATTTTATGAATAAGTTTAGTATATAATAATGTTACTTACATTAGGAATATTTAAAAAAAGTGATTTTCTAAGAAAAAAATTGCAAGTTTTTTTGAATTTTTATTTTTTCTTGACAATTTTATACTAATTTTTTATAATCAAAACATGAAGAAGTTTTGTTTATTGGTACTTGTTGTATTTTTTGTTAGTTTTGCGAGAGCTTTTGCAGGTGAAGCTACAGTTGATGACATTTTGAAATCCCTTTCAAATGGAAATAATACGTGTCAAGTTCAACAAGGCTATGCTTCTTGGTATGGTCTGAAAGATTCTTTTATGCAAACAGCAAACGGTAATACGTATAACAGTGATGAAATCTTTGCTGCAAGTAAAACTCTACCATTTGGAAGTAGAGTGCTAGTGAAAAATTTATACAATGGCAAAGAGTTGTTTGTAAAGATAGTAGATCGTGGACCATACATAAAGGGTCGAATTATTGATTTGTCAAGGGGCGCAGCAAAAGAGCTTGGTATGATCAATTCTGGTGTCGCAGCAGTAAAAGTTTACACATTAGACTGTGAGTATGCGCTAAACAAATTAAAAGATTTAAATTTCTATTCAGATAACAAATTAGCTTCAACTGTTTCGGATTCAACGCAACAAAACTAACAAAAAAAGAAATGGAAGCTAAAAGCTTCCATGAATTTTATAATTTTTTAAATTTGCGGGCCAGCGTTTATAATATCTTTATCTATATCAAAGCCAAAAGAATCTATGTTTTTATTAAAAGCTAATGCTAATTTTTTTAATTGTGTATCATAGGCTTCTTTGTCTTGCCAGCTTTGCCTTGGGTTTAGTGTGTTAGATGGTACTTCTGGGCAATTTTTTGGAATTTGAAGATTAAATATTGGCAAAATTTCATATTCTACATTGTTTAACTCATTGTTTAAGATAGCTCTTATTATTGCTCGTGTATGAGAAATACTTATTCGTTTTCCCACTCCATAGGGTCCACCATTTAAACCAGTGTTAACTAACCAGCAATTGACATTGTGCTTTTGTATTTTTTCACCTAATAATTTTGCATATACTGTAGGTGGCAAAACCATAAATGGAGCCCCAAAACACGTAGAAAATACAGCTGTTGGCTCTAAAACACCCGCTTCAGTTCCTGCAACTTTAGCAGTATAGCCACTTATAAAATGGTACATTGCTTGTTCTTTGGTAAGTTTCGATACAGGTGGCAAAACGCCAAAAGCATCATATGTTAACATTATTATATTTTTTGGATGCGGTCCTATGCCTTCTTTTAAGGCATTAGGTATATAAGTTATGGGGTATGATGCCCTTGTGTTTTCTGTGATAGAGTCGTTAAATAAATCAATCCTGCGTGTTTGTTTATCAATTACTACATTTTCTAATATTGTGCCAAATTTTCGTGTGGTTTCATATATCAATGGCTCATCATCTTTTGACAGATTAATAACTTTGGCGTAGCATCCGCCTTCAAAGTTAAATACGCCATCATCACTCCAGCCGTGCTCATCATCGCCGATTAAAAATCGCTCAGGGTCAGATGACAAAGTGGTTTTACCTGTACCAGATAAGCCAAAGAAAATAGCGACATCCCCGCTTTTGCCTAAATTGGCACTTGCATGCATGCTCATAATGCCTTTTAGTGGCATAATATAGTTCATTACACTAAAAATTGATTTTTTAATCTCGCCAGAATAACCACTTCCCCCTATTAAAACAATATTTTTTTCAAAATTTAGTAGAACAAATACTTCACTTCTTGTGTCATCTATTTCAGGTATTGCTTTAAATTCTGGTGCAGCAATTACAGTAAATTTTGGTTTAAATGTTTCTAATTTTTTAGGATCAAGTTCTCTTATAAACATATTTCTTGCAAACAATGATTGCCAGGCAAGCGTAGATATTACCCTAATTGGTAATCTGTATCTTTGGTCTGCGCCTGCATATCCATCCATGATATATAATTCCTTTTGTTGAAGATAAGCTGCAACTTTCTTGTAAAGATTATCAAAAGCTTCTGGAGTTATTTCTTGATTTTCTTTGCCCCACCATATGTGTTTTTTGCTTGGTTCCTGTTTAATAATAAATTTATCTTTTGGTGATCTTCCAGTATATTTACCGCTTTCTACAACCACTGGACCCATATGGGCTAGAACACCTTCCTTATTTTCAAGTATTTTTTCAACCAAGGTAGGTGTTGGTAAGTTTCTGTACACCGTTTTAAAATTAGTTATTTGCAAGTCTTGAAGTTGTTTAACTAAATCCATATTTGAACCTCCAAAAAAAAAATATAATTGCATTTTAACATATGCTAACTAATTTGTAAAATTTTATATACTGTTTGACAAAAAAACAATAAATCAATACAATGTTACGAGATTGGGAGATCGTCTAATGGTAGGACCGCGGACTCTGGATCCGCTAGTGGAGGTTCGAATCCTCCTCTCCCAGCCAAATGTTGTAAGGCCTCATCGTCTAGCGGTTAGGACACCGGCCTCTCACGTCGGTAACGGGGGTTCGATTCCCCCTGAGGCTACCAAGAAATTTTTTATTTTCAAATTTTTTTAAATTCAAAAACCAGATGACATAAAAAGTTCTTCTCTAATTAGAGAGGCTAAATCGGCTATTGTTGATTTTGTGGCTATTAATTTTGCAGATTCAATTGAGCTTATACTATTTATGTTAGTATTTGAAGGTGTGCTGTAGTTTGTGGAACTTGTTAATACTTTGTTAAATATAAGTTTTTTGCCATCTCTTGTAATTAATGAGAGTTTTATAGAGATGTTACAACTGTAAGTTGAGGCAAAACCACTTGCATTGTATGAAGATGGCACAGCTGAATAAGATACGATTTCTGTTTTGATATAAGCTTGAGCGTTAGATTTATTTGATACGATTGTGACGTTTGGTTCAAGTTTTAGATCCTCTATGATTGCATTTTTCAATATAATACTCAAATTGGGCTCATATGTAGAATTTATTGGGTTTTCTATATACACTGTATTAATGTTGTCTGGTAGGTAGGAATTATCAGCGCTCAATTTGTACCCACAAGAACTTATTAAAGACAAAAGGGTTAAGCCAAATATAATAAACACAAACTTTGTGCGTATATTCATGTTTATATTAAAATACTTTTTTCACAAAAAGTCCAGAAAATTTTTTGATTTTTCTTGTATTTGCCAAATTGCATATGTATATTGATTTAAAAAGTTGATTGACTTATAATAGTTTTCGTGTATAAAAATACTAGCTCAAATGACATATTAGAGGCCTTAAGGGAATCTGATTTTCCGCATGTTCAATTAGTGCAAGCTAGCGCAGGTTCAGGAAAAACATATTTATTGACAAAGAAAATTGTGCAATTTTTGCTTTCAAAAGACATAAAAAACAATAAAATAAATAACATAGTTGCTATTACATTTACTAAAAACTCAGCGAATGATATTAAAAATAAAACCTTAGAATGGTTTAAAAAAATACATTTAGATATGCTCGACAATAAACAAAAAATGCAAATAATAAATATAACTGGTTTAGATGATAATGAATTAATAGAACAATCATCTTTCTGTATTGATGAGATTTTAGATAATTACAATGATTTATTTTTGACAATAGATAGTTTTCTTACAAAAATACTATACGCAAGCGCAATTGAGTTAGAATTAAACCCAGATTTTGAAGTTGATGTGAATTTGGACAGTATTATTGAGTACGCTTTTAGTGAGTTTTTGGAAAACATGACAACAACTCATTTACGCGAGGTCTTAAACCTACTAAATGAAGCCTCTAGAACAATTAATTTTCATATTGTTGATTCTATAAAATCAGACTTGAGTTATTTACTTGACCAAGAATCCTCACATAAAAGTGAATTTAATTATGATGAAATGATTTTGGGCAACTTAAAGATAGAGCTTGAAGATACTATTGATGCAATGATTGATTTGTTAGAGCGCTTTAGGGGATGCGATATTAAAAACAATACAAAAAACGAAACCATCGAAAGATTAAAAACTTCTCTCAAAGAAAGAAATTTTCTTGATATTGTATCTAATAAATTAAATTTTCCCTATAAAGATAATGATGCAAAAGAGCATTGGGATAAATGCTATGAAAAAATTTCTCAAAACCTATACCAAATATCAACTCTAAAGCATCTGCCATATATCAAACTATTTAAAGAATTTAAAAAATACATCATAAAAACATACAACACGCTGGGTAAAACATATTTGCAAGATGCAAACAAAAAGCTAATAAAAATGTTAAACGAAGGCTTTGTGCCCACAATATACTATACAATTGGAAGCTATATTTATCATTATTTAATTGATGAGTTTCAAGATACATCATATATCCAGTGGGAAATTTTAAAACCTTTAATAGATGAATCACTCTCAAAAGGTGGTTCATTGTTTGTTGTAGGTGACTTAAAACAAGCAATATACGGATTTAGAAAGGCAGATTTTGAAGTTATGAATCATTTAATAGAAAACGCAAATACTATATTCCCCCAAAGCAAGCATATAGAGAAAAAATATATATATACAAATTACCGTTCATTCGAGCATATTGTAAACTACTCTAAAATGATTTTTAAACAATCATTGAAAGATACTTTAGAAGAAATTAATGACCCTATTGGGTATTTATCTTTTGAACAAAATTCAATTGACGAGCATTTAAACAAAGGGTTTGTAAAAACTCAAGTGTTTTCTTATGAAAATGGCGAAGGCATAGATTGTATCAAAGGCAATTTACTGCAAACTATTCAAGATTTAATAAATAGTGGGTTTAAACAAGAACAGATTGCAATTTTAGCTCGAACAAACGAAGAAATTAACACAATAAGCGGCTGGTTATTAGAAAACAATTACACAGTATTGTCTCAAAGCGCAAGTGATATACGCCAAAGAAAAATGATAAACGAACTATTTGCGTTTTTAAAGTTTTTAAATAACCCAAGCGATAATCTTAGTTTTGCTACATTTATACTGGGCGATATATTTAATTGTTTGGTTGAAAGAAAAAAGATAATGGATTTTTTATTAGAAAATGTTGGCGCTCAAATGTTATATAGAAGATTTAAAGAGCAATTTGCTACCCTTTGGGAATTGTACTTCAAAGATATTTTTAACACATTAAACTATGTGCCCCTATACGAGCTTTTACTTAATATAATTAGAACATTTAAGATTGATCAAAATTTTGAGCAAGAGAGTCACTATTTGAGTTTTTTGCTTGATAGAGTAATTGAGTTAGAGCAAATTGGCATTAGTGATGCAAGCTCATTTATTGATTACCTTGAAAAAGCAAAACCCAATCAAACAAAGATATTTTCTTGTGAGTTTTCTAATACTCAAAATGGTATACAATTGCTTACCATACACAAAGCAAAAGGTTTGCAATTTGATGTTGTGATAAATGTATTAGATGCCAATAAAAACTATGCGCTAAACCCTAAAAAAGTACAAAAACCGAAAAATCAATTTGTTTTTGAAAATGAAGTAAACAATAGACTGGACTTACTCTATATTACAAAAAAGCTTAAACAAGATGATAATTTATTGTCTGATATATACGATAAAGCCCTATTAAAAGACAATATAGAGGATTTAAACGTGCTTTATGTTGCACTAACAAGAGCAAAAATGCAAATGTACAATTTCATTTACTATAATAAAACTAAAGATATCAAGTGTAGGCTTGAGGATACACAAATTGGCTCACAACAAGACTTGCTAACAAAACAACCTTCTCTTAGTATTAATAAACAACAGTTTGTGACTTTTAGTGTTAATTACAACAAAATTATTAACCAGTCAAGCAGTTGGACAATAAAGCGATTAAAGGATTCTAAAAGAGGCGCAATTTATCACGAAATACTCTCGCATTTAAGATATGAAGAGGATTTTAATAACATAGATTTTTTGATTGAAAAGTACGCTAAATTCATTGATGATGTGTACACAATGGAGCAAAAAATTCTATCTATTTTAAAACACAAAGAGCTAAAAAAACTTTTTAGTCACGATAATATAGTTTTTACAGAAAAAACTTTCATTGACAAAAACGGAAATATTTTTAGGATGGATAGGGTTGTAATTGATCCAAACCAAAATATATATGTAATAGATTACAAAACAGGTGAATTTTCACAAAGAGAAATTGAAGATTACAAATTGCAGGTTTCAAATTATATGCAAGTTTTAAAAGATATCTATCAAGATAAAAACGTGTTTGGTATGTTGTACAATATAGATCAAGGAGTTGTAAGCATTGTCTAAAGCTTATTTACTAGACAAATCTCAAGATTTAGTAGGTTTTTTAACAGATTTAATTTGCGATAATAATTTAGAAAATACAACTGTAATATTTCCAAATAGAAGACCCACACTGTTTTTAGCCAAATCATTAGCTTATAAAAAACGCTCTTCTTTTGACTCAATAGAGCTATTTTCTATTGATGATTTTGTTGACTATCTTTATAAAACTACAAGCAATGTCATTTATCCAAAAATCTCTTCGCTTGAAGCAGTATTTTTGCTTTTTGATATAAACAAAAAATTGAGCATGTTAAATATTGATAGCATTGATCATTTTTGGTCTTGGGGTTATAAGTTTTTTTCTGATTTTGAAGAATTATATTTAGAGCAAGTTGATGTAAAAACAATTGACTACCTAATTCAAAATAATCTACCAAACGATCTTTTAAATTTTTCACAGAGGATTTCAAAGTTTTCTCAAATGTACGATGAATTCTATTCAGTAGTAGAAGAAAAAGGCTTTTCTACAAGATCAGTTAGGTATAAGGTTGCATCTTGGGCTACCTATAAACAAAAAAATGTTATATTTGTAGGGTTTTATGATTTAACAAAAACAGAACAAGTACTGTTTGCAAATATGTTAAAGGCACAAAATGGCTTTTTTGTATCAAAAAAAGGCCCAAAAATCAAAGACTTGTTACAAAAACTTCAAATAAACGATATTGAAGAGCAAGAAAATTTAGAAAAAAAAGTGTCTTATCATTTTATAAAAGCAATGTATCTACACAATGAGATATTTAAGTTAAAAGAATTAAAAGATGCACTAAATGGCTTTAGAGATGATGATTTAATTGTACTTTCAAGCGAGGTTTATCTATTTCCTATAATTCATAACTGTTTGGATCCAAAAACAGATATGTTTAATATCTCTATTGGATATCCACTCTCAAGAACGCCGATTGTATCATTATTTGAAGCGTTGTTGTCACTGCATAAAAATAAGCAAGATGAAATTTACTTACAAGATTATTTGCATGTAATGTCGCATCCATATATTAAAAGTTTAAGTCTAAATGAGAAAGATTTTATTGTTAGAGTGTATTATTATGCCCTAAAAGAGTACTTTTTAAATGCCGGTATTTCTATTGTGTCGCTTGCTGATTTAGAAAATGATGAGCTAATTGTAAAAACTATAGAAAAGCTTCAATTGGCAGGTTTTGAGGTTTCACATTTTGAGTTAAAGAATTTTTTGAAACTTATTCATAAATACATAATAAGTAGTTTTTTAGATATAAAAAATATTGGTGACTTTTTGGATAAGGTAATAGATTTTATTAGCTTTTTACAAGAACATTCAAACATAATACTGCATCCAGTTGAATCAAAATACATTGAAGGCGTACTGGAAAACCTATTAGAATTGTCTACTTTAAGCATTAAGGATTACAAGCTTGATAACATTGCAAGCTATTTTAATTTACTAAAAAACTTTATTCAAACCAAACATATTGCATTTCCATCTAAACCAACAAAGGGCTTTCAAGTGCTTGGAAATCTTGAAACAAGAAATCTAACATTTAACCGTATTTTTTATTTGGGCGCAAATGAAGGCATAATTCCAAGCTCTCACAAACAAGATACAATACTAACAGATGATATAAGAAAAATTTTGGGACTTTCAACATCAAAAGATAGGCTTGATATGCAAAAGTACAATTTCTTTAACCTCGCATACAGTGCAAACGAGGTGTATTTTTTCTATCGCACAAGCGAAGATAGAAGCAAATCAAGGTTTTTAGAAAGCATATTTTGGGATATTCAAAAACAAGAAAAAAGCTTGGATGTACCCAAAGAAGAAGACGCTATTTTTCAAGTTACATTTAGTCAAAGTAAGCCTTTTATCATTGAAAATACACCAAAAGTACAAAATATTCTAAACAATGATGACTTTTACTTTACAACTTCAAATATAGACGATTTTTTGTATTGCAAAACAAAATTTTATTTTTCGTCTATTTTAAAATTGCGGCCTGCTACTGATAATAATGAGGAATTAGTCCCAACAAAGGTTGGGGAACTCATACATAAACTTTTCAAAGAATATTTTGAGCATTTTAAAAATAAGCTTTATAAACCAAATATATACGCTGAGTTAAAAACAATATACAACATTATATATAAACAAAACCCAAAGCCTTCAAAAACTATCTGGTTACAAATAGAACAAATTAAGTATGCTATAAAAAGATTTTTTGAACGCAATACAATAGAGGAAAGATTGATAATGGACACAGAATACACAATACAGCTACCATTATCATATAACAACAAACAATTTAAATTAAAAGGTAGGCTAGATAGATTGGACCGTTTAAACAACGATACATTTGTTATTGTTGATTATAAGACGGGCAACCTAAAAGAAACAGATATTGGTTTTTTGCCAACAAAGGATAATAGACCAGATTGGCTAAAAAAAATAAAGTCATTTCAAATGCCTATCTACTGTCTGCTTGTAAGCAAAACATTCAATACAGAAAATGTAATCTTTGAATTTTGGAGTTTTAAAGATTCACAAATCAAAAAGTACCAAGTAAACAGCGATTTGTTAACAACTTACGAAGAAGCTTTAAAGATAATTATTGAAGAAATTTCATCAAGCAAGTATTATGAGCACACACAAGAAAATATCAAAGAAACATGCGCAAATTGCCCTTATAAAATCATATGTTCTCGCCATTTTGTAATTAAAAATTGGTAATTTAAGCAGTATTTAAACTGCAAAAGCCTACAACATAAGTGGTTTCTATGCCGTCTTTGGTGCCAAATAGCTTTTCATACATATCGCAAAACTCAAAAAATTTTGATTTTGCACACAAATGCGTATGATGAGTGTATCGTGCTCCACTTTTCTTGTGTGAGTATAGAAAGTCTTTAACGCTTTTGTAATATATTGTATATTGTTTCGTTAAACAATTAAAACCCAAATCTTCGTAAAAAAACTTATCTTTTAAATCTAAAACGCTTCCAAAACCCGTAATTTTAGAAACTTCTTGCATTTGATAGAAAGTACCTTTTAAAAAAACACTAAAAAAGAAATTTTCTTTATTTTTTAATAAACTTTTGAGTTTATTTATTGAAGTTTTTGGGTCAAAAAACCATTGGAAACATGATGAGCTTATGATTAAATCAAACGAATTTTCTCTAAATGGTATATTTTCTGCATCTGCAACGATACAGTGTTTTGTTTGATGATTATGTTTAAATAGATGTGCCATTTGCAAAGATAAATCAATGCCTATATAGTTTGAATAACCAAAATTAACAAGCGTTGAGAGCTTGCCATCGCCTACGCCTATTTCTAGAACATTGTCAAAAAAATCCCCTTTAATAGTTTTTGCTAAATTATTTGCAATTTCGTGTTGAAGCTTGCTAAAGTTTGGGTATGAAAAAGAAGCATTATCAAAAGAGCGTTTAATGTATTTTTTTGATAGCTTGCTCAATTTTATCCTCGTTAATAAAATGATTTGAATCTAACATCATTGTATGTTTGCAAATGTCAAAACAAGCGTTATTTAGTTTTAAAAAATCGTTTTTTGCACATAAACAAAAATAATTATCTTTTTTTTCAAACGACTCTACTTTTGAAACTTTTAGAAACTCTAAACCCTCTTTTAAGCTATCTGGTATGTCTTTATTATACGCTTTTGCACCAATGTTTGATAAAAATTCATTGATTACTTTTGATTTGTCTTTTTCAAACGCAACAATCATTCTATCAATAACCCTTTTATTAACATAATCACAAAAATACAAAAAGGGTGTTATCAACAAAACTTTTTTAGCTATTACATACCGTGAATACTTTAGTATTAAATGCGCTCCCAAAGACCAACCAATTAGTATATCACTTTCCGTATTAATAATGTCTGGCGTTTGATTAGGGAAAAAATCGACAAATGGCACGAAAAAATCACACATATTTGGAAAATAATCAAAAATTTCTCTAAACCCGCTCCAGCCAGATATAAACATCATATTACATTACCCAAATATCTAAAAACATCTTTTTTTTAAAAAAAGTCTTAAATCATCGGCCATTGAAAGCAGTTTTTTGCCAATTTGTGGATTTTTAATAACGTAGTTTAAACTTGCTAAGTTTGCGCCAATAACTGACGGGGGTAAAGCCGTTGAAAATATAAAACCCCTTGCGTTGTTTGTAAGGTAATTGATTACGAGTTCACTTGATGCAATATAGGCCCCAAAGCTTCCAAAGGCTTTGGAAAATGTACCCATATGACAGTGGATATCGTTTTCAACATGCTCGCAAAACGCATACCCCCTACCCTCACCAAATATACCACTTGCATGAGCTTCATCAACAATTACAAACGCATCGTAGAGTTTAGCCAATTTTACAATCTCTTTTAAAGGCGCACCATCACCATCCATACTAAATATGGTATCTGTTACGATTATCTTATTTGTAGTTTCCTTTTTGAGCAGTTTTTCGAGCATTTCCATATCGCAGTGTGTGTATCTGTAAAATTTTGCTCTAGATAGTATCATACCATCAATAATGCTTGCGTGGTTTAGCTTGTCGCAAAAAATCGTGGCATTTTTAGCTAAGCTTTGAATCAAAGTTAAGTTTGCAACATAGCCACTATTTAAAACAAGAGCTTTTTGAGTATGTTTAAATTTAGCCAATGTTTGTTCTAGTTTGTTATATATCTCAAAATTGCCACTAACTACCCTAGAGGCACAAGAAGAACAGCCGTACTGTTTTATGGCTTCAATTGAGCTTTTTTTGATTTCATCATTATCTGCAAGGCCTAAGTAGTTATTTGATGATAGATTTAAACATTTTATGCCATTTAGTTCTATAAATTTTTTTGCGTGGTTATTTATGGGTTGTATTGTGCGATATTGCTGGTTGTTTTTTATATGTTCTAAATTTTCTTTGAGCAAATCCAAAATACTCATCTTAAATTGTTAATGTAAAAAAATTAACATATTGACAATTAAACTATTTACACTAATATTAGAGTAATGTCAAGTTTTTAAAGGAGATTTTATGGAGTATCCCATCTGGCATCCTTGTTCTCAAATGAAAGACTATGAAAAAAACCCATTAATCCACATTAAAAAGGCAAAAGGAATATATTTGTACGATGATAGGGGGAATTCCTATATTGATGGCATTTCGTCGTGGTGGGTAAATTTATTTGGTCATTCAAATGAGCGCATCAATAATGCAATAAAAAGTCAATTAGAGATTTTAGAACAAGTTATTTTTGCCGGTTTTACACACGATAAAGCATTAGAGTTAAGTGATAAACTGTTGCAAATTGTACCCAAAAACCTAAAAAAAATATTTTTTGCAGAAATTGGTTCCTCTGCTGTTGAAATAGCCTTAAAAATGAGCCATCACTATTTTAAAAACATTGGACTAAAAAATAAACGCAAGTTTGTGTATTTAGAAAATGGCTATCATGGAGAAACGTTGGGCGCTTTATCTGTTATGGGAGAGCCTTTGTATAAGAGAGCCTATGAAGATATATTAATAAAAAATATTATGGTGAATTTCCCACATTGTTTTCGCTGCCCTTTTGGCAAAACAAGGTATAACTGCGATGTGGAATGCTTTGAATTTATGCAAAAAACGCTTGAAGAAAATGCTGAAGATGTAGCTTGCGTTATTGTAGAGCCGCTTGTGCAATTTGCTGGCGGATTTAAAATGTATCCAGCTGAGTATCTTGTAAAATTAAGAGAGCTTACGAAAAAACTCAATATCCACTTAATATTAGATGAAATAGCAACAGGCTTTGGCAGAACAGGTACCATGTTTGCACTTGAACAAGCAAATATTGAGCCTGATTTTTTATGTTTATCAAAAGGTATAACAAGTGGTTACTTGCCACTGTCTGTAACGCTTACAACAGATGATATTTATTATGCGTTTTATTGTGATTGGATTGAAGGAAAAAGTTTTTTGCATTCACATAGTTATGATGGCAATGCGCTTGCTTGTGCTGCTGCGTGTGAAACACTAAATATATTTAAAGAAGAAAATGTATTAGAAAACAATAAAAAGAAATACGAACTTATGCGACAAATTATAGAATCTTATTTCAAAGATGTTGATTTTGTTGGCGAGATAAGACATACTGGTTTTATTAGCGCAATTGAGTTTGTAAGAAACAAAGATACAAAAGAACCTTTTGATGCTTCTACAAGGTTTGGTTTTAAAATTTACAGAAAAGCGCTGGAAAAAGGCGTATTGCTTCGAAATTTGGGTGATTGCATATATTTTTTGCCACCTTATGTAATTAGCGAGTCAGAAATTGAAAAGCTTGTTAAAAGTGCATATTTGGCTACACAAGAGGTAATAGATGAAAATATTTATTAGTGGAACAAATACGAATGTTGGCAAAACAAAATTTTGCGCACTGCTAACTAAGTATTACGCAAACATGAACAAAGATGTAATGTATACAAAAATTATACAGACAGGTTACCCTCAAGATGATGATGCAAAAGTAGTATTTGAGGCTTCAAACGTAGAAGTTCAAACATTGCTTTATGGCAAACCACCAGTAGCTCCATACTATTTGTATGAAAAATTTCCTATCGATTTTGTAATAGATAAGATAAATAAAAGTAAGGCCAGTGTGAATATAATTGAAGGATCTGGAGGGTTGCTTGTG